>LXNJ01000294.1_pt1 | contig 36339 bp, 30 predicted proteins | sample 809081 | NCBI WGS metagenome assembly LXNJ01 (sample SAMN04870510, study PRJNA318959) | sponge metagenome | biome: sponge; feature: marine sponge reef; material: water | host: Petrosia ficiformis | place: Greece: Milos, Mediterranean Sea | collected 2013-05-29 | depth 5-7 m | reverse complement strand
GAATATCTTTCTCTTCCCGCAAGGGTGGGGACGAGCAGACTTCCCGATGTAGAGCTTGTGGATATGAAAAACATAAACGAAAGCGTTTTCTCTCCGCGTCTCAAAAATGCCCTGCTGGAGAACTTTAGCCGGGGGGAACAGTCGATTCTCTTTATTAACAGGAGAGGTTTTTCAAGCTTTCTGGTCTGTGGGGACTGCGGTGAACTTTTCAGGTGTCCAAACTGCTCGATAACCCTTACTTTTCACAAAAAAGATAATTCAATTAAGTGCCATTACTGTGGAATCAGGCAGGAATTCGAAAACACCTGCATCCACTGCGGCGCCAGATACATGGGCAAGGGTCTTGGGACTCAGAAGGTAGAGGAACAGGTAAAAACCATCCTTCCTGATGCTAGGGTTTTCGTTATGGACAGGGATTACGCTCGCGGTAAGACGAAGCTTCTTGACCTTTACCGAAGGCTTGAGTCTGGGGAAGTAGATGTTCTTGTCGGAACCCAGATGGTAGCCAAGGGCCATGATCTGCCGGGGGTTACGCTGGTCGGCATTCTTTCCGCCGATCATATGCTCGGGGTCCCCGATTTCCGCTCGGGAGAAAGGACATTTCAGGTCTTGACGCAGGTAGCTGGAAGAACGGGCAGGGGAACAAGGCCCGGGACAGTGATTCTTCAGACATATAACCCCGATCATCCTTCGGTAAGATTTGCCGTTACTCATAACAGTTCCGGGTTTCTCGAAGAGGAGCTGGAACTTAGAAAATCCCTCGACCAGCCTCCTTTTTCGAGGTTCATATCTCTTAGAGTAAACGGAGCGAATGAGGAAAAAACAAGAAATTTCGCCGAAGAAATGGGACGCACGGCGGAGAAATTTCTTGTTAAGCTTCCGCCCGGGTCGCTTAGAGTTCTCGGCCCCTCAGAGGCTCCCATATACAAATTGAGGAACAGGTTCAGGTGGCAGATTATTATCGTGTCAAAAAATCTGGGATTGCTTAGAAACTACGCTTCGGCGCTCTACGACTCTTTGAAAAAGCACGCCTCGGGAATTAAGCTTGTAGTTGATGTCGATCCTTATGACTTCATGTGAGCCAGTTTGATGAGAAAGAAAATTCTTCTTCCCGACGAAGAAAATGCGCGCTTAACCGTTGAGAGGTTCCAGGAGATAAACGGCAGACTCTCCGGGAAAAAAGAAGAAATCCTCCGCGCCATCTCTTCGCACAGCAGATTTCTCGGCAATTCAATTATAAGAAACCCCCGCGCGCTGACCGTACTCGCTAATGAAAAAGCTCTTAGAAGAAAAAAAACGCTTTCTTCCCACCGAGCTCCCTTAGTCTCGATTGTTAGGAATTCACAAGATTCAGAGCAGTTCTCCGAAAGACTCAAAGAATACAAGTACACAGAACTCTCGAGAATCATCTACAGAGAAGTTCTGGGTCTCTGTGCGTTTCGCCAGACCATGGAAGAGATTTCTGATCTCGCCGTTTCCGTGGTCAGGGCGGTGCTTGATTTCTACAGATCCCGAATCGAGGGCGGAGACGAATTCGAGTTCGTGGTGCTGGGCATGGGAAAACTGGGCGGAAGGTTGCTTAACCTCAGTTCCGATATAGACCTCGTTTACCTCTACAGAAGCGAGAGCTATGCCGAACAGATATTCACGCTTTCCTCATCAGTTACCAGAACGATAAGCTCCGTCACTCCTGGCGGTTTTCTCTACAGGGTCGACCTGGGTCTGCGTCCTGGGGGCAGCAGGAGTCCGGTCGCGGTGTCGGTTGACGCGGCCCTTGAACATTATTACCACTGGGCCGAGACCTGGGAGAGAGCGGTTCTGCTCAAGGCAACCCCGGTTGCCGGGGATCTTGAGCTCGGTCGCGAATTCCTCGGGGACCTTGAACCGGTAATATACCGCAAGCTGCTTGATTACGAGTCCATAGAGGATCTCAAGGACATGAAGATTCGTCTCGAGGGCATCCGGAAGGAAAACGACGTAAAACTCGGCAGGGGAGGAATAAGGGATATCGAGTTTTTCGTGCAGGCAACCCAGCTTATGAGTGGCGGGGCGGTGAAGAAGCTCAGGGGACTCATGAACACTCTTGACGGCCTTTCCGCCATGGCGACGACGGGTTTCATAACAAAACAGGTAAAGGAAGAGATGGAGCATTGCTATCTTTTTCTTAGAAAAGTGGAGCATTCAATTCAGCTCTGGGATGAATTTCAGACGCACAGCATTCCCACGGAGGAGGGTTCGCTCGCCAGACTCTCAAGGAGAATGGGTTTTGAGATGACGGCTGATTTCAGGGCTGCTTACGAAGAGATAACCTCGCTTGTAGTGAAGAATTGCGGGAACCTGTTCTTCGATCCCGGGGTGGAGCTTGAGGAAAAAGGCAGGGAATTCTGGGAGGTGGCGGATTTTATGGCCGAGGGAAACATAAACCGCGAGGAAGCGATTTCGACCCTCGGAAATCTCGGGTTCTCGGCACCGGACGATGCGATCGAAATAATATCGAGCCTCATGAATCCCCAAAGGGCCGGACTCACGGAAAGGGGAAGGGTGCTTTCGAGAAAAGTGATACCGGCTTTTCTCTCAAACATAATCAAGCTTAGCGATCAGGACTCTGCGCTTTTAAATCTTGAAAGATTTATCTCCGGTCTAGGTTCCAGGATGTCGGTCTACTTTCTTCTGACTGAAAACCCAAAAATCATTCCTCTGCTCTCCAGGCTCTTTTCAAGAGGCGGCATGCTGTCTAATTTTCTTATCAGGCACCCCGAGTATCTTGACTCCATCATACTGAAGGACGTGACGCAGTTTTACGATTCGAAAGATGCTATGGCGGGGGCTCTCGGGGAAGCCGTCTCGGAAGAAGAGTTCTTTGAGGACAAACTCAACGCTCTTCGAAGCTTCAAGCACATTGAGTCCCTTAAACTTTGCTTCAAGGAACTTTCCGAGGACTTGGAACCGATCTACGTGGGAAAATATCTGTCGATGGTTGCAGACGTTGTAATGGACTCAAGCCTCGAACTTGCCAAGGATTCCCTTAAGTGTTCTCCGGGAAAGAGAAAACTTCTTGATAATATGGTCGTCCTGGGACTTGGTAAGCTCGGAGGAGGGGAAATGAGCTACGCTTCAGACCTAGACATAATCTTCATTTACGAGGGAGATGACCACGAGCTTTTCTCCAAGTACGGTCAGAGATTCATATCCAATCTTTCGGTTTACACTTCCAAGGGCTTCTGTTACAAGGTGGATGTGGAACTGCGCCCGTCGGGAAATTCGGGTGCCCTAGTCGCCTCGCTTGAGGCCTTTGAAGAATATCATAATTCAAGTGCTCATATCTGGGAGAGGCAGGCTCTTGTAAAAGCCCGCGCCGTTGCGGGAAACCTCGCGCTCGGCGAGAAGGTAATGAAAGTAATAGAGAATTTCGTTTATGCGAAAGAGCTCGCTCCGGATTTCCCCAAGGAAATCCACAGGCTGCGCGGCAGGGTCGAAAAAGAACTCGCCAACGAGACGGAATTCAGGTTTAACCTGAAGACGGGAAGAGGGGGATTGGTTGACATTGAGTTCCTCATCCAGATGCTTCAGCTTGCTCATGGTCCCGCAAACCCCGAGCTAAGAACGGCAAACACCATGGAAGCTATCGGGGCGCTTTACAGGGCCGGGTTAATTAAAAGCGACGAGGCCCTGACGCTTAGCGAAGGTTATCTATTTTTAAGAAAAATGGGAAATCTGCTGAGTCTTTTCAACGACAGGAGCAAAAACGAAATCACACAGGGCGATTTTGACAGAATGGCACCTGAGTTCGGTGGTTCCGGTGGAGAGGGAGGTTTTCTCATGTCTGAATACGTGCGCGTGACCGGGAATATCAGGGGAATTTATAACAAATATTTTATGGGAAATACCTGATGGATAAAAGGAAATGCATTTTTTTTCTTGCCGATGGTGCGAGGCTAGATGTCTTTGCTGAACTTTTCAAAAGAGGCGATCTTGAGAATATACAGAAGTATGTTGTAGAGCCAGGGAAATTTCTTAGGGGGATCACGGTTTTTCCCTCAACAACGGGTCCGGCTTATACTCCATACCTTCTCGGCAAGTTTCCAGGCAGGTGCAATCTCCCCGGCATAAGGTGGTTTGACAGAAGGTATTACGATAAGACTCCGTTTTCCCTGCGAAGATTCAGAAGCTACGCGGGTCCCCAGGCGTCCCTTATCAACCGAGACATAGAGTGCAGCTCCCCGACGCTTTTCGGCTTGGTTCCGGGGAGCGTAAGTATACTAAACGAGATAACCAGAGATATAAGTTCCTCGGGGAACAACAAGACCAAGTATCTTAAGTATTACTTGGTTGTAAAAAGCCACTTCACCGATAGAAGCGACGATGTTGAAGAGGCCGCGGGAAGAATTCTGGTTGACTCTCTTAGAAATTCTCCGCGTTTTGTTTTCTGCGTTTTCACTGCGGCAGATGCCTACTCCCACCGCTATCACCCTTTTCACCGCAAGGTTATGGAATCCTACAGAAGACTTGACCGGTACGTTGGAATGGTTGCGGAAAAGATCGCGGGGCGGGGGGAACTTGACGATACGCTTTTTGTCGTGGCAAGCGACCATGGTCTTACGCCCACGCATTCCCATTTCGATTCCCTGGGGTTTCTTCGCAGGCGGGGTTTCAAACCACTTTATTATACGAACGTGTTTAGGCATTTCCTAGACGCCGATTCATCCGTCATGGTTTCTGGAAACTCAATGGCGCATTACTATTTCAAAAATTCCGACGGATGGAAGAGACATACTAATTGCGAAGAAATAGCGGATATTGTGGATGAGCTCTCAAGCCGGCCGGAAGTGGATATTGTCTGCGCCAGAACCGGCGGAGATGGTGGTGAGGTGAAAATAACAAATCCGAGGGGAGAAGCTCTTGTGAGTGAGGATGAAAAAGGTCTAATTTGCTACCGCAATGTTTCGGGCAACCCTCTTGGCTACGGTTTTTCCTCAAGGAAGATGGATACCTCGGAATCGCTTCAACTCACCATAGATTCTGATTACCCTGACGCCCTTCTTCAGATTCTCCAGCTTTTCGAATCACCCCGCACCGGTGACGTGGTGGTGAGTTCAAAACCGGGCTATGACCTTCGTGCTACCCACGAGAACCCTGAACATCATGGTTCCCACGGCTCCCTGCATAAAGATCACATGGTGGTTCCCGTTCTTATGAGTCGCCCGACGCAGCATGACTACGTAAGAACTGCGGATATATTCACAAGCATCGTCCGCTATCTCGGGCTTGAGGTTCCCAAGGGGGTTGACGGAAGGGATATTCTTGAGTGAGTGGTTTCAGGAAAAAATTTCTTCTATCTGGCTGCTTACGTCTCCCTCTTTTTTCCTAAGCGATATGGAGAGTTCCTTAACTACGTGGGAGAGGGCGTTTTCCATTATTCTTTTCTCGCCGAAAGACAGATTTTTAACCTTCTTCAGGTGGTGTATGTCTCTTAACACCGTGGCTATTTCGTATATGTCGCCGCTTTTAACCTTGTCGGCGTATTCCTTGTACCTTTTGTTCCAGCTCTGCACGCCCAGTTTAGGTATTTCGCCGTCTTCTTCCCTTAGTATGTCAAGGACTTTTTTTACTTCCTTCTTAGCTACTACAGGCCTTAAACCAACGGAATTGATGTTGTCGGTGGGGACCATGAGCTTTACGTTGCTTTCAAGAACGTTAAGTATGTAGAAGGCTTTTTTTGAACCGAGTATTTCTTTTTCTTCGACTCCCTGAACCTCAACTACCCCATGTACGGGATACACAGCGTTTTGACCTGCTTTAAATTTCTTGCTCATTTTATTAAGTTATACAAAACTGATAATCTACCTGATTTACGACCGATTTGCTAGAAAACGGGTGAGAAGGGTTGGAATAATGGAGAGAAGTTGCGATTTTCTTGTAGTTGGCGGAGGAATTGTGGGTCTTACTATCGCAAATGAACTCCTTTTGCGCGGTTGTAAGAACATCCTTGTTTTAGAAAAGGAAAAAAATCTCGGGGCGCACTCAAGCGGCCGAAACAGCGGCGTTCTCCATGCCGGGATCTACTACACTCCCGATTCTCTCAAGGCGAGGTACTGCATTGAGGGGAACCGACTGATGAGGGATTTTTGCCGGGAAAACAAGGTTGCGATATCTGAGTGCGGTAAGGTTATCGTGGCGGACTCAGAGGAGAAGCTCGAGGGACTCCGTGCACTTCAGCAGAGGGCACAAAGAAACGGCGTTGAATCGTATCTTGTTGACGAGAAGGAGCTTGCGGAGATAGAACCGCACGCCGCCACGCTTGAGAAAGCGATATATTCTCCTTCAACATCAGTGTTTGACCCCCTGGGTGTTCTGGAGGCTCTTTACTCCAAAGTTAAGAGGACCGGAGAAGTCCGTGTGCTTTTTGACACGGCTTTTATCGAAAAAAAAGGGAGACGCGTTGCTCTTACGAGCGGGGGAGAGATAAGTTACGGAAAACTCATAAACGCGGCGGGGCTCCACGCGGACGTGGTAGCCCATCACTTCGGAGTGGGCGCTAGATACAGATCGATCCCCTTTATGGGTTTCTACAGGGAACTTACGGAAGAAAGTTCCTATCTTGTCCGCGGTAACATCTATCCGGTTCCCGACGCAAGAATGCCTTTTCTGGGGGTGCACTTCACTAGGAGTACCTCGGGGCGGGTCTTTATCGGCCCTACCGCAGTGCCGGTTCTCGGCAGGGAGAGCTACGGGTTTCTTGAGGACCTGGGACTTGAGTCGTTTCGCTTCCTTTACAGAAACGCATCGATGTTTGTGAGTGACGGCGGATTCAGGGCAAACGCGTTTTCCGAGGCAAGGAAATACCTGGGGCGACATTTCTACTCCGAGGCCAAGAAACTGGTTCCCGGGCTCACACCTCGCGACCTTATATCCTCGGCGAAAACCGGCATACGCTCACAGCTTGTGGACTGGGAAGAGAAGAAACTCGTTACAGACTACGTTGTCTGTAACGAAGGGGACTGCCTTCACGTTCTAAACGCGATATCACCCGCTTTTACCTCCTCAATGTCGTTTGCCAAATACGTGGCGGACATGCTTCTTGAGGAAAAAGCGCCGGAGGGGCAGTGAACGCGAGGCTTTTTTAAGCATGGTCTTGTTTTTTCCGTTTTTCCTTGAAAAATTCCGGCAATCGCATTTAATATTTATTCATATTTATCCTTTTTTCCTTTGAAGAGTTGTTTTAACCGGATCGGAAAATGCCCGAGCAAAGAATCATAAGAAATTACGTAGACAGGACTAACTCCTACACTATCGAGTCGTATCTGTCCTCGGGGGGATATTCAGCGCTCAGAAAGGCACTCGGCATGGCACCGGGGGAAATAACCGATGCGGTCAAAAAATCGGGTCTTCGTGGAAGGGGGGGCGCAGGTTTTCCGGCGGGCATAAAGTGGAATTTCATCCCGCCTGATTCCAAGAAACCCGTTTATCTCTGCTGCAACGCCGATGAAAGCGAACCCGGAAGCTTCAAGGACAGAGAGATTCTGGAGAGAGACCCCCACCAGATGATCGAGGGCATAATAATTACCTGCTACGCTATCCGCTCCCACAAGGCCTACATATACATAAGGGGAGAGATGCCCTACGGAGCCAAGAGAATACAGCAGGCCATAGATGAAGCCTACGAGCACGGCTATCTCGGCAAGAACATACTCCTAAGCGGTTTTGATATTGATATGAAGCTGTACGTAGGCGCCGGCGCCTATATATGCGGAGAGGAAACCGGTCTCCTTGAGTCAATAGAGGGAAAAAAGGGAGAACCGAGACCCAAGCCTCCTTTCCCGGCACAGGTAGGACTTTTCGGCTGTCCTACAATAGTTAACAACGTGGAAACGCTTGCATGCGTTCCTCATATAATAAACAACGGGGCGGACTGGTTTGCCTCGATAGGGACTCCCAGGAATACCGGAACCAAGATTTTCGGGCTGAGCGGACACATAAACAACCCCGGGCTTTACGAGCTTCCACTCGGAATAAACCTTCTTGAACTGATCGAGGAATACGGCGGAGGAATTCCCGGGGGAAGAAAAATAAAGGCCGTTTCTCCCGGCGGTTCTTCATCCGCGGTTTTTTCCGCGGACGAACTGGACATTGCGATGGATTTCGACACCATAGCGGCTGCGGGCTCCATGCTTGGAACTGCGGGTGTAACTGTGATGGATGAGACGGTGAGCATGATCAAAGTAGCCCAGAATCTTGCCCATTTCTACAGGGATGAATCATGCGGGCAATGCGTTCAGTGCAGGGAAGGAACGTGGTGGCTTGAGAAGATACTAAGAGAGATTGACGAAGGGAAGGGATCTCTTGAATACCTCGACATAATGCTTGACGCGTGCTCGCAGATGAGGGGAACGACCATATGCGCCCTTGCAGACGGTTGTGCCATGCCCATTGAATCGATAGTGAGAAAATTCAGGGACGAGTTCGAGGAGCATATAAAAAAAGGGCAGCCCTCAGGTTGAGACAAAATCCTGCGCATCTTCGACCTCGGCGAGTGTTGCCGGATGCTTTCCGATAGCTGAAATCCTTGCGTCAGAGTCAGTTGTCTTCGTTATTCTCTGGGAAAATTTTTCTTATATCCTTTTCCCAAACGATCTCACCTTCACTAAAAATTGCTACCGACCCAGTGGTTTCTATAGCTCGGCGGCGCGCGCGTTCAGAGGCTCTTAGCATGGCTGCCTCTGCGCCAACTAAATCCTGATCTCGCGACTTCTTGGCAAGCCTCGGGCTTTTCTGTCTCCTTGCGGTCATACTCAATTCTTTTCTTCCAATAGCACAGGTGTGTGCCCCGAATTTTCATATACTACCCATTCATCTACTAGATCTCTATAAATCGATTGGAAATTACGCCATCCGGAACGGAACCGTCGACGAACAGTTTGTTCCGGTACATCGTGTCCTCCTTCCATGACCCGCTGCCTGACGCGGGCTATAGCCATTTCCGGTGTTGGCAATCTAAGAAAAAACAGCTTTACTAGATACCCCTCTTTTTGCCAAAGGGGAACCAAGCGTGTGTAACCATGTCCGCTCAGAGTGGTTTCAAAGGCAAAACTTTCCTCTTTCTTCACGCAATCATGAATCAACTTCAGCATCGTTCTGCCTGCCTGAATAGCCGCCAGATCCGGTTGAAGCGGGTTAAGTTCTGCCGCTATCAGGTCTGCGTTTATGAAAGTCGGGCAATGTGCCTCGTTAGGAAGAAACTCTGTTGCGAAAGTTGTTTTTCCCGCGCCATTAGGTCCTGCGATAATGAAAATCCTCTTGGGTCCACTCATGTTTCCCTTTTTTCGTAAATTCAGCTGGTTCCTGTGGAGTCCAGGCAGAATACTTCTTGGAATTATCTCTTAGGGTCTCATCACTTTTCTTCAAGGGATTTTCTAAGCGTTTGATTTACAATCGCAGGATCTGCTTTTCCCCTTGTCGCTTTCATCACCTGACCGACGAAAAAGCCGAGAAGTTTCGTATCCCCGTTTCTGTACCTTTCAACCTCCTTCGGGTTTGCTTTGATTATTTCCGCTATAATCGAAGAAATCTCATCTTCATCCGTGATCTGTGTGAGTCCTTTCTCCGCTACTATTTCTCCGGCCCGCTTGTCCCCGTTTATCATCTCGGAGAATATTTCCTTGGCGGTCTTGCGGTTTATTTTTCCTTCCCCGATAAGGTTCAGCAGTTCGGCGAGGTTCTCGGGCCTGACGGGAAATTCCGCTATCCTGTCCTCGTTTTCAACCTCTCTTAATAGCTCGTTTAAAATCCAGTTGCTTGCCGCCTTCTTGTCATTTGCGTGTTTTGCGCATTCTTCAAAATATTCGGCAAGCGGTCTTGAAGATGAAAGCGTCTCGGCGTCATCTTTCGATATGGAGAATTCATCCACGAACCTGCTGAGTTTTTCGTCGGGTAGTTCCGGAAGGGAAAGGCGGACTTTTTTCAGATGATCTTCCTCGACGACGACCGGCAGAAGGTCAGGATCTGGGAAATACCTGTAGTCGTGAGCCTCTTCTTTTGATCTCATCGCAAACGTGACCCCTCTTTGTGAGTCAAAAAGCCTTGTTTCCTGAACAACCTTCCCTCCGCTTCGAAGGACCGTCTCCTGCCTCTTTGTTTCATATTCTATAGCTCTTTGTATGAAGCGGAAGGAATTCAGGTTCTTTATCTCGGTTTTTGTTCCGAGTTCGCTCTGTCCTACCGGCCGCACGGAAACGTTTGCGTCGCAGCGCAGGCTTCCTTCCTCCATGTTCCCGTCGCAGACCTCGATATACTTCAGAATGGTTCTCAGTTTTTTTACGTATTCAACCGCTTCTTCGGCGGTTGAGATGTCGGGCTCGCTCACTATTTCCACAAGGGGCACACCGGCTCTGTTGAGGTCCACGTGGCTTTCGAAGTCAGAATATTCGTGCACGAGTTTTCCCGCGTCTTCCTCGAGATGGATGCGGGTTATTCTGATTTTCTTTTTGCCGTTCCCCGAATCTATCTCGAGATGTCCCCTAATGCAAAGCGGCTCGTCGTACTGGGAAATCTGGTAGCCCTTCGGAAGATCCGGATAGAAGTAGTTCTTCCTCGCGAATCTGGATTTCCGGGCGATTTCGCAGCTGGTCGCCAGTCCCGCTTTTATGGCGTACTCAAGAACCCTCTCATTAAAAACCGGCAGCACCCCCGGCATGCCCAGACAGACCGGATTCACCTGGGAGTTGGGATAACTTCCGAATTTCGTTGAGGAAGAAGAAAATATCTTGGATTCAGTGGCGAGCTGTGCGTGTACTTCGAGACCTATTACCGCTTCGTATTCCATTGATCGTTCCTTTGGGGAAAATTTGATAAAACAGTCGAGCGAAAATTATATATGTACTTGGCCAGCAGGCAATATCTGGTCTGCGTATTTCTGTCCAGGATAGGGAATAGGTTTAGCGGAAAGCTCTTTCAACAGATCCATCGTTCTTTTTGACCTTTTGGCTAAAAAACTTTATTCTTCCCATTTATATCGGCATATTCTCTTGTTGATTCGTTTAGGTAAATTCAAATCAACCGGATATGCTGCTTTTTTCCAAATTCTCCGTACACCAGATTTAAATATAACTCGGAGGAGGACATAAGATGAGGATTTTAGTAGTTTTAGCTGTTTCTTTTTTCACCCTGCTTCCCTTTATGTCACTTCCCGCCCAAGCTGATGGCGACCAAAGCATACAGGAGCAGATAGAGGAACTTAAGAAGCAGATAGAAAAGCTTGAGCAGCAGATCAACACTAAGGTGTATGAGGCTACGGCGAAAGATTCTAAGACCTGGTACAACAAGATAAAGGTCAAAACTAAGAAAGGCTCGGGTCTTACTTTCCGGACCGCGGACAAGAACTACAAGCTCAGGATGAGATTTTTTGGTCAGTTTCTGGCCAACTACACAGATCCTGACGCTGACAAAGAAGGTCTTGGCTTCAGTGTAACAAATCTCTGGTTGATCTGGGACGGTAACGCTTTCGCTCCCTGGATGAAATACACGGTTCAGTATGATCTCTCAGGGAGTGGAGCACTAAAGGATATGAGGCTTTCGTTTGCCAAGAACAAGGCTTTTGTTCCAACCATAGGCCAGTACAAGGTTCCGTTTAACAGAGAGTTTCTTACCTCAATTACCGCTCTGCAGCTTGTGGGAGGCTCGATCATAGACGATTACTTTCGGTATGGTAGGGATATCGGTGGCGGCGTTTACGGTCTTCTCGGAGACGGGATGATCCGCTATGATGTAGGTGTTTTCCAAGGCGAAGGTGCGAACCAGAAAAACGACAATGGTGACACTGGTATGCTCTGGGCAGGAAGGGTTCAAGCGGCCATTATCGGCGGAAAAGCCAAAAGTGTAAAAGAAAATTTTGCCAGGAGACCAACGCTCATGGTTGGAGCCGCTGTTGCGGGCATAGATGTTGAAGATGGAAGTGACGGCAATATCGGAATTCCGCAGCATGATCCATATAAGCCAGGGGGTGACAGGATCTTGGAATCTGGAAAAGTTACTTCTTTCACGGCTGACGTAAACTACAGGGACCCGATGTTCAACCTTACCGGCGAGTATATCGGAAGGTGGGTCAATCCTGATGAGGCCGGTGTAGGCACTGCTTATGATTCCGGTTTCAGGGTTCAGGGCGGTTTCTTCGTGGTTCCGAGAAAGGTTGAACTTGCCTCAAGGTATGCGATGGTCATGTTTGACGATGACTCCAACGTTATCGGGGGAAATGATCTTGACAACGTATGGACGTTTACCCAGGGACTTAGCTACTACCTGAGCGGCAATCACAAGTGGAAAGTGCAGATTGACTACACATTCCTGAGAGAAGAGGATCTTGCTGGAGTAGAGTCTGATGAGTCGATGGTAAGAGCCCAGGTTCAGACCTACTTCTAGGGATGCATTTAGAGATATACTCAATCTGGTGTATAGGAGTATAATCAAGCGACGATCTGATAGTCTGTTTTCGCCCCCGTTGTTTTGTCCATTGTCTGCTCGATTCCATCTTTGAATCTCACTCTTTTACGTTTTGACTATATTGAACTTAGCTCGAGTCTTTATACGTCTGAGTGGTTCTCTGCAGTTCGGTTGAAACTTCGGAATTTCAGGGAACTACCAGATACAAAGTAATTTAGATTCCGGTACTCTTTTCACTGAGAAGAACTGATATGCAAGAGACAAAAGCTCTTATAATTTCTCCCCACCCCGACGATCTTGAAATAGGCATGGGAGGAACTGCCTGCCTGCTCTTGGAAAAAGGTATTGATGTGGTTTCGGTTGTGGTTACGGATGGAAGAAGAAGCGCAAATCCCCTTGGTATTACGCGGGAGGAACTTGTACGAACGAGGGAACGGGAAGTCAGGGAATCATCAGAGATACTTGGAGTGGATATTTCTCTTCTGGGGTTTTCCGACATGGAATCCGATTCGAACAGGCGTGAATTCAGTTCCAGGATGGTGGAAATAATAACAAATCTCTGCCCGGGGGAGATATACCTCCCGCATCCCGAAATCGACAAACATAAAACCCACAGAACAGTTTCCCTCCTGACGCTTGATTGTCTTAACGCGGCGCTTGGAGAAAGCCCTTTTGAGTGTGAATGCTGGTTTTATGAGGTATGGACGCCTTTTCCCTCATACGACCGTATCGAGGATATAACGTCTTTTGCCGACCGCAAGCGTCGGGCGATCGAGGCGCACAGAAGCCAGACGGCTTACAAGGACTACACAGACGGCACAATGGGCCTTAACAGGTACAGGGGGGCTTTTCACGATACTGCGGATGGATTCGCGCCGCTTTGGGCCGAAGTCTTCATAAAGCACGACTCCGGGTGATCTTATCTCGGAACGTATTTTCTTTTCCTTGACCAAAGAAGCAGGTCAAATTCGTCAAGACTCATTCCCAGTTTGTGCGCACAATCCGTCATCAGGTTTTCCGTCTCAATGTATCTTTTTTTTGACAGGGGATATTTTGTTTCGCTTGTGATCCCCAATTCGAAAAGAGACGCTATGTTGTTTCGGTCAAGAATCGCGTAACCTGAAAATCCAAGATTTCTTAAAAAATGGCTTGCCTGCATGTACCCGAGTCCTTTTATTCCGGGGTTTTTCGCGAAAAAATCTCTTCTCTCCACACTGTCTTCAAAGGAACTGACAAGTGATTTGAGAAGAAACCCGTGTTCTTCTTTGAGATATTCCCTGGTAAAAACGATATAACGGGACGCATTCTCGGCATATTTGTGAATCCCTTCAATGCGGCCCAGCAGTTCATTCTCCCCTCCGTCTATGAGCTCTTTTCCTATGGCGCTTATGCATTGACCGGCTGTTTTGGGGCCGACACCGGAACTTAGTATGCAGAATGAAAGTTCATGGAATATCCCGAGGTCATCGGCCTCTTGGAAAGTCTCTTTGAATTCCAAAAGCCGGCTCCGTATTTCTTCTTTTCTAAGCTCGTAGAGTTCCAGCAGTTCTCGTTTCTGTTTTTCAGTCATACGGAGAGCTCTTTTTTTCGAGGCGTTATTTCAGTATTTCGCCTGTTTTTTCACTCCAGAGAAACAGGTCCATTTCATCAAAATCAAATCCGTTCCTTTTCGAAAACCTTTTAAACTTGCTTTCAATCTCGATATATTTTGACTTTGAGTGCGGTGCCCGGGCGGATTCCGTTATACCGAGTTCGAAAAGACACTGGAGTATGTGTTTATCAAGTATTGCGTAGCCGCGGAAACCGACGTTTCTTAGAAAATGGCTTGCTTCCTTGAAGCCGAGTCCCTTTATATCCTTGTTAAGCGCAAAAAAGTCTCTTCTCTCAACCGGATCTTCAAAGGACAGAAGGAGCGATCTTAGCCTGAGTCCGTGTTCGCGAGTGAGATAGTCTCTTGTGTGGATCACGTGTTTTGAGCGCACGTTTGGAAATCTGTAAACTCCCCGCAGTTTTGCCCTGAGCTCACCCTCGCTTGCCCTTGGAAGTATGCCCCTTACGGCACTAAGCGCGCTCAGTCCCATTTTCGCACTCGTTCCGGCAGTGAATATGCAGAAAACAAGCTCTTCGAAGATCACTTCTTCGGAAGCGTTTTTGATGATGTTCTCAAATTCCCCGAGTTTCTTTCTTATCTCCGGGGTTTTGCGTGGAAGGTTTTCCCTTATTGACCGTACTGTCAACATCCGGGATTTATTTGTAAATTACTATATTTTTTCCGGCGATCAGAGTTGTTGATGACATGTTGTTCCACCTCTTGATCTGGGAAACCGAAACCCTGTAGCGAAGCGCCAGCTCGCTCAGTGTGTCGCCGGGGATTATCTTATGGTGCACTTTCTTGGGAACGTCCCTGGGCACGTAAGTGTAGGAAAGTCTTTGGGGAATGGAAAGGGTCTTTCCCGCTATAATAAGGGAACTCTTGAGGTTGTTAGCCCTTTTGATCTCGTCGATAGAAGTTCCGTATCTTTTTGCCAGAACGTAAATGTTCTCCCCCGGGCGGATCTTGTGCTTTACGTATACGACGTTCCCTCTTGAGGGTATATTAAGCCTCTGTCCGGGACGTATTATTGAACTGGAGAGACGGTTTGCGTACTTGAGTTTTTCGACGGAAGTTCCGAATTTTCTGGCTATCTTCCAGAGACTGTCGTCCCGTCTCACCGTATATCTTGTGGGCCTTGTCCTGAAAGGAATTTCAACGTCTTTAAGCGCAACTACCTGGTCTTGGACTGAAATGAGTTTCTCCGCGTAGTCTTTGGGGACCTTAAGCTCATAGGTTCCTCCGGGAGGAGTGGAAAGTCCGACAAGCGAGGGGTTGTATCTGGAAATTTCCTTGTATCCCATGTCGAGCAGGTTGGCAATTTCCGCAAGGCTTTTTTTAGGTGGAACACTCACAGCTTCATAATCTTTTACCTTTTTCGTAACCCTGAAGCCGTATTTCTCAGGGTTTTCGGCTATTATCAAAGCAGCGTTGAATTTCGGCAGGTAGTTTCTTGTCTCTCTGGGGAGCTTCTTTGACAGTGTCCAGAAATCGGTCGAACCCGTTCTCCTGATGGCTTTCGACACTCTTTTCTCTCCGCAGTTGTAACCGGCGAGGGCAAGTTCCCACGAACCGAATTCATTAACCATCTTTTTTAGGTATTGTGCAGCAGCCAAGGTCGATTTCTCGACATCCATTCTTTCGTCTACCCAGTAGTTTATTTTGAGTCCGTATTTCAGGCCAGTCGGTCTTATGAATTGCCAGAGCCCGACGGCGTTTTTATTCGAAACGGCGCGGGGGTTAAATCCGCTTTCTATGAGAGGCAGATAAGCGATCTCGGGAGGAACCCCCTCGGAGCGGAGTATTTCCTCGATTTCCGGGAGAAATTTCCCCGAACGTCGGAGAATCTCGGCGAAATTTTTCTTTCCTTTTCCCGAGAACCGTCGGATGTAGTGCTCAACCCTTGAGTTTCTCTTTATTTCGAATTCTACGTCTTTATATTTTTGCGAAGGGTCTGGCTGATTGGCTGCCGAGATCTCTTCGGTTTGCTGGGCTGGTTCGACCGATTCGGTCTGTTGTTCTTCTGAAAACGCTGGGGGTTTCGGCAGGTCCTGGCTTGAGGCGGTAGATAAGGTCCACGGGAGAAAAACGGCTAGGAGAACCCAAAATATTAGGATTAAATTCATGTTATCTTTTTACTCAGTGAGACTCATCTATTTCAGTTTGTGTAATCCTTGAATCAAACACGGGGATGGTACCATCCCGAGGAAAGTCTTCCGGTTTATTTTTCTATCGGTTATTTGTATAATAATTGTAACCACATAGTTATAGTAGTCAAAGTATGTTGTGGGGAATTTCATAAGAATGAGATTTCCCGGATTCTTGTTTTCTTGAGTTTTTCATAAGAATTTTTCCTGAACCACACTTTGGAGTTGTGAGTTGAGCAAAAAAACCATTGCGGTTCTCTTCGGCGGTATTTCGGTTGAGCATGAGATATCGCTTGTTTCCTCAAAATTCGTCATCGACAACCTTGATCCTTCAAAATTCGCCACGCTACCGATCTTTATTTCGAAAGAAGGTTACTGGCAGAGAGCCGTTGTTGAGAACTGGCCGAAGGGGGAGCCTCCCGCCCTGATTCCCGATTCCGAGATTGTACCCATGCTCCAAGGTTCTTCCCCCGGTCGTCTTGCCGAAATAGTCGAGGGGGAGATAACCAGGGTTTTCTCCGTGGATGCCGTTTTCCCCGTTCTTCACGGAACTTTCGGCGAGGATGGATCGGTACAGGGTTTGATTGACCTTATGGGTGTTCCCTGCGTGGGAGCGGATCTGCCTGGGTCTTCGCTCTGCATTGACAAGATAGTCTCAAAAACCATTCTCAGGGATAACCGTATTCCGGTTGTTCCTTTCTTCGGTTTCGCGAAAGCCGGATGGGAAAATGATAAAGAAGCAATCCTCCGCCGCATAGAAGACGAGATAGGATTTCCCTGCTTCGTAAAATCCTCAAATCTCGGTTCAAGCGTAGGAGTTTCAAAAGTGGACTCTTCCTCGGTAATTGCCGATGCAGTGGAGGCTTCTTTTGATTTTTCTGAAAGGGTAATCGTTGAGCGGGCCGTATTGAACCTGAGGGAAGTCGAGGTAAGCGTAATGGGAAACCAGGATCCAAAGGCCTCAGTTCCTGGGGAACTCGTTGTGCAGGGAGGTTTTTATGATTACGAAAAGAAGTACCGTGACGAATCCACGGAACTTTGCATCCCCTGCAACCTTGACCAGAAGATTCAGGATGAAATCAGAACCCTCGCTCTTGGTTCCTATTCTGCTCTTTGCTGCACCGGTATGGCAAGGGTGGACTTCCTGGTTGACGCCGATACCGAACAGGTGTTTGTGAGCGAGATAAACACTATTCCCGGCTTTACCCCCATAAGCATGTACCCGAAACTATGGGAGGCAAGCGGGATTTCTGTCGGGCAAATGCTCGAGATGCTGGTTGAACTTGCGGAGCAGAGGCATCGGATGAGGAGAGAACTCAGAACGGATTTTTCGGGCTCCCAGTAGGATTCACTTGCCGAGAATGTCGTTTTTCTGTCCCCGGAAAAGTACCAGGAAGACCACTCCGGCGATTATGGAAGCTCCCCCAAGAAGTTTCGTGACCGACGGCAGGTCGTCGAAGAAGACGTGTGCGAGAATCAGTACGAAGATCGATTCCATCGGCATGACGGCTGTTGTTCTTGAGATATCAAGAAGCTTTATGGCGTGAAACTGGCTTCCTTTGGCTATGTACGCTCCGCACGCCCCTCCGCACGCCATTATGAGTGCCTGTTTGAGATTAGGGGGTTCGAAGGTTCCGGTGAGCATCAGGTAGGTGAAAAGAACTATGGAAACTCCTAGGGTCCTCAGAGTCGCGACTGTGAGCATGTTAAGATCCTGCGCTATCTTCTTTACCATGAAGGAGAGAAATGAGTACAAAAACGCGGCTCCAATAGCCATGGCTGTTCCGAAGATGAGATAGTCTTCTTTTTGGTAGGCAACCACAGCTCCGCCCGCCACCGTCATCACTATTCCTATGCTCTCCCCTTTGTTGAGCCTCTCTCCGAGAAAGAGTATGCCGAGCAGAAGGGCAAAAAGTGTCTGGGCTTTCATCAGGAATGAAGTGAGAGCCGGCCCGATTGTCCAGAGTGCCACCATCCACAAAGCGGCTCCGGCCGAGGTTATCACGGAACTCCAGATGAAAATGTCGCGGTACTGGCGGATTCTTTTAAGTTCCTCTCTCTGCGCGCGAAGGAAGGGGAACAGAATCAGGGCAACTATAAAAGCCCCGAAGAACCAGAAAAAAGTAGTGGTTTCGGGGTGAAGGTCGCTTCGCTCAAGCGCCTTTCCTATGGCGTAGGAAAGTGCCGTGAAAAAAGCGGTGGCTATCAGAAAAAGATAGCCTTTTATGGGGAGCCTTTCTTTTTTCTCAGTCTTGTTCATGAATGCTTCTGTTTCTCCATAACCAGGCTATTGCTCCGCCCGAGATATTATGCCAGATGCTGAAAAGTGCGGCGGGAAGAGCCGAGAGATAACCGAAATGCAACTGGGAAAGAGCGGCCGCGAGTCCAGAGTTCTGCATTCCCACTTCTACGGATATCGCCCTGCAGCTGCTTTCCCGAAAACCCAGTGCCTTTGCTATAAGATAACCGCATATAAGGCCCAGGGCGTTATGAATGATCACTACAAGTAAAACCACGGCACCTATGGTCTTTATGGATTCTGCGTTCAAAGCCACGATTATTCCTACGACAAGAGCTATCACCAGAGACGATACGGAGGGTAAAAAGGGCAATATGGCCTCTGATTTTCTGCCGAGCAGCTTCCTTAATACCACTCCGAGAAGTATCGGCAGCAGCACTATCTGAAGCGCGGAGATGAAAAGGTCCGCGACCGGAACATCTATCCATTTTCCTGCATAACCATACATCAGCGCGGGCAGCAGAAACGGACAAAGAAGCGTTGAAACCGAAGTAAGCGTTACCGAAAGCGCAAGGTCACCTCTTGCCAGATAGGTGATCACGTTTGAAGCCGTTCCCCCTGGGCACGAACCCACGAGAACGATTCCCACCGCGATCAGGGGATTTATTCCGAACGCGAGGGCGAGGAGGAAGCCCAGAAGGGGCATCACAACATATTGGGCGAAGACGCCCACGAATATCTCAAGCGGTCTTAAGAAAACCCTTCTGAAGTCATCGATTCTTAGCGTTATGCCCATCGCGAACATTATCACCGCGAGCATTGGCACTATGAGGAATCCGAGATTGTTGAAAACGTGGGGAAAAAAGTATGCGACGGCCGAGAACAGTATTATCCAGAGAATGAAAAACCTTGTTATGAAGCCTGCAAGCGAAATCAGGGCACTTTGTGTCGAATTCAACTTTATTTGTTACCGTCAGGTTGCCGGGGGGAGGGCGATTGCGGTGGAGTTTTACCGCTTCGGCTCAACTCCGATTGCTATTTTCGAGAATCCCTGGGTTTTCGCAAGGTCCATGGTGCTTACCACGGGGCCGTGCATGGCTTCGGAATCCGCCCTTATTATTATCAAGGTGTCTTTGTTGGGTATTTTCTGAAACTCACGCTTTAAGGAGTTAGCGGAGGGCATAAGCACATCGTTGAAATAGACTTTTCCGTCTTTGGCAATGTTTATGTTTACATCTTTTACCTCGACGATTTCGCCGGTCGCTTTCGGCAAATTGACTTTTATGCCGCTTGATATGGCGAAATTAAGTGTAAGCGCAAAGAAAATAAGTAGATTGAAAACCACGTCCACTATAGGAGCGAGATCTATGCCCCCCCTCCCCGAACTTTTTCTTTGCGTGAATCTCATAGGGATGTCTTTGCGGAAAAAGCTTCCAGTATTTTCTTGCCTTCATCTTCAAGTTCGGAGACTAACTCCCTGAACTTTCCGTCGGTGTACTTGTAGGCTATGAGTGCCGGGATCGCTATCGTAAGTCCCAGGGCCGTCGTGTAAAGGGCTTCTGAAATACCTCCCGCAAGGGAAGGCGGATCCACTATGTCCTTCTCCGATATGACGGCGAACACTTTTATCATGCCCGATATCGTTCCGAGAAGCCCGATAAGAGTGCTTATGCTGCTTATGGTGAGCAGAGTCTCGATATATTTTTCAAGGCCCTGTGCCTCGGCTTTTCCGACCGCCTCAATAGCCTCCTGAACCTCTGCTTTCGGTTTCCCTGAATTCTGTGCGGCCACGAGAGCCATTTTTGCTACTGCAGAATCGCTTGACGCGCAAAGTGTTTTTGTTTCTTCGAGTCCCTTTGTCTCGACGGTCTGGTACAGGCTTGAAAGAAATTCTTCAGGAAGAAGCTTTTTCCTCTGAAGTAAATGAAGTTTCTGCAGAAAAATCGCAAGTCCGAATATGGAACATAGAATCAGGGGGAAAATATATATTCCGCCCTTGGTAAACAGGTCAATAATTGCGTCCATGGGGATTTATCCTTGTAGAGAGGTTTTTGCTCCGAAGTTTAGGTTTTCGATACAACGGAACCATTATAAAACAAATCCGGGCTTTCTCCAAGTAGAATTTATCGAGGTGTCCTACTTCGTTCGTCATTAATTGTTTTCCGTTGTTTTTTTCGGGTAGATTTTCTACCTCGAAACCTGTGGGGACTTATATGATGAACTCCGATTTTGAATATACAAACGGCGAACTTTACGTGGAAAAGGTTCCTGTGAGAGAGATATGCGAGAATCTGGGAACTCCAGTCTATATCTACAGCCACAATTCCATCAGGTCAAGCTTCCTTGAATATAAAGAGGCGTTTTCCGAAATAGACCCCCTGATCTGCTATTCCGTAAAGGCGAATTCAAACATATCTGTACTGAAGATTTTCTCCTCCATGGACTCCGGTTTCGATATCGTCTCCTCAGGAGAGCTGCAAAGGGTTGTTGCCGCGGGGGGAGACGCCTCGAAAGTCGTGTTCTCGGGAGTTGGAAAGACCGAAGAGGAAATAAAGGCCGCACTTCGCTCCCGGATACTTTTTTTCAACGTGGAATCCGAAGCGGAGCTTCAGAAAATAAACGATGTGGCCATCTCCATCGGGAAGAGGGCCCCGGTCGCTATAAGGGTGAATCCTGATGTTGATCCCGACACACATCCGTACATATCAACGGGTTTTGAGAAAAGCAAGTTCGGGATTGGAATCACAAAAGCGGCGAATGTTTACAGAAACGCCTCGCGGATGAAGGGGATTGAGATAAGGGGAATTGATGCCCATATAGGTTCCCAGATATTCGATCTTTCCTCCTTTTCAGAGTCCATACAGAAGCTCGTTTACTTGGCCGACAGGCTGGGGGACGACGGGATTGAGATTTCCTACATAGATATAGGAGGAGGCCTGGCGATAAGCTATGAGAGCGAGGAAAAGCCTCCGGCGAAATCCCAGTACGCGCGGGTTTTCGAAGAGCATCTTCGCGATACAGGCTACGGACTGGTTCTTGAGCCCGGAAGATCAATGGTGGGCAATGCGGGAATAATGGCCACAAGGGTGCTTTACGTTAAAGAGGGAACCTCGAAGAAATTCGTAATAGTTGACGCCGCAATGAACGATCTTGTAAGACCCGCGTTCTACGACTCCTTCCACAGCATAGAACCGGTGCACAGAGGAGATTCCGGACCCTCCGAGGTGGTGGATATAGTCGGCCCCATATGCGAATCGGGAGATTTTCTGGCCAGAGACAGGAGCTTCCCCACGGTTTCCGCGGGTGAGTTGCTTGCGGTCTTCAGCGCTGGGGCCTACGGTTTTGTGATGTCGTCGAATTATAATACCAGACCCCGGGCGGCGGAAGTTCTTGTAAGCGGCGAGAGGTACTGTGAGATAAGGGCGAGGGAAACTCTCGAGGATATGCTCAAAGCCGAGAGGATCGCGGAGTTTCTTTAGTATCGGGGCTGTGGCTGCGGCGCCTTGGTTTGGGGATTAAGTCATGAAACAGGATTTTAACGGACTTAGGGTAACGTCTTTTGAAAGTCGCCGTTGCGAGGAGATGAAAAAACTTATCTCTTATCATGGTGGCGTGCCTAGGGTTGCACCCTCGATGAGAGAAGTTCCGGATCTGAAAACTCCCTACGTTACGAGGTTTGCCGACGACCTTTTCTCGGGCAGCGTTGACCTTCTTATTCTCATGACGGGGGTCGGCACCCGGATTCTCTCCGACATGGTAACTGCGGAGTCAGGGGGAAAAGAGTATGTCGAGGCTCTGCGTGCGACAACGATTCTTGCAAGAGGTCCGAAGCCCGTCGCGGCGCTTCGCAAACTGGGGCTGAGACCTGATATCACCGTTTCTGAACCGAACACCTGGAGGGACATCCTCTCCACTTTTGATCAGAGGGACATGTCGCTTGAGAACCTGATCGTGTATGTTCAGGAATACGGTGTTTCCAACGAAGAATTTCTCGCTTCCCTTGAAAAAAGAGGGGCGGACGTAAGAAGGATTCCCATTTACAGGTGGGCGTTGCCGGAGGACCTGGGTCCCCTGCAGGACGCGGTAAGGTCCATATCCGAGGGCGCAGAGGATTGTCTTCTGTTCACAAGTTCCCGGCAGGTATCCAATCTTTTTGAGGTTGCGGGTACGCACGAACGCAACACTGAATTCATGGAGGGAATGAAAAAAGCTCTTGTATGCTCAATTGGGCCAACAACTACCGAGACGCTCAGAGAAAACGGAATATCCGTTGACTATGAGCCCGACAGCCCGAAGATGGGAAATCTGGTGAGAGAAGTGGCCAGAAGATCTGCGGCGCTTCTGGTGAAGAAAAGGACAGCTTTTCAAAACGGGGTTGATACCCGGAACTGGAGCCGCACCCAGATGGTCTGGTCGGAGGACGGTGCGCGGACCCGAAGAAGCGAGACCACTTCCGCCGGGGCGTTTATGAAGGCGTGTCGGCTCGAGAAGGCCGATCATACCCCCATCTGGCTTATGCGCCAGGCGGGAAGATTCCTTCGGGAATACAGGGAGGTCCGGTCCCGCGTTTCGTTCAAGGAGCTTTGCAAGACCCCGGATATGGCCTCGGAGATCACGCTCATGACGGTTGACCGCTTGGGCGTGGACGCTGCTATCATTTTCTCCGATATACTGCTCATACTGGAACCCCTGGGGCTTTCGCTTGAGTATTCAAGCGTTGATGGTCCCGTTATAGGCAAACCTCTTCGAACCCGAAGGCGCATAGAGGCCCTTAGAGACTTTGATCCTGAAAGCATGGATTTTGTCTACCAGGCTCTGAGTACCACGAGACGGGCGCTTGATCCCGAAGTTTCGCTTCTTGGTTTTACCGGTGCTCCGTTCACAGTAGCCTCCTACGCAATTGAAGGAAGTGGCTCAAAAAATTACATCAACACGAAAAAGCTTATGTATGGAGACCCTTCTTTGTGGGAAAGACTTATGGATATCCTGACCTCAAGCATTTCGGATTACCTTTGCGCCCAGATAGATGCCGGGGCCGATGCAGTGCAGATTTTCGACAGCTGGGTAGGTTGTCTCTCTCCCGCGGATTATGAGAAGTTTGTCTTTCCGCACGTAAAGAAACTCATCTCAACTCTCCCGTCGGATGTTCCGGTAATATTGTTCGGAACCGGAACCGGCTCCCTTCTCGAGCTTATGGGGAAGACCGGAGCTGGAGTTATCGGTCTTGACTGGAGGGTTGATATTCTTGACGGCTGGCGCAAGGCCGGCAGTTCTCTTGCGGTTCAGGGGAATCTTGATCCCGTTTCCGTGCTCTCAACCCCGTCTCACGTTGTCGGTGAGGCAAGGAAGATACTGGACAGAGTAGGGGAAAGGCCCGGGCATATATTCAACCTAGGTCATGGAGTACTGCCGCAGACACCGGTTGATAATGTTCTAAGACTGATTGATGAGGTTCACGAGTATTCTGCGCAGGCAGGGGAGTAGAAGAGGGTTTTATGCGAAAGAACTTTGACGCGATAATGATGATCGGATACGGTGCCCCTGAGAAAAAAGAAGACATAATACCTTTTCTCACAAATGTGGCGAGCGGAAGACCGATACCTCCCGACAGGCTGCGGGAAGTTGCCCATCATTACGAAATCTTCGACGGAAAATCTCCGCTGAACGAGTTTACGTACAAGCAGGCTCAAAAACTTGAGAAGCTTCTTTCGGTGTGGGGATACGATCTTCCCGTTTACGTTGGAATGAGAAACTGGCATCCGTTCATCAAGGATTCTCTTGAGCGCATGCGGGACGAGGGGGTGAGGAATCTTATAGGCCTTATAATGGCTGTTTATCGCTCCGACGCGAGCTGGGAGAGGTACATGAGGGATGTAAGCGATGCTTGCGAGGATCTCAAGATGGATCTTCACGTGGAATATGTTCCACCGCTTTTTAACCATCCTCTTTTCATAGAGGGCTCTGCGGCCAAGGTGATGGAGCGAATGCGCGATATTCCCGACAGCAGGCTTGATACCACCATGCTTGTGTTCACGGCTCACAGCATTCCCAAGAGGATGTCGGATTCATCCCCTTATGCTTTGCAGTTTGAAACTTCCGCCATGCTGGTGGCGGACAGAGCGGGGCACAAGAAATGGATGATTGCCTATCAGAGCAGGAGCGGTTCTCCGAACGAGAAGTGGCTTGAACCGGACGTATGCGATGTGATAGGGAACCTTGCTGACCGGGGCTTTACGGATATCGTGATTCAGCCGATAGGGTTTGTGTGCGATCATATAGAGGTACTTTTTGATATAGGTGTTGAGGCAAGCGAAGCCGCGCGCGAGTGTGGGGTGAATCTTTACAGGGCCGAGACCGTAAACGATGATGACCGCTACATAAAGGCCTTGGGTGACGGGGTGCAGAGGCTCATTGATTCAGAAAACTCCCAGTAACAAGTAAGATAGTTTGGTATGAAAGTCGCGATTGTCGGCGCGGGAATCTCGGGCCTTTCCTCGGCCCACTACCTGAGAAAGCTTTGCTTGGAGGGGGGTATCCCCCTTGAGCTTGTTCTTTTCGAGTCCTCCGCACGTCCGGGTGGGGTTCTGGATACCTTAAAAAAAGAGGACATGGTTCTTGAACTCGGACCCGACTCCTTTATAACCTCAAAGCCTTGGGCGCTTGATCTTGCAAGAGAGCTCGGACTTGCGAATTCTCTCGTCGGGGTCGGTTACGGCCGCGGAAAAAACACGTTCGTATATTGCGGTGGGGAGCTTCGGCCACTTCCCGAAGGTTTTTTCCTCATGGCTCCCTCAAGGCTTCTTCCGTTCCTGCGCAGCCGACTGTTCAGTGCCGGGGCCAAACTCAGGGTGCTTTTTGAACCCTTAGTTCCGCGAGGTGGTAGAGAGGACGAAAGCATCCGTTCTTTCGTAGAGAGGAGATTTGGAAGAGAGATTTTCGAGAAGGCCGCGCAGCCTCTTCTGGGCGGGATATACATGGCCAATCCGGATAAGCTCAGCCTCTCGGCCACAATGCCACAGTTCCTTGAGATGGAGCAGGGAAGGGGAAGCGTTCTTTGGAGTCTTCTTCGAAATCCTCCCACTTCCCGAGGGGAAAGCGGGGCTAGGTACGGTCTTTTTCTTACTCCGTTGGAGGGAATGTCCGTTATCGTTGAGAAGCTTTGCGAGAGTGCCGAATTTTTTAGGCGGGATTTTGAAACCACAGTCCTTTCCCTTAGGAAATCAGAAAAGGGATGGCTTGTCGGTTCGGACCGCGGAGAAGAAGAATTTGATGCCGTGGTTCTGTCGATTCAAGCCGATACGGCCGGGCAGCTGGTTTCGGATGTGGATCCGCAGCTTGGAGTGAGACTCTCGGGCGTGTGCTATGTTTCTTCCGTTGTCGCGACTGTTGTTTTTGAGGAAAAGAATTTCTGCGGTCTTCCCGAAGGTTTAGGGATCATAATTTCTTCCACGGAGAAGATGAACCTTGTGGCGTGTTCGCTTTACAGCAGCAAATTTCCCGGGAAATGCGGGAGCGGAAAAGTGGTGATCAGGTGTTTTTTAGGAGGGGAGCTTAACCCCGAGGCTGCACTCTGGGATGAGGAAAAGATAAAAGTGGTTTTAAATGAAGAACTTGCGCAAATCTTCGGATTCGATAACCATCCAAAGGAGATTTATATCAGGAGATATCCGATGTCCATGCCGCGGTTTGCACTGGGACATAGAGAGGAGATCTCGGGTGTTATGCACCGACTTTCCCACCACTCGGGGCTTGCGCTCTGCGGAGCGGCTTATTTTGGCGTTGGTATTCCCGATTGCGTGCATTCGGGGGATCTGGCCGCCCGGAAAATTTACGCCGACATGATCCGCTGAGCAGCCGGGAATATAACTCTAGCGATTGCGTTATATTTTGGGTCTGAGGGCTAGGAGATTCAGACTAGGAAGACAAAATTGATTACGCCGAGCGCCGCGAGGATCAGGACGGGGGGATTCAGGTCCTCCGTCCTCATGTAGATCAACTTCAGCAGAAAGTAGCAGATAAATCCCATCATAATTCCGTTTCCTATGGAGAAGGTGAAAGGAATCATCAAGATGGTTATGCCCGCGGGGACAGCCTCGGTCACGTCCGAGAAATCAATGTCCGCCAAGTTCCTGAAAAACAGGAGACCCACGTAGATGAGCGCGGGAGCGGCGGCGTACGCGGGAATGGAATTTATCAGAGGGAAAAAAACGAGGGAAACGGCAAACAACACTGCGACCGTGACAGCCGTGAGTCCTGTTCTGCCTCCTGCCCGGATTCCCGTGGTGCTTTCCACGTAGCTTGTGGTATTAGAAGTGCCGAAAAGAGATCCTATCACCGTCGCCGCGGAGTCAGCCGCGAGAGCCTTTGCAGAAAGTTCCTTCTCTTCGTCATCATCCATCATGGTTTTCACCGAGGTGAGGGTGCCCGCGGTATCGAAGAAATCTACAAACAGCAGTGAAACCACGAGAGAGATTGTGCCCCACTGCAGGGCGCTCGTGATGTCGAGCTTCAGCAGCACGGGGGCTACTGAGGGAATGGTTCCGACCACGCCCCCGAACTGGTTTATGCCGAGCGCGAACGAAAGTGCGCTTACGGCAAGAATGGCGAGGAGTATGGAACCCCTTATGTGCAGCCTGTCAAAGAGCGCTATCAGAAAAAAGCCCAGCACCGCGAGCAGCACGGGCAGGGATGAAAGATTGCCGAGACTGACTAGGGTGGCGGGATTGTCCACCACGATTCCGGAGGACTTAAGACCTATAAGCATGATAAAGAATCCGACTCCAGTTCCGATTCCCACCTTGAGGTTCCCCGGAATGGACTCGACCAGATATTTTCTGAGCTTCGTTACGCTGATTACAAAAAACATTACGCCGCTCCAGAAAACGGCCCCCAAGGCCACCTCCCAGTTATGCCCCATGCCGAGGACGATTCCGTAGGTAAAAAAGGCGTTTATTCCGAGCCCGGGGGCTAGGGCCACAGGCCAGTTCGCAAGCGCTCCCATGATCAGGGAGCCGACGATGGCCGCGGCCGCCGTGGCCACGAACACTCCTCCCTTGTCCATGCCCGCCTCAGACAGTATGGACGGGTTCACGATCAGAATGTAGGACATGGTGAGAAAGGTCGTGATTCCGGCTATGATCTCGGTTGAGGGAGTGGTGCCGGATTTTTTAAGGGAAAATACTTTTTCAAGAATGTTCATGATTTGCACAAGCTGACCCGACCGGATCTTCCGTTAGAAATGGTACTTGACCAAGGCGTTAAGATTTTTTTCATTCACGTCTTTGATGCCGAACTTGTTCAGCCAGAACTCGTACTCAATGCCGAGATATAATCTCTTTTCAAATCCAAGCGCCCTTGCCGCGTTTATCTTGAACTGCGAAGAGAAGTGAAACTGCGACGAGGAACCGTCGTCAGTCAGGAACCAGTAGTCGATGAAGCCGTCGTAGAGAAGCTCAAGCTCCCCGATGCTCATCGGCATGGCCCAGACGGGAGTGATCTGGAATCCTCCTTCTTCGTGTGCGTGGAAGTGCACGACGAGATTCCTGAAGCCGGGAAGGTCCAGAGCCGCCGCGCCTCCCAGCAGAGTGTTCGTGAAATCTTCAGCGAACTCCACCGTGCCGGAGAGGTATAAAGCCCTGATGAATCCACGCTCAAAGGAAATGAGCTTCAGGCTTGGTATGATCTCCATGTAAGTTTCCTCGTCTCCATTGTCGGAATGCAGGCGGTCAATGAAAACAAAGACGTCTCCCCACGTATGGTCGCTGAAATGCTCGTAGGTGAATACGGTTCTTTCTCTGTCGCCCAGCTCGTAGTCATGTCCCCTGAGAACAGTGAGGCTGTTGTCGGCAAAAAGCACCTCCGCGCGGGATTCGGAAACCTTAAGTAACACAACACAAATAGCAGTCAATATCAAAAATCCATAAAGTTTTTCCATCTTTCTGTATAGAACCGGAAGCTAGTCCGTAAAGCCGATTCCCGTGAAAATACTTTTACATTGTAGTTGGAGACATCAAGAAAACCAAACGGATATGGTCACCGGTTCAGGGTGATTTCACGCTGACGCAGGCAACCGGTTTTATTCCAAGGCGAAGCCCTCCCTACTTATCCGCCGTTACCTCGGCCCTGAAATTCTCCTTTCCGGTTTACAAAGATTTCTGTTGTGGCACAATTAAACGCCTGTTACCGCCGATGTAGCTCAGTCCGGTAGAGCAGCTCATTCGTAATGAGCAGGTCAGGGGTTCGAATCCCCTCGTCGGCTTATTTCCACCTTGGCGACTGACTGCGTGATACAGCCAATGGCGAGTCTTTTATCAAAGGAACGTATCGTTAGAGGTCCGGAATTCAACCGCTGGCTGGTTGCGCCTCCCTCTATTGCGGTTCACCTGTGCATTGGTTCCGTTTACGCCTGGAGCATATATAATCCCGCGTTAATTGAGGCACTTGGCGTTGTCACTAGCGCGGCGGACGACTGGTCTCTGCGCCAGGTAGTGTGGATATTCACCGTCGCGATCGTGTTCACCGGGCTTACGGCGGCGTTTGCCGGCAAATGGATTGAGGAAGTGGGACCGCGCATGGTCGGCGTGATAGCAGCGTGTCTTTGGGGCGGCGGCTACATGCTCAGCAGTCTCGGTGTTAATTTGCATCAACTGTGGCTGATTTATCTGGGTTACGGCGTAATCGGAGGTATCGGTCTGGGTTTTGCTTATGTTTCTCCTGTCAGCAACTTAATTCGCTGGTTCCCGGATCGACGTGGCTTGGCTACCGGAATGGCGATCATGGGCTTCGGTGGTGGGGCGATAATCGCGGTGCCGCTTAAGGAATTTTTCCTCCAGTACTTTTACAAGGCGCCTCAATACCTGGGGACGGTCGACGCCGTCGATATGATCATTCATTCGGGTCGACGCTTTGCCGAAGTCGGCGGTCAGCTCAAGGAGGTTGTCGTCGCTGGTGCTGCCGAGGCGGCACATGTGCTGGCACCCGGAACCGAAGCGTCCGGGGTGTATCTGGTTGGCACAGGTTCCGCGGGAGTTGCCCAGACCTTTCTTCTCTTCGGAGTGGTTTATTTTCTTGTGATAATGGTCTCGGCGTTTTTATATCGTGTCCCGGTTCCGGGGTATAAACCGCAAGGATGGGAACCGCCGACCGCTAAAGATTCTAGCAAGTGGATGATCAGTCAGAAAGATGTGCATACCGATCAGGCGTTAAAAACACCTCAGTTCTACCAGGTGTGGATTGTACTCTGCCTTAACGTTACGGCTGGCATCGGGATTATCTGTGTCGCCAAGACAATGATGACCGAGATATTCGGTAACGCGCTTCCTGATATTGTTGACGTCACCTTTGCCGCCACTTACGTCTTGATGATCGGCGTGTTCAACATGCTGGGGCGCATTGCTTGGGCGAGTGCCTCCGATAAACTCGGGCGACGCAATACGTGTTCAATATTTTGCGTGGTCGGTCTTTTGTTGTATTTGTCCATTCCCGTGGCCGCCCATCAGGTGAATCTTAATCCTTCGATTTTATGGCTGTTAATGTTTTACGCGGCGACGATGATAATTTTTACTTTCTATGGAGGTGTCTTCGCTACCGCTCCGGCATATCTTGCTGACCTGTTTGGTACTCGTTACGTCGGCGGCATTTATGGACGTTTGCTGACCGCTTGGAGCGTCGCCGGTGTGCTCGGTCCCTTGGCGGTCACCTCGCTTAGGGATCATTCGCTTATGGTCGAAATTAATCGCCTTGCCGAAAAGGTGTCACCGCATGAATTCGTCAAGACTTTCGGAGCCGGAGTTAACGACCTCGAGGTACTGGTACGAAATAAAACCGTAACGCTCGCTAAACTCATGGATATCGCGCCCGAGGGGACAATAGACCCGACGGCTTCCTTGTACAACTCGACGATGTATGTGATGGCAGCGTTATTAATAATCGCTTTGATAAGCAACGTCCTGATAAGACCGGTTCACGAAAAACATCACATAAAGGACTGATGTGTGCTAGAGTGGAATAAAAGAGGGGTGTCATGAAAACCGTAACACTGGCAGGTCTTTTCTTGTGCGTACTGATATTGGTCGGCCTTCTTTCCGACTTGCGTCCCGCAAGTGCACACTATGAAGATTTCAACGTCCAGAGGGAAACGGCCGACGACGTGGTGGCTGCGACGGGCGAAATGCAGGAGGCTACCCTGAAAAAATTTATGCTGCACGCAAAAGAGCATATCAAGAGCCTTGACTTTGTTACGGCGTCAAGATTCCGCCGAGAGATGAGGCGGGAAGGGCCTTGGAAGTCCGGTTCCATATATCTTATTGTTATGGATCCAAAAGATGGCCAGGTCTTCATTCACGGAAACGATAGGGAAGCGGAAGAAAGAAGGTTGTTCAGTCTTCCGTCTGATACCGAAGGAATCGACATTGCGAGTCTGAAGCGGATAAGCGCAGCCGCGGTCGTGGCAGACGGGCGGGAAATCTGCTTGAAGTATGACGATTCCGGCACACAGAAATGGAGCTGCGCAGTCACGTATTTCTCCAGCTTGGACTTTGGCAAGCGGCTTCTTTTGGTTGCAGGCTATCATCATGATAAGTTGCCCGCCCGAACTTTTGCGCAACTTCCGGGTTCAGATTACAAGCCTTCAGTAACGGCCAGCGAGGTGCATGACCGCGAGACCCTGAAGAAATTCGTTGAGGAGGCGATTGAAGCCTACAAGGTCTTCAGCACGAGGCACTGCGTTGATCCCTCTGACCCGACGACCTGTGATCTTTCGAAAACTTCACTTTACCGGCCGGTCATGAGGTCGGCAGAAGGGCCTTGGAAGTCTGACCAAAACGCCGTCTACCTCTTTATGATGTATGATGAAGGTGAAAGAGTGATTTTTAACGGGAACAATAAGTCCCTTGAGGGTGCGAGTCTGCTGGTTACGGATGCCAATGGAGTCCATCTAGGTCCCACGATTATTAAAGAGGCCAAAGAACCCGGAGAGGACGGTTTTTTTCTATATCTTTGGGACGACCCGAGAACAAAGGAAGACGACATCTATGACCCGGGTGGCGCCCCTGGCATTTCGCCCAAGCTGGGCTATGTAAAAGCCTTGGACCTGCCCAAAAGTGGTCGGGTTATTATTTTCGGTTCCGGTATCTATCCGAAAGTGGAAAAGGTTGAAAAAGGATGCGCGGTTGCGGCGGGGACGGTCAGTGCTTCTGAAAGCGCCGTGTTTAACCTGCTTCTGATAGTATCCGCCGTGTTCCTGGCGGTTTTGCGGAGAAACCGCTTGCGCTCGAAACGAACGTAGCGTACGGCGTCAGCAAAAGATTTTCGCGAAGTACTCCTTAAATTCGCTGCTGCTAAGGTTGGTTAGCTCTGAGAGTTTTTTTAGGGTCGGAGCTATTTCGATATCGTCGCGGTTTAACTTGATCATGTATTTCTGCGAAACCTCGTAGGCTTCTGTGTTCTTGTCCATATATCTCACTTTGATGCTGTTTGTTTTTTCATCTATGAGTTCCTGAAACGGGACCGCCTGCATTTTGCCCGTTCTTACGTATACAAGAGCCCCGTCTCCCTCTCCGTCAAGCAGATACTTGACGGCACAGTAGCCGAGCTTTCGCGTATAATCCACGTCAAACGGAATCGGATTGGCCGAACGCATTTCATAGCCCAGTCTCTTGTGCACCAGTTCCACTTCGACTCCTTTTTCGGAGAGTTTTTCGCTAAGAGTGTTTTTGAGAAGCTGACCGAAATTAACGTCAACGTATCTTATTCTTCCCATGCCGTCCTTGTCCATAAGCCCTAGGTCGACGGGGTCTATCTTGTCAAGCATCCCTTCTGCGAGTATCGCCACCCCGTACTCTCTTCCCATGCTCATTCTTTTTATTGTAGACCCCTCAAGAATTGCTATGACTTTCTCAAGCGGCACTTTTTCCTCTTCGAAATCCTCGGGGATTATGGTGATTGTAGCTCCGGATGACTGTCCGATACCCAGTGCCAGATGGCCTGTTCTCCTGCCCATGGTTATAACCAGAAACCACCTTGCCGTGGTCCTTGCCTCTTCCATTATATTGTTCATTATCTTCGCCCCGACATCCCTTGCGGTTTCGAATCCGAAGGTGGATATATAGTCGGGCAGTGGGATGTTGTTATCTATGGTCTTGGGCAGGTGCGCTATTTTCAACCTTCCCTCGAAGTGCTCATGAAGCGTCTTCGCGAGGAACATGGTTCCGTCGCCGCCTATGGTTATCAGGCTGCCTATACCCAGTTTCTCGATTGAAGATACGGTGTTTTTGAAGGTTTCATCCGTCGCAAGGGGGTTTTCCCTTGATACTCCGATAATCGAGCCGCCGGTTGTATAGATCCTAGAGGTGTTCTGGATATCAAGATTCAGGATTTTCGACGTGTCTCCCCTGGAGATCCACTTAAACCCGTCGAGGATTCCGATTACTTTTCTTCCCCTGTTTCTTGCCTCGATCGTCGCCGAGCTTATCACGCCGTTTATCCCCGGCGCGGGTCCTCCGGCCGCTATTATTCCCAAGTTATCCATTGTCTTGCTAGCCTTCTCCGTACCATCCGGTTCCATAACCAGCTTTGTATTTTTTACTGCGATATCCCCGCGTGTAAAGAAAACCCCCTCCAGCTATGGCTCCGCAGGCAAATCCCGCTAAGTGAGCCCACAGACCCTCGGTTCCCGCGTCACCAATATAGCCGATTCCGGTCAGAAACTGAACGGCAAACCAGAAAATTATGAACAGATAGGCTCTTATACGTACAAAGTAGACAAACACCAGGACTATCAGAAGCGTAAGGATCTTTGATCTTGGGAAAAAAAGCATGTACGCGCCAAGAACTCCGGAGATCGCCCCGCTTGCCCCTATTGCTGGAATTGGGGAGTGGGAGTTCAGAGTCACCTGGATAAATACGGCTACCAGTCCGCACACGAAATAGAAAAGCAGGTATCTTGCGTGGCCGAGCAGGTCCTCGATTCCATTTCCGAATATATAGAGAAAAATCAGGTTTCCGGCTATGTGTATCCAGTTTTCATGGATGAACATGGAACTGAAATATTTTGCCGTTCTTTCAAAGAATCCGTAGGTCTCAAGAGAGGTTATCTTGCTGGGCACTATACCGTGGGTCTGGTAGAACATCTCAAGCGCTCCGCCTTGCAAAGAGAGGGTATAAGCGAAAACCAGTATGTTTGCGGCCAGAAGCGCGTAATTCACATAAGGTACGATTTCGGTTTTTATTGTGCTTCTAATCGGTATCATTATCTTAAGAAGTATACTTGAGCGAGTTCCGGGAGTTAGAATAAATTGCAAAAACGCCGCAGGGATGTTTTGACAAAGATCAGGACAGATATGGAGGAGAGGTTTCGCGGGGCCACCTGTCTTCTGGTTAACGTTGGGGTCTTTGCTTCTCAATCAAGCGGCGACCTCAGGATTCCTGAGAACTTATCTTTGTCCGAACTTCTTCAGGAGTTTCATTCACTGGGCGTCGAGGTCGTCTTTTACGATTTCAGGGGCGGAGATTTCGCCTCGACAAGCGGGTTTGGGAACTTGATCGAAAAAAACGGTCACCGTGTCACTGATGACCACGGTTACGTTCGGGAAAAGGTTGTAAGAAAAGATTGCGTGTTGCTCGGCTCTGATATCTCCGACATTGATTTTTTCCTTTCCGGGGTTTTTTCCGCTGCGCCCTGTTCCGCTCCGCTTGACCTCAGGATGGTGTCGAGTTACGTATCGAATTTTGACGGAGAAACGGTTTTCACGGAGCTTGGAAACTTGATTGTAAACTCAAAGAGCGGAGGTTAAAAATCGATTCTGATGAACGAAGCCACCCGACTCTCGGTGCTTATAAAGAATCAGGCGCTTTCCCTGGGTTTTGACCTTGTGGGAATAAGTCCGGCCGAGAGCCATTACGGGGAGGCGGACCTGTTTGAGCAATGGCTCGGGCGGGGTTACGCGGGAGAGATGAACTATCTTGAGAGGGGACTTTCGAAGAGAAAAGAAGTGGAGAGAGTTCTTCCTGGTGCCAGGTCGATTGTATCCTGCGCCGTTAACTACAACACGGAGAACCCACGCTCAACAGAAGCTTCAGGCGGCGGCTGGATATCGAGGTACGCTTGGGGAGATGATTACCACGACGTAATGGGAAAGATGCTCGGTGAGCTGGCCGACTATCTAACTGGTCTTTGCCCCGAAGGAGCCTGTGTTCGGGCTTACGTTGATACGGGACCGGTTCTGGAAAAAGTGCACGCGGGCCGCTCGGGAGTGGGGTGGGTAGGCAAAAACACCTGTCTTATCAACCAGCGGGTCGGTTCCTGGCTTTTTCTGGGGGAGGTGATAACCGATATTGAGCTTGACTACGACTCAGCGGTCGAGGATCGTTGCGGTACCTGCACCAGATGCATAGATGCATGTCCCACTGATGCCATAGTGGAACCCTATGTGCTTGACGCCAGGAAATGCATTTCTTACCTTACTATAGAGCTTAAGGGGAAAATTCCGGTTGAACTCAGGGAAGGGGTGGAAAACAATGTTTTCGGGTGTGACGTGTGTCAGGATGTCTGCCCGTGGAACCGCGAGGCCCTTTTTACTCTGAAAAAGAATTTCAGGCCGCGCGAGAAACTGCTCAGCCCCGATTTCAAATGGCTTATGGACCTTGACGGAGATGGTTTTCGGGAGGTCTTCAGGAAGAGTCCTGTTAAGAGGGCCAAGCGCAGGGGCTTTATGAGAAATGTGCTTGTGGCTGTTGGAAATTCGGGAAATAAGGAGTATATAGAATACGTAAAGGCACTTCTGGGTGATGATGAGCCGATAATAAGGGCTCACGCGGTCTGGGCGCTTTGGAGACTTGGGGGAGAGGGTTGCCTGGCTGAGCTTGAGTGCCTCCTTGAGGCCGAAACCGATGAGCAAGTGCTCGAAGAGATTCGTTATGCTGTTGATTCCGTACGAAACTGAGGACTGTTTCTTATGAATTACGAGAAAGACGAAATAATAAAGGCAAACAGAAAATTCTATGATGCCCGCAACCGTTACGATATTGACCTGATAGAGCAGGTCTGGCTTACGGATGGCCGGGCCAAGTGCGTCCATGCGGGATGGCCGATAATTTTCGGATGGGAAGCCATAAAGGAGAGCTGGAAGACTATTTTCGATACGGGCGGGTTTGACCGTGTTGATGTTTCGAATTTCTTTGTTGAAGTAAAGGAGAATTCGGCTTGGCTTAACTGTGTCGAGAGGGCGACTTACTCAATAGACAGTCGAAGGGTTATCGTGCTGGCCCAGGCAACCAACATATTTGAACTTGCGGATGGGGAATGGAAAATGGCGCTTCACCATGCCTCTTTGATGCCTATTCCGCGCAAGGAGATTGATTATGAGAGTCTTCAGTAAGGAGCCGGAGCCTCTCCCCGATTGAGTAGACCAGTTGCTGCGAACCTTCGCCCGTAACTGCCGATATGGTAAGCGCCTCCAAGTCTCTTCTCTTAAACCGCCGGGCCGTATCGACGCTTCTCTCCTTGGCTTCGGCGATGTCTATTTTGTTTAGTACGACCAGTTGGGGTTTCTCAGCAAGCTTCGCTGAATACTCCCTGAGTTCTGAGTTGATCTTGTCAAAATCTTCTACGGGATCTCTTCCAGACATGGGATCAAGGTCCAGCATGTGAACCAGAAGGCGGGTTCTCTCTACGTGTTTTAGAAACTGAATACCCAACCCCAGGCCCTTGTGGGCGCCTTCTATGATTCCGGGAATGTCAGCGATTACAAAAGACTGGTGGTCCCCGTAGCTTACGACTCCGAGATTGGGTACCAGAGTGGTGAACGGATAACCGGAAATTTTGGGTCTTGCGGCCGAGATTTTCGATATGAGGGTTGATTTGCCGGCGTTTGGAAACCCCAGAATACCGACGTCGGCAAGTATCTTGAGTTCAAGTCTTACTTCCCTCCTCA
>LXNJ01000293.1_pt1 | contig 36363 bp, 38 predicted proteins | sample 809081 | NCBI WGS metagenome assembly LXNJ01 (sample SAMN04870510, study PRJNA318959) | sponge metagenome | biome: sponge; feature: marine sponge reef; material: water | host: Petrosia ficiformis | place: Greece: Milos, Mediterranean Sea | collected 2013-05-29 | depth 5-7 m | reverse complement strand
CACCTGGTCCTGAAACGGGTCAGGGTACTCCCGGATCCACAGAAGGCCGTCGGCTCCGCCCTTCATGGCGGAAAAAGCGGGAAGGGTGGGGCGGGCCGGCAGATCGTCGAGCAGGCGGAGGCGGAACTCCGTTATGGTCTCCCGGAAGTTCCTTCCGGCGATGACCAACTGGCCCGGACCTCTACTCTCGAGCCGCGCCCGCATGGTATCTGTGACGAACCGCACCCAAGCTTCCTCCGCGCGCGCTCGGGGCTGCTCGAATGAGACTTCCACAGCGGTCCCTGCCTCGTCGTAGCGCGTGATCGCGATCGAGTCGGTCGTTGCCAGATAGGCGTAGCGGTCGGTGACGGCAGAGACGGCGGTCCGTCCGAAGATCACGGGTGGCCCGCCGTGCACGTACCCGCCGGTGCCGTCACTCTCCCTCGCCCCCCACTTCTCTTCACCGGGAAGCGTGTCCTGGAAGACGACCTCCGCGTCAGAAAGACGAGCGATCTCATATGCCACCGGCAGCCGGATCTCCATCGGCCCGGCGTCCCCGACCCCCGGGAATCCCGACTGCCAGATTTCGTGCAGCACGCTGTTTCCGATGGCTCCAGCCATCTCGATCCTTACATAACCACGCGTTTTGAGCTTGGTCTCGCCGACGTACCCCCCAGAGGCGTCGAGTCGGGTTACTCGGAAGTGGTACGCGTCCCAAGTGATCAGTCCGTCCGCGTGGCGAGCGATTCCGGCCAGATTCTTGTACTCGCCGGGACCCTCTCCATGCCTGCCGTGCCGAGCAAGCAGCCGTCCGGCAGCATCCAGGATCAGGACTTCGTAAGCCTGGCCATCGGCGATAGCGATGCCGTCGGCGAAGAAGACCGCTCCGGAAACCCTGCCCAGCGGGAGCGACTCGTCCAATCCGACCACCAGGCTTGGTTCCGCAGCGATCCGGAACGACTCGTCACCAGGCCACGCGGAGAACAGGTCCGCAACAGCGTCGCGGCCCGCGGCCGCCGGGTCCGATGGCTCGTCCACGCAGGCGGCGCAGAGCACCAAGCAGGAAACGGCGAGCAGCGTTCTCGCCAGCGGTCTACGGTCTACGGCATTCATTATCCACTCCGACGTGATGGCTGGCTGAGTAGCGGGAATCTGTTGCCCCGAACAACTAAAGGATTGGGAGTCAGCCGAGTCAAGCCCGAGGGAAAGCCGAGCGCCGACAGCGGAGAGAGCAATCTTGCCACGAACCTGACCCATGTGGAACGGCCTGCCAGTCAAATGGCCCACTGCTGGCGGTGAGGAACGCTGGGCGGTACCGTCCTTGGGCGCCTCGGCGAGGCGAGCGCCATAGCCACATGCGCCATGTCCGATCGCAACCGACCCGGAGGCCCGCCATGAAGCACCACAGGATTCTTTGCGCCCTCTCGCTGACCGTGGGCGTCGGCGCCTGCGAAGCGGGATCGCCCGCGGGGAACCCAACGCGCGAGACGCTTCCGAACGGGGCGGTTCTCGTCCGCTACCCCGCTCTCCCCGCCATGGACTCCGTCGGCCCGGAAGTCACGGAGGCGCATGTGGACCTGCAGCTGGGCAGCCGCGGGGGGGACGACCCGAACTTCATCTTCGGCGACATCCGCGGTGTTCAGGCCGCAAGCGACGGCACCATCTTCGTGCTGGACTACCAGGCGGTCGAGGTTCGCGTCTTCAGTCCGAACGGCCAGTTCCTCCGGACGATCGTGCGGCAGGGCGAGGGTCCGGGCGAGGTGATGGAAGCGAACGGGATCTTTCTCTCGGGAGACACCCTGCTGTGGGTCAACGATCACGGGCAATGGGTGGTCGTCGGGGTGGGTCCGCAGGGCGACGAGATTCGCCGGTTCACCAAGCCGATCCTCAGCTACGGATACATCTGGGATGGGGTGTTCGACGGGCAGGGGCGCTACTGGAGGCAGGATGAGCACTACGACGACGAGGATGACGGGGACGAGGAGACCGGTCCGTACGCGGGCTCGTACCGGGCTTACTACAAGTCCTTTGATCTGTCGACAGAGGAGGTCGACTCGGTCTACCTGGGTGAGTCCACATACCGGGGATATGCTTCCATAAGGGCTGAAGGGGGCTCGTACTACCAGATCCCCTTTGACGTCTCCGACATCGCCATCGTGAACCCGTCCGGCGGGTTCTGGACCGCGAACACCGGTTCATACCGCCTGACTCGCCGAGGCGAGGACGGAGACACGCTCATGGTGATCGAAGCATCGTTGCCGCCAATTCCCGTGACGTCGCAAGACCGGTCCTCCTACGTCGAGGAAATCGTCGAGCGCCGACCGGAGGAACGCCGCGCCGCCGAGGCGGTGGCTGCCCTCATGCCGGACTTCAAACCGGTCCTCCAGGACATGCTCATGGACGATGAAGGCCGGCTCTGGGTGAAAAGGGCCGTCCCGGCCGACACTCCGCCGTTTTTCGACCTCTTCTCCGACGACGGCGACTACCTGGGCTCCGTTCGCCTTGCTTTCACCCCCGCGCCCTACCGCCCGCTCCGGGTTCAGCACGGCAACATCTACACGTTGATCGAGGACGAGATGGATGTGCCGTACGTGGTGAGGGCGCCGGTTGCGGTGAGGTGAGGTCACGATGCCTGGCTGCAGCACCACCCACGCAAGCAACGGCTGCCATGGTGTCTCCCGCGTCACGGCGGGAGCAGTACATCAGGGACTACGCGGCGAGGCCCAAGGATTGGTTCATGGGCGGCGTCCGAGTTCACGATCGGCTTCGATATCCGCGAACACGCCCTGCTTCAGTTAGGGCCGACGATCTCGCTCAGAACGACCTCCTCGACGCGATCCATGTCGTCCGTCGTCATGTCACGCGACAGGGTACTTCCCAGGACACCACGTAGCAGTCGGTAGCAGTTGGCATCATTCGAGAATCCCAGGGCGAGGGCCACAGCACTCAATGGCCGCCTACTCCAATGGAGGAGCCGCGCGACCGTGAAGACGCGCGCCAGCGCCGACAGCTTCTTGGGAGGTGCGATTCCCAGGTCCCGACACCAGCGTTGCAGGGTACGCTTCGTCACGCCGAAATCCGCGGCCAGGTCCCCGACTCGATATGGTTCGACAGCGCGCCGAAAAGAGTGACGGAGAATGGGATAGGCGCCCGCTGGAGTCCGTTCCTCGGCGCGGGCGAGCAGCTGACGGACCCGTTGAGCGTCGACGTTCTGAAGGATGGCGAGCTCCAGGGCACGGATGTCACCGACACCGCATTGTCTCACACGGGCGACGGAGGCCGCCATTCCGTCCGCAACCGAATGCATCTGGGCCTCGGAACACGGATACTCGATTATCGGAGGGTAGTGACTACGGCCAAGCTCGCCTCGCCCCGGAGGGGAAGGATCGCCCATACCATTCAGATCGGGGTCCACGATCGCCGGCGAGCCTGGGTGCTCCGCTGCGAGAGCCCTCAGTTCCTCCCAGCTCGACGCAAACACTACCGGCCCTATCATTCCGGAGAGGTCGCCCGACCTGACTATGAGTCCGATGCGTTCCCGAAAGTAGCGACGAACTTGCAACCCGAGCAGAGGGGGAGCTGAACCGCCAATAGGATCAACCCCTATCGAACCATGCTGAGTTTCCCGGCGGCTGTCGTCCGAATCACGACAGACCCCAGCAAGCCTGCGAGCCCGGCCAATGCCAGATTCGGCGGCACCCCACCGAGCATCCCCACCATCAGCAACACCAGCGCGAGGCAGGCCCAGTTCGTACAGAATTGACCTACGGTCGCCAGGCGGCCAAGCCGGTCACGCGCCCGGCGGGCAACGGTCGCCTTGGCTGCTTCGGTCGCCGGCACATCGAGCAAGCTGTTGACGATCTCGTCCACGTGCTGTGTCGAGAGATTGGCACTTGGACCGACCACGCTACGGATGCCCTTGGCCAAGTGCATCATCTCCAGCTCGGCGCTGGTGGCGGCGGCCGCTGCAATGGCGGGCTCGTCGGGTCCGGTGGCAGGTGGATTGACTGCGCGGTCCACGCGATCGATGTGGTGTGGATCGTAGGAATCGGCCTTGCCTCCGCGTCTGTCGCCGACGAGCCGCCACGCAGCCCCTGCGATCAGAATAGTGGGAAGGAGGAGGGAGCCTGGCAGTATCCATGGGGGCGCCAATCCACTATGCAAGATCAGATTGGTTGTCAGCAGGAACGGCAGCCAGAAAGAAAGGAACAAGCCCAGAAAGGACAGCCACGTCATCGTCGGTCGCCGCCCGGGATTCCATCCCTCCGTAAGTCGGCTCGTCAGTGCGCCCGCAACACCCGCGAGGACGGTAAAGATCGCGATAGTGCTAGGCAGCCAGAAACGAGCGCTCTCCACGATCTGCGGAGCGGCACCCACTGTGGGAGCTCGGCCGTCTACAGCCAACAAGGCTGAACTGACCCGCGGTCCGAGTCCATTCAGTACATAGGCAACCAGCGCGAGGAGGGCCAGCTGTGCGACCCGTCTGCGGACAATTCCAATCTCGAGCCCCTTGGTTGCCGAATCGCCAGCCGCCGCCGCGAAAGAGGCTGGCGCGACGAGAAGTGACAACGCCGCCATTGTGGGTCCCAATACCATTCCTAGCCGGTTGGCGATCCGTAGATCATCGGCGAAGCCGACGAAGTTGGCCGCAGCGTAAAAGACGTATAAACCGCTCAGCCCGAGAAACCACCGGACGGCTGAGCTGGCGAATCCCACGCCTACGGGCTTGCGGGAGGCAGCTTTCGCTCGCGTGAGCATCGCTAGAAGTCCCATCGTTCAACAATGGTAACTCGCGGTCGTTATGACTTCCAGTTCGGTCCAGTACACGGCGACTGTTTGGCCTATCTTTAGTGCCGGTGCGCGCGGGCCGCACCGAGAAGACGAGATGAGAACGAGGTCGGCGTCGGAGCCCACAAGGACCAGACCTATCGAGCGAGGGCATTGGTCGATCACTGATCCAGTCGACATCGAGCGGCTTCACAACCGCGACCCGGAGCTCCTGCGTGAGCTGGTCGAGGAACTCAGCCCTCGCATCTGGGTCGCGATTCGCCCGTATGCGCGAGACGAAGACCACGCCAGGGACCTCCTCCAGGACAGTTGGCTGACGATTCTCAAGCGGCTGGATCAGTTCAAATGGAACGGTTCGTTTGCTCGCTGGGCCATTACCCTCAGCCAGAACGTCTGTGTCGACTCCTTACGGGCGGAAGAGCACAATCAAGCCGCGGAAGTGCCGCTGCTGAGCACGATGGAACTAGTGGCGGAAGGGCAGGATCCCCTGGACGAAGTACGGAGGGATCAAGCCCGGCCGATCGTCTACGCCGCCTTGAGCCGCCTTACCGACCGCGAACGCGACACCCTGACGGTGTGGGCAGTCATGGGCCGCAGCCTGAGCGAGACGGCGGAAGCGGTTGGAATGAGCCAATCCGGAGCACGATCCATCTTGGCCCGGGCCATGTCGAAGTTGCGGAGGATGCCGGAGATGAGGGCACTGCTGATGGATTGGATGGCGGACGGCTGAAGGCCGGTCCGACCGAGCGTCCTGGAAGTTGGGATGACTGGGCTGTGTCGCGAAATGACAGTATATGGACCACCTCTCCCTCGTTTAAGTGAGGTGTAGCAGCCAAGAAGCCGCACCATCCAGGGAGCTTGCCTCATCGTGAAACTGACGCAGTGGCTGAATCTACTGCTGTTCCTGCTGGTGGCCGGGATCGCGGGCCAAGCGGTCCTGGCTGTTGGCCACGCTCGGCAGGCGAGCCCGCCGTCAACATCCGCATCCGGAATGGTCGTTGGAGACACCCTGCTCGTGTTGGCGGGGAATCGCGAGGGCAACGTCCCGACGACCATTCCGCTCACGACAGATGCCGGCAGCACTACGGTCCTGTACGTCTTCCACCCGGATTGCGTGCACTGCCATGCGGTGGCGCCGGAATGGGCGGAGCATTTTTCGACCGACCACGACGACCGGCCGACGGTGCGGAGAATTGCGGTGACCAACGATTCCGTCGAGCCGGCCATGGCGTATGCTGACCGCTTCGGTTGGAACGTGGATGTGCTGAGCGTGGAACAGCTCACGCCAGCCGATCGAGAGTACGCTCTGTTTTCCAGGACACCCTGGGTATTCGTGTTCGATTCCGCTGGTGTACTTCGATTCGACGGTCACGGCCGTCGATTGGGACCGATGATACAAGCGATTGATGCACTCTGATGATGTACCTAGTTAGGCCACCTTGTAAGCAACAGACCGGAGAAACGCAAATGAAGAAGAGACTCCTGTGGGTCCTGCTCGCCGTCGCGGCGAATGTCGCCCTGCTGCCACTGGCACTTGCCACACCGAAGAATGCGGCTGCTGCGTCCAGTTCAGCCTTCTATTTCCACTGTTGCAAGCAAACCGCAGCGGGAGACCCGTATTGCTGCGGCAATTGTTGCATTTTCAGATTCAATTGTCTGGACGATGAAATGTGCGGTGAGGAGTAGTGTGGCGGCCGCATAGAGGGAACCCCGTCATGCATAACTCCACCCCGCCCAAAGCCGAGAAAGAGGCGCTGGACCTGCTCCGGTCCGTCAACGACTTGGTGACGCAGGAAGCACGGCCACCAGGGATCCGGATCGGGTCGGCACATCACACCCTCCACCTGGCATTCGAGGATATCGAACTGATTGCGAGGGCGACGATCGCATGGCACCGGACGCATTCGGATGGCATTTGCCCCGATTGCCCCGAGAACCAGCCGTGGTACTGCTACCGCGTCTGACGCCGCGGAGCCGCCACCCTACCCCTTCTCCTGCAACTCCAGCGGCGGTCTCCATTCCTCCACGCCCGGCAGACGCCTGCCCCAGGTGTTGCCGTGGGGATCGCTCGCCCCCAGCAGAAACCGGATTGCGAGTCGGTGCAGCATGTTCACCTTCGGGACGAAGCCGTGGAAGCCGGCCAGCCCGGAGAGCGCCCGGTCCCGCAGTTCCCAGTAGCCCAGGTCGCCGGGCGTGACGCAGACGACGCGGGACTCGTCCATGAACGGGGGGATGGCACCGGCAAGCGGTACGGTCCCGTCGCCGGTGTTGCGCCTCGCGTGCTGATCCTCCGAATCCCAGTCGTTTCGGCGTTCGTCTGAACGGAGCAGGAAGCGAGGCCTCCCGTCCTCGTCGCGCCCGACCCTCAGCGCGACCCGGGTTTCGGCATCGGCACCCGCGATCGCGAGCCAGTCTTCATCGCGGATAAGGTCCGCATTCGGCTTGCCACCGGTTTCTTCGCCCGACTCGCCGCCGCCGGTCGACAGCTTCAGCGCCGCGATCCGCTCCCGATGCGTCCTGGCGGCGTCGAGCATGTCCTTGAACAACTCCGTCCCCGCTACGCGCCAGCCCCTGACCTGGTGCACGATCGTGCGCATCACGCTGGGTTGCCAGGCGTCCGGGTGGAAGATGTCCGTCTCCATGCCGTCGTCCGCGACGAGCGCGCCGTCGAAGCTCGGCAGCAGGTGGTAGAGCGCCGGCGTCATCCGCGCCATGCGGCGTTCGCGTGCCCCGCCCGAGTTGTCGCCGAGGTCGGCGGTGCCGGTGGCCAGCTTGAGAATCGCCTCGTGCGACCCCTGGAACGGAGACGCGAGGGTCACCACCTTGTTGACCGATCTGCCGCCGTGGCGTTCGATGTAGCCGGCGATGATCAGCCCTCCCATCGAATGGCCGACAAGGTTGACCGTCGGGTTGTTCCTGTAGTTTTCGTCGTCCCGGTAGTGCCTCAGCAGGAGGGTTCGGTCGATGACTTCCCGGACGAACGCGGCCAGCCGCTCCTCGATCCGGTCCAGCGGCAGCCGCCAGTCATAGCCGAAGGGGAAGACGGGCGCCGGCTCATCGTCCTCACCGGCCATGCCGTCTCGCAGCTCCTCGGTCAGGTCCTCGTAGATCAGCGGAAAGGGACCGCCGGACGAGACGCGGGCCGGCTCGTGAAGCTCGTAGCGCTGGTCCTCCGGATGCAGCGTGATCCGGTCGTAGCGCTTGTTGCGGACCGCGGTCCAGACCGCCTCGGGCGGCAGTTCGTACTCGTCGTGCAGAACGGACGCCGTGATACCGGGAATGACGATGGTCGGGGAGGTGGTGATGGGCATTGGGGACTCCTACTTCGCCGGGCCGTTGTTCGCACTGTCGCCGTTCTTCTTCCTCGTCTCCCCGGCCCGGGAGCCGAACCAGAACCCGACGATGGGGCCGATTACGGCAACGATGTACGCGAACACGTCCTCGGCCCGGTCGAATTGACGCGTGGCGAGGAAGGTAATGATCATGCTCGCGGCGAGGACTGCAAACGTCCACGCCATAATATGCGTGATGATCGGCTGCACCATCTCCTTGCGGAAAATGGTCTCGAACGCATTTGTGGCGCCGTCGGCCGAGGTGTTCCTGACCAGTCGCATGACAAACCAGCCCAGGCCGACAACAAGGAACAGGAGGGCAGCCAGTATCGGCCACCATTCGCGGAGCCATTCGTTCATGGGTCAGTATCTCCGACGTGTTGCACGGATGCCGTTACAACTACGAGGATACAGACTGGCCAACGTCGCCTCAGACGGCAAGGGGTAGCAAGAAATGGAGTGATAGGTATGCCGTTGTACAAATAATTTGTCTGCTTGTCTAGCCAGCCCGAGCGTTCACCGCGCTCCGTGCGTCTCCAATACCGCCAGCAGGATGTCCTGCGAACGGTGCTGTCCGCGTCCCTGTCCGTAGGCGCGTGACATGACGGACACCACCAGGTCCAGCTCGGGAATCACATAGATCTTGTTGCCGCCGTTGCCGGAAGCAAAAGACACGTCGATCAAGCGACCGTCCAATAGGAACGTTTGGTGATACCAGTAATATCCGTACCCGCTTGCATAAGGGTCGCTATCGGAGATATCAAGCCGGGGTTGCAGACTTGCCCTGATCCACTCGCTGCTCACCACTTGTCGGCCGTCATGGATTCCGTCATCCAAAACCATCTGACCTATGCGCGCGAAACCCGGAGCGGTCAGGAAGAGATTGCCCTGGCCTTTTGTGTATCCCGCCCGATCTTCCTGCCAGTCCCAGCGTTCGATCTTCAGCGGTCCAAAGAGGTGCTCGCGTGCAAAATCCTCCAGACCCTGGCCGGTGGCGCGTCCGATCACGATCCCGGCGACGTAGGCCGCAAGGGAATTGTAGCGATACCGCGTGCCCGGCTCGTCTGCGGCGGGAACTGACATGGCGAAAACGAGCGGGTCGTCGGCTGCGTCCATCCTGCCTTCATATCCGGGGGATTCCGGATCGTTGCCGTCTGCATCCAGTCCGGTGCGCATGGTCAATACGTCCGCGAGGCGTACCGCGCCGACCGCGCTCCCTTTGGCCTCGAGCCAGTATTTCGCGACAGGATCGTCGAGGCTCTCGATTGCTCCCTGATCGAGGGCGATTCCGAAAAGCAATGACGTCACGCTCTTCCCCGCCGACCTGACGTCAACCAGGGTCTGTCGATCACCGCCACTGTAGTACTGCTCGGCGACCAGTGCGCCATTCCGAATCACGATGACGGAATGCAGATCGCCGTGTTCATCGTTCTCGAATGCGGCCAGTGCGCACTGCAGATTGTTGCCTGCACAGTCGTCGGCCGGTGCACAGGAGCCCCCAAAGGCGATCGCGGCAACTACGGCCAGAAGGGTGAGCCGGCTGGTGACGATGAGGTCGCGGTTCATTCTCACGGTCAGGGATCGATGCTCCGGGCGTAGACGGCTACCACCTCACCCGTAGCTCGCACATCCATACCCCTGTTGTTCCTCCATGCCGCCGTACGGACGACCGTGAGCGACCCGTCTGCCGTCAGTTCATAGCGTGCGGAAACCCATCCGGCACCCGGCATCGTCCGCCGGACCACCGGTATGTCGCTTTCCCATCTGAGCGCTATGGATTGTTCTACATCGCCATCCTCCGCAAGAACCTCAATCGGGGTGCCGTCGACAGGCAACGCAAAGGAGAAGTCGGCTTCATCGCTCGAGACCCGGAAAAGCGAGTTGCTCACCTCCAGCACGAATCGTTCCGCGCGCATCGTCATGATCGCCAGAACCGTCTCCCCCGTGCCACGGACAAAACCGGAGCCTTCCGGAGATACGAACTGAACACGCTCGCCCGAGGGTTGGAACGTCTCAAGCACCCATTCGCCGTTGTACGGTGCCAGGGTTGCGATCTCCGGGACTTGCCCGCGGCTGGCGCACCCGGCCGTAGCCAGGACGCTCACTCCGGCGATTCCGATGACCGCCGGTCGGAGGAAGCTTGTCATTCAGGAACTCCCTTGTTTGCATTTCACGGCCCCAGCACCCCCACCGGAACCACCTGCACGCCATCCTGCCGCGTATACGCATAGCCCCTGCTCACGATTACTCCAAGGGCTGCGGGCTTTCCCATCCGCCGCTCGTCTACCCTCTCCGCCAGGCGGAGCAGGTTGCGAGCCCCTTCGTCCACCCGCCTCTCACCCAGCTTGACCTCGAACGCCGCCCAACGGCCATCATTGCCCTGTATGATCGCGTCCACCTCCAGTCCGCCCTTCTCACGGTAATGAAACACCTCGGCGTCCGCCGCCTGGGCATAGGCCCGCAGATCCCGCACGACCATCGATTCGAAGAGAAGTCCCAGGAAGTCTAGGTCGCGGAGCAGGAGGGCGGGCGTCGCACGAACGGCGGCTACAGCGAGCGAGGGATCCGCCAGGTGCCTGACCGGCTTGTTTCTGAGTACCGATCTCGATCTCAGGTGCGTGGGCCAGGCCGCCTGGTTCTCCACGATCATGATCCGTTCCAGCGCCCTGACGTAGTCGGCGGCCGTGTGTTCCTTGATGGCAGACACGCCCTCACCGGTGTCGGAGGCGAGGGTTGCGATTGCGGCGGGGGTCGCGACGTTCCTTGCCAGTGACCGAAGTAGCATGCCGACCCTCACCGGATCTCTCCTCTTGCCGTCCCCGTTCGCGATGTCCAGGCGACGGACCTCGTCCAGGTGGTCCCTGTTGGCGCGGAGCGCATGTTCGGTGGTGCGGCCCAGATTGACGGGCCAGCCGCCGACGCAGATCAGTTCGGCCAGATCGTGGAGTGGGATCACCGACCTGCCTGCCTCGGCACGTGCGCTGTCCATGAGACCCGACAGCGAGACTGCGCCGGATGAGCGACCCAGCTCGAACGTCGAGAGTGGGCGCATGCGAAGCCGGGTCAGCCGGCCGGCTCCCGTGTGGCGGGTCGCGTCGTCGGTCGGCACCGCGGATCCGGTAAGAATGAATTGTCCCGGTAGGCGCCGGTCGTCCACCGCCCTCCGCACATGGTTCCAGATCGCCGGCTCCAGCTGCCACTCGTCGATCAGCCGCGGCGCGTCGCCAATTAGGACGCGGGCGGGCTCCAGACTGGCCAGGCGGCGAGCGACCTCGTCGACGTCGAGCCGTACTTCACTGGCAGCGATCTGTCTGGCCGTGGTGGTCTTTCCGCAAGCCCGCGGGCCCTCGATCACCACCGCCCCCGTGGCCTGCAGGCGCTCGCTCAACTCGCGGTCCACGATTCTCGGATGATAGGTCATGCGGGTACGTGCACGGGCTTGATCGGATGGTCGGTGTGGAAGGATACTAGCAGTCGCGGATGACGTGTGGAAGGGCGAACGGCAGAAATGGCGCGAATATAACGGCAGGAATGGCATTATCAGAGCGGCGGGAATGGCGACCGACGAGCGGCAGGTTCGGCCGTCCTCCTCTCCCTCTCCCACGCCAGCACATACGACGCCACCGACGCAGGAGGAGTTCCCCCGGACCCGGACTCGGGCGTTGGGGTAGCGGGGGCCGCGCCCCGCCCGTCCCGCGCCGGGCATTATCTTCCTCTGGAAACTGGCCTCGACGAAAACATCACACGATGACGGGTGTGCCGGCATGAAACGAACCTTCGGGGCAATCGCGAACCTCGTCGGTGACCATCGGCACAACTCCGAACTGAAGACCCGGACGCTGCTGAAGTTCGGGGTCGTGCTCGCCGCGTTCGTCGTCCTGTTCTCGGTGATCTTCCAGGTGCTGATGGCTCGCGAGGGGCAGGAGCACGACTGGCTGGTCGGCGTCCCTGGCTGGAGACCCAGCTCAAGACCAGGGTCAGCACACGGGTAGGTCCACATCTGAACGGACACGTCATCATCACCACATACGACGACGTGGCCAATGAACTCATCAAGCGGCTGGCGCTGAGCGGCATCGACAGCGTGGTGATCGAGTCGGATCCGATACGGGCTGCGGCCCTGCACGCCGACAAGGTGCCGGTTGTGCGCGGCAGTCTCGGCGAGCGGGCGACCTACGAGAACTGTGCCTTCGGGCGCGCGAGCCTCCTGCTGGCAAACTCGCCGGACGTGATCAACACCAACATCGTGCTGACGGCGCGGGAGGTGTCGGAGCGGGTTCCGATCATGGCCACCGCCGTGAATCCCGAGGGCGCCGCGGTGCTCGAACTGGCCGGAGTCAACCAGGTCGTGCTGACTGCCCGAAGGCTCGCCAAGCAGCTGGCCAGCAGGGTGTCGGTCGGTTCGGCGCGCGCGCTCACCATCGGTCGCTACAAGCAGATCGCGAATGCCGAATTCCCCATCCGTAACACGCGTCTCGCCGGCGTGACCCTGAAGGATGCCGATTTCCGGGGGGCCGTCGACCAGGTGGAGGCGCTCGACGGCTATCTGGGTGACGGCATTCTGGCGCGCACCGGGCTCGCCGTCATCGCCGTGGAGAGCAACGGCGTCGTCAACCCCCATCCGCGTCCCGGAGATGTTCTCCGTAGCGGCGAGCATGTGCTCGTCGTCGGCACGGCCTCCCAGCGCGACGGCTTGGCGCGCGTGTTCAAGTAGTCGTATGATCCGTCCACGATGAGACCCGCCACATACCCCTTCGCGGCGATTCTGCTCACCGCGCTGGCGTGGGCGTGTTCGCCGGCTCCAGCGTCGGAAGAGGCTGCCGGGGACGATTCCACCGCCCGGGTGTACTCCTCGGCGCGCCACGACTTCCGCGTGACGACTGTGGCGGACGGGCTGGACCATCCGTGGTCGATGGCGTGGCTGCCCACCGGCGAGATGCTGATCGTCGAGCGCCCGGGCAGACTTCGGGTGGTGCGCGACGGTGCACTCCAGCCCGCCCCGGTAGCGGGCCTCCCCGCGGTCTATCGCGACGCAGGCCAGGGCGGCTTCATGGACGTACTCCCGCACCCGGACTTCGCGCAGAATCGCTGGCTGTACCTGAGCTACGGCAAGCCCAACGACGACGGGTCGGAGGGGGCGACCGCGGTTGTTCGGGGACGCTGGGAAGGGGACCGGGTAACGGACGTGGACGAGGTCTTCGAAGCCGATGCATGGGGCGACAACAACAACCACTTTGCCGGCCGCATGGCGTTCGGTGCGGACGGCTATCTGTATGTCGCGGTGGGGGACAGGATGGTGACGCCCAACGCCCTGGCCGATCACCCGGCACTGGACCCGAGCAATCACATGGGGACCATCGTCCGGCTTCACGACGACGGGAGCGTGCCCTCCGACAACCCGTTCGTCGGACGGAGCGACGCGCTCCCCGAGACCTGGAGCTACGGCCACCGCAACATCCAGGGGCTGGCAGTCGACCCGCTCACCGGTGATGTCTGGGCGAACGAACACGGCCCTCGGGGCGGGGACGAACTCAACCTGATCGTGGGCGGAGCCAACTACGGGTGGCCGGTCGTCTCCTACGGCATCAACTACGACGGCACGGTGTTCACCAGCGAGACGCGGCGCCGAGGCCTGGAGTCGCCCCGGTTCGTCTGGACGCCTTCCATCGGTGTGTCGGGCATGGTCATCTACCGGGGGGACAGCTTCCCTTGGTGGCGGGGGAGCGCGTTCGTCGGAGGACTGGTCGGCCAGCAGCTCGCCCGTGTGACGCTGGAGGGTCAGGACGCCGTTAGCTTGGAGACACTTCTCGAAGGGGAGCTGGGACGGATCCGCGACGTCCGCGAGGGTCCGGACGGACTCATCTACCTGGCTCTGGAACACGCCGACGAGCTGACCGCCGTGGTCCGGCTGGAGCCGGTGCCCAACGACATCGAGCCGTTGTTCAACACCTTCTCGATTGTGGCGATCGACCCTTCCACCGGTGAATCCGGCGTGGCGGTCACGACGCGGAATCCCTGCGTGGGCAACGCGGTTCCGTGGGTCCGTGTCGGCGTAGGCGCGGTCGCCACCCAGGGGGGCACCCGGGTGGAGTACGGCAACGACCTGCTCGATCTCCTGGAACAGGGGGTGGCGCCGCAGGAAGCCATGGACCGGGTGGTGGCCGCGGACGAGGGACGCGACCGCAGGCAGGTGGGTGTGATCGGTGCGGACGGGCGGTCGGCGCAGTGGACGGGATCGGGGCAGTATGGAGCCGAAGAGCGGGGCGACTGGGTCGCCGAGCGGTCGGGCCTGCACTACGCCGTTCAGGGCAACGCGCTGGTCGGCACCGCGGTGGTGGATTCCGTGGCAGTCGCCTTCGAGAGAAGCGAGGGATCGGGGCGCCACCTCGCCGACAGGCTGATCGAGGCGCTCCAGGCGGGCCAGGATCTGGGCGGCGACGGCCGGCACGGAGAGACCCAGTCCGCGGCAGTGCTGGTGGCGGACCCGCGGCCCGGAATGTCCAGGCGTCCCGACGGGGTGACGACCGACATCAACGTCTGCGAACACCCCGAGCCGGTCCGCGAACTGCGCCGGGTCTACGGAGTGGCGTCGGAAACCCTCGGCTTCCGCAGATTGGAGCAGTTTGTGGGCCGCGACGTGTTCCAGCTGAAGGTGATGCTCCACGCGCTCGGCTACTACCGCCCCGCGTCGCCGTCACCGGACATCGATTCTCCCGGCGTGCTCGTCTACGACCAGGAGTCGGTGGACGCCGTGAACCGGTTCCGCGCGGACCAGAACTGGCAGACGACCGTACCCGGATATGTCGACTCCCGCACGATCGAACGCCTGTGGAGCCTGCTGGAGGAAGCGGGCCGCGCCGAAGAGGTGCGCGACCGGATTCGCGACGTGGTGCGCGTGAGGCGGTAGGGGGCGGTGCGATGTCGAACCACATCGTCCGGCGGCCGAGGGGCCGTCCCCGGCACAACCTGACCCGCCGGACGGAGACCGAGACGATAAACTTGAGCCGAACACTGGCGCGCACCGCGTTGATCGCAGTTCACCTCGCCATCCTTCCCCTGCTCGCTCCCCCCGACGCGCTCGGCCAGCTGCCCGGTCCGTCGCTCATCCTGCGCGATAGCCTGATCCTGCAGGAAGACGCCGGGCACTACGTGAGCGCACCCATGGACATCGTGCAGAGGCCTGATGGCTCTCTTCTGGTTTCGGACGCGTTCGCCAACGCCGTTTTGCAATTCGACAGCGACGGGCGCTTCGTCCGGGCGTTCGGTGGGCCGGGGCAGGGGCCGGGTGAGTTCATGGGGATTGGCCCCGTCATTGCGGCGGGCGGGGTGGTTGGCGCCGTCGACATGCTGGGCATGGAGATCGAAGTCTTCGACGAACAAACCGGTGTGGCCATCGGGGCGATCGGCCTGCGACCGACCATGTGGATCACGTCCATGACCGAGGTAGGCGACTCCCTGTGGATCTCGGGAATGGAGCGAGACACCTGGATGTCCGTGGGCACGCTCGGCGCGACCCGGCTTCCATCGCTGGCCCGGACCGGATCGCGGGATGTCCTGCAACTTGACCGCGTCGCCGTTCCTTCGCCCTACCAGACCAACCCGCTCATGTTTGGCGCCCTGGGAAGTGTGTCTCTCGACGTGGGGGCATCCGACATGGTAGTGGGCTTTTCGGGCACGCCCTATCTGCTCCTTTCCCGTACCGGCGAACCGATTGACACCCTCTACCTCCAGCCTCGCTTGCGCCGCGGGGCGCCGGCCGAGGAGGACGTAGGCAGCTTCACCGAAGCCATGGATCCGCTGCTGTTCGCCAACGAGATCTCCGTACTGGGGCCACTGTCCCGGGACGAGGTCGGGAACATCATCGTTGTACACAGCGACCTCCAGGTCGGGCGGCCGGCCGGAGGCATGGGCCCGCGGTTCTCGGATACAAGATTCCATGTATCGAGCCTGAGCCCCGACGGTGCGCGCCAGTGCGCCGACACGGAGATCCCCATGGCGTCCGGTGGTCGGGCAAGGGTGGCGTTGCAGGGATCTCTGCTGCTCGTCGTGGACCAGATCCCCGTGGCCCGCGGCGAGGTGTCGACGGTCGTCAGGAGATTCGAGGTGAATCCGTCGACCTGTGACGGGGAGGTCCGATGAGTGAACGCGCCGGGTGAGCCTCTCGCGGAGCCTTTCGTTTGCAGCGGCATGCGTGTTTGTGGCGGGCGCGTTGGCCCCTCACTCCGCCACCGGGCAAGTCGCGCAGGTCCGCGGCCAGGTAGTGGACGGCTCGAATGGAAGTGCCGTGATCAGTGCCTTCGTCACTGTGGACGGGACTCGGGCATACGATCTCACCGACGAGGATGGCCTTTTTCTCATTGACCTGGACGGGGAGCTTCCCCCAAACCGGGAACTGCGCGTGTCTGCCCTCGGGTACATTCCCCAGGTCGTAAGCCTCGACGCCACCTCTGCCGACGCGATCGTCGTGACGTTGCAGCCGAGACCCATCCTGCTCGAAGGAATCGAGGCCGAAGTGGGCAGCTATCAGCAACGCCTGAGGGTCAGGCGCAACGGCACGCCACTGAGGCGAAGACCATTGGCCATCGGACTCGAAGCGCTGAACACCCATTGGGCGGAGAACGTCTGGGAGATGGCCGGCTCGCTCTTCGGCTTCAGCTTCGAGGGGTACTCCGACTACGGATGCGCCATTGCCAACATCGAGGGAAGCAGGCGAGTCGTCGAACTTCTCATCGACGATCAGCCGGTCCGTCTTGCGGATTTCACCTTGTTTCAGCCTCGTGACTTCGCCCTTGTCGAAGTGTGGAGAACCAGGGGTCCGTGGATACTCCAGGCCTATAGCCAGGACTACCTCAACCAGTCGACTGTGGCCGGCCGACGACCACCACCTCTGGAAGTCATGCGGACGCTGTGTCCAACAGGTGGAGAAGACTACCCTCCCACCAACTCGTACACCACCACGCTCTCGACATCCATCTCGTCCAGCTCCATGCCGAGGACGAGCCCCCCAGCCACGTCGAGAATGCGGAACCCGGGAGGAACGTTCACCGTGCCCAGCCATTCCCCGTCGGGCGCGATCACGGCATACGGCGGCACGCTGCGGCGCTCGCCCCCCGGCTTGTAGGAGGGCAGCCAGATCCTTCCCTCGGCGTCGGCGAACGGCTCGGCGAAGAGCGGCATGGGGCGGCCGATGCTGGCACGATAGATGCCCATGACTCGCCGGGTGCTCTCCGTGATTCCGGCTTCGGGAACATTGGGGCTGTGTTTGCGGACCTCCATCCGGTAATCGGCCTCGATGGGCTGCATCCACTCCTCTGTGAGCAGGACCGGAGCGGCCTGCCAGCGGGCGATCTGCGTTGCGGTACCGTCGGGGAGGCGCCAAGTAACCTGCGGTCTGTCGGACCTGGTCTGGACGAAGTGCCCGGCCGCGACCGTTATCTCGCCGTAAGGCGGGATCGGGTCCTGCTCGAGCCCTGGCGGGATGCGCGGCATGAAGTCGTACGATGCGACGGTGTCGAGCGCCCCGGTCTCCACGTCGAACCGAGCCATGTGGCCTGGGCGCCACGCATCTACGTCGCTGAACGAGCCGTAGGTAGTGGCCAGCAGGAGCTCGCCGGATGACCCGATGCCCTCGACCTCGAGGCGCGCGGAGCGCGGAAGGGTAGAGATACGGGCTGCCGAGCCTGCTACGAAGAGGGTCACGCGGGCGAGGTTGGGGTCAGCGATCAGGACACTGTCCCGCCCCGGTGCGAATATGGCGCTGACGTAGCGCACTTCCCCCGGTCCCTCTCCCTCTGTGGCGAGGACGGAGTGCGTTGTACCGTCGGGACTGAACGCGACCAGCTCGATGCTCCACGGGTCGTAGACGACCGCGCTGCCGTCCGGCAGGAGACGGCCGACGCTGCCCTCCTGAAAGGAATAGTCACCCGCGTTGGCGCCGTGGCGGTACCGGGGCTGGGCGGCGAGCTGGAAGGGGGCCGGGGTGGTTGGGGCGTAGTCGTAGGTGACGATGCGGACGCCGGCGCTGTCCGCGATGTGGGGTGGGGTGTGGGTGGGGGGCGAAGTGTCCGGGGCGCAGGCGGAGAGCGAGCCCTGGAGTACGATCGGCGCCAGGGGCGCGAGGAGCCACAGCGATAGCTGCCTGCCAGGGTGGCTGGACCGGGTCACGGGTTGGAGCCGGTATTCCGGGTGTAGAGGAACTCCCGCATGCCGGCGGCGTCCACCATTCTGCCACCGGAGTTCCACATGGCACCTGTACGCGTCAGGACGAGAGCGCCTTCGCTTGTCAGTTCGAAGCGGTCGGAAACCCGGCCGACGTCCGGGATCGTGCGCTCCACGACCGGTGCGCCCTGATCCCACGTCAGCGTCAAGGATTGTACTTCACCGTCCTGTCCGGGGACCTCGATCGGGGCGCCATCGACTGGGATCGAAAAGGAGAATTCCGGTTGATCGCTGGAAACCCTGAAGATCGAGTCGCTCACCTCCAGTCGGAATCGCTCTGCCAGGATGGCCATCGCAAGGGCCATCTTCCCGGTTGTCCGGGACGAGAACCCGTAGCCGTCCCGGGAGATGAACTGGACCCTGACGGGGGCCCGCTCCGAGGCCTCGAGCACCCATTCGCCGTTGTAGGGGTGCAGGGTCAGGACGTCCGGGACCGGAACGGTGCGGCTGGCGCACCCGACAGTCGCCAGGACGCCCGCTGCGGCGATTCCGATGACGGCCGGTGGAAGGCGTCGGGTCATTCCGAGACTCCTTGTTCGAGGGACACCGGGGCTTCCAGAGCGTTTTACCAGGACACGGGCCACGACGTTCCTTCGGGTCTCTCACATTCGCTCCCCTGTCTTGACGTGCCAACGGAATACATATACGGTGTTGAATAACACGTATACGTATTATCTCGGAATCCTGCATGAAACAGAAGCTCACGATCACGGTGGATCCCGAAGTCCTCATCGCCGCGAAGCGGCACGCAAGATCGCGAGGCGTGTCGCTGTCGGCGCTGGTCGAACGCGCATTGCGGGCAGAGGCTGCCGTCGGCGAACCGTCCTTCGCGTCGCGTTGGAGGGGCCGGCTCCAGGCCGCCAGCCTCGACGATCCCCTGTACGACGCGTTGGCCCGGAAGTACCTGTGATCCTGATCGACACGGACGTGCTCATCGACGTGGCGCTCGATCGTCAACCGTTTTCCGGGGCGGCCTCCGAACTGCTCGACCGACTTCAGACGGGGCCGAGGCGTGCGTTTGTCGCCTGGCACACCCTGTCGAGCTTCTGCTACCTCGTCGCACCTTCGCGCGGCGAGTCGGATGTCCGCGACTTCATCACCGAACTGACCCGCTTTGTGGCTGTGGCAGAATGCGGCACCGACGCGATTGCCTACGCTGCCCGCCTGGACATGACCGACTTCGAGGACGCGATGCAGGTTGCCGCGGCGCGCGCGTGCGGGGCCGGGTTCGTCGTCACGCGGAACACCAGGGACTTCAGGCGCTCGCCGATCCCCGCGGTCACACCGGCTGAGGCACTGGAAGCGTTGTTCTGAAGGAAAGCGCCGCTCATCGAACCACTTCGTACACCACCACATTCTCCACATCCATGTCGTCCCTGAGCACCCCGAGCACGAGCCCTCCGGTCACATCGAGGATTCGGAACCGGGGCGGAGTCTCGACCTGTCCCAGCCACTCCCCGTCCGGGGAAATGACGGTGTAGGGCGACCCCTCTTCCGGGTAGGCCGGCCGGTAGGAGGGCAGCCACACGTTTCCGTCGGCGTCGGCGAAGGGGGCACCGAAGAGGGGCACGGGCTGGCCGATCATGGCGCGATAGCGGGACATGTCCTCCTGAATGATCTCCTCGAGCCGGGCCTCGGATACTCCGTAGTTCATCCGGCCTATCATTCGGTTGTAGGCCTCGCCGTGCTCCAGGAGTTCCTCGGTCAGCAGGTTGGGCTCGGGCCGCCAGCGCACGATCTGTGTCACCGTGCCGTCGGGCAGACGCCAGGTGACCTCGGGCCTGTCGGACCTCGTGTAGACGAACCGCCCCGCAGCGACCGTGACCTCGCCGACGGGCCGGATGATCGGGTTCGTCAGCCCCCGCCTCGCCCGTGGGGAGTGGTCGTACGACGCGACCGTGTCCAGCGCACCGGTTTCGGTATCGAACAGGGTCATGTGCCCGGCGAGCCACTCCTCCTCTATATCGAACCAGGAACTGTGGGGGTATCGGTTCCATAGCAGCAGCTTCCCGGATGAACCGATGCCCGCGACACCGAAGTGCGCTGCCCGGGGCAGGCTCACGATGCGCGCGACCGAATCGCCGACGAAGAGAGTGAGGCGAGACAGACGACGGTCTGGCACAAGGACGCTGTCCTGGCCCAGGACGAACGCCGAGTAGGGCTCGATCACTTCGCCCGGCCCCTCTCCGACCGTCGCGAGCACCTCGTGCGTCGCGCCGTCCGCACTCAGGACGACCACTTCGCTGTACCAATCGGCCACGACCGCGCTTCCATCCCGGAAGAGCCGGCCGGCGTCGGCGAACTGGAAGATGTAGTCGCCCGGATTGCCCCCGTGCCGGTAACGCGGTTCCGCGGCCAGCTGGAACGGCGCGACGGTGGCCGGCGTGCCCTCATACGTGACGATCCGCACGCCCGCGCTGTCGGCGACGTGCACCGGAACACCGCCCGGCGGCGCGGCATCGCCCGCACACCCCCCGCCCGCCGCGACGGCAACCGTGATGGTCATCCACAACGCGAGTGCTCTCACGCCACCCCCCAGCGAGCTAACTTGAAGTCCCGTATCCTGGACACAGCCAGACTATCGAAAGGTTGGCACTCGCATGGCGACTTCGGCAAAGAGGCGTGCGGCCACGCACCGGCTGTCGGCATACATGGCAGGCGCGGCCACGGCCGTCGCCGTCAGCGCCTGCAACCCTTCCCCGCCCACGGACACATTCCTCACCCGCGCCGAGCGCACCGACTACCGCGAAACCAGCTCCTACGCCGATGTCGTGGACTTCCTCGAGCGCGCCGCGGCCAGCTCGCCGTCGGTCCACTACACCACATACGGGTTCACGAACGAGGGCCGCGCGCTTCCGCTGGCGGTCGTAGGCGACATCGCCGACCCCAGCCCCGCGTCCGTCCGCGCCTCCGGCAAGACGGTCGTCTACCTGCAGGGCAACATCCACGCGGGCGAGGTGTGCGGGAAAGAGGCGCTCCAGATGCTGCTCCGCGACCTCCTGGCCGGCCGCCACGGCCAATGGCGGGAGTCGATGGTCCTGCTGATCGCGCCCATCTACAACGCCGACGGCAACGAGCGCGTGACCCTCACAAACCGAGGCCGTCAGCACGGTCCCATCGGCGGCATGGGCCAGCGCCCGAACGCCCAGGGCTACGACCTCAACCGCGATCACATGAAGCTCGAATCGCCAGAGGCCCGTTCGGTCGCGCGTCTCCTGAACGAATACGATCCGCAGGTGGCGGTGGATCTGCACACGACGAACGGGACGCGGCACGCCTATCATCTCACGTACTCCCCGCCGCTCCACCCGAACACGCCTGCGGGGATCGACGCCTTCCTGCGGCAGGGTCTCCTGCCCCACGTGACCGAGACGGTCCGGCAAGAGCACGGCTGGCACTTCTACCACTACGGGAACGCGTTCGCGCGCGGCGGCGGCGAGCCCGGCTGGTACACCTTCGACCACCGCCCCCGGTTCAACAACAACTACATCGGCCTGCGCAACCGGATCGCCATCCTGAGCGAGGCCTACTCATACGCGACCTTCGAGGAGCGCGTCCTCGCGACGCTGTACTTCGTCGAGGAGATCCTGGACTACGTGCACGAACACGCGGACGAGGTCCGCCAAATCGTCGCGGCCGCCGATGCCGCATCCGTGGTGGGCGAGTCGCTCGCGTTGCGCGCCGCGCCCGAACGCTCTGCCGCGCCTGTCGACATCCTCATGGGCGCGGTCGTCGAGGAGGTTCACCCGCTCACCGGAACCCCCCTGCTCCTGCGCGCCGATACCCAGTACGTCGTGCCCATGTACGAGTACGGGACGTTCGCGCCCACGCTCAGCGAGCGCGTCCCCCGCGCCTACCTGGTCCCCGCCGAGCTGGAAGACGTGCAGATCCGGCTCGGGGCACACGGCGTCGCGCTGGAGCCGGCCGAGGCGACGCCCGTCGATGCAGAGGTCTTCCGCATCGATTCCATCCGCACTGCCGAGCGGCCGTTCCAGGGGCGCAACGAACAGACCCTCTTCGGTCGCTACGAGAGCACCCGGGTCACCCCTGCCCCCGGAGACATGTGGGCCCGCGCCGACCAGCCCCTGGGCCGCCTGCTCTTCAGCCTCCTGGAACCGCAGTCCGACGACGGCTTCGCGAACTGGGGCTTCCTGGCGGACCGGCTGGAGGCCGGCGGGGTGTATCCGATTGCGAGGGTGCCGGGGGGCTGACCTTACGCCCTCTCCCGTTCCTCGGCGGCCCCACCGAACAACAACTCCGCCTGCGCCCTGTCCCGCTTCGGCACCACGTGGCAGCGCCGGCAGCGCGCCTCGTAGGACTCGGCGCCTCCCACCTGGATCGTCGGGCCCTCCGCCGGCGCCGGCCTACCGTCGATGAGGCGCTGGTTTTTCGTCGCCGGGTCGCCGCACACGACGCAGATCGCGGTGAGCTTGTCGATCCGCTCGGCGCGCGCCAGGAGCAGTCCCATGGGCCCGAAGGGCTCGCCGCGGAAGTCCATGTCGGTGCCGGCCACGATGACGCGGATCCCGGCGTCCGCCAGGGCATCCACGACCTCGCAGATGCCGTCGTCCAGGAACTGGGCCTCGTCGATGGCGACGACCTGCGTTGCCGGGTCGACCTTTTCGGCGATCTGCACCGAGTTGGACACGGGATCGGCGTCGATCTGCCGGCCGTCGTGGGACGAGATGCGGAACTCGCCGCCGTAGCGGTCGTCGAGGTGGGACTTGAAGAGTTGAACCCGCCGGCCGGCGATGAGGGCGCGCCGGACCCGCCGGATCAGTTCCTCCGACTTTCCGCTGAACATGACGCCGGCGACGACCTCGATCCAACCGTGTCGCGAGGGTTCAGTACCCCAGCACACCGTAGTTCCCCTCCAGGATCAGGCGAATGGAGACGTACAGTCCGAACGCCGGTATGAACACCCAGACTGCGTTCGGGACGCCAATGTAGGCGAACATCTCGCCCCTTGTGATACGGGCCTGCCGGTGGGCCACGAAGAAGCTGACCCAGTAGAGCGACGTCACATAGACCCACTGCCAGAAGAGCATGGCGCCAAGCAGGCCGGCAAGGACGGCGGGCACGAACCCGATCGTGTAGGCTGCGTACAGGATCAGCGTCGGGATGGGCGTGACGAAGCCGTTGCCGATATCGGCGGTGAAGCCGAACGAACGGCGGTCCGCGTAGGCCGGATCGATGGTCGAGTACGTGGCCCAGGCATCTGCCCAGACGGTGGGCGACAGGATCCGTCCGGGCGGCACCCTGGTGGAAAGGAACTCGAAGGCCGGCGCCCGGCCGGTCTCACGCTGCCGTCTGCGCCAGTACACGACGCGCTTCTCGATGTAGTCCCGCCGAAGCAAGAGACACGCCTCCCAGTAGCAGATCAGCAGATTCAGCGAAAAGAACACACTGAACAGACAGTGTATGCCGTTGACATCCCCGTGGATCCGGTAGCGGGCAACGATGCCGGCAGCCGCCAGGAGCACCACGACGAGCCCTGCAAGCAGTCCGGCGGGAATGCCCGGGCCGGCGTGAGTGCCCGGGCCCTCCCCCTCGTGCGCGCTCCCCTCCGCGGCTGTTCGAACGGTGTTGGAATCACCCATGGCAGGCCCCTGACGGCGTATTGACTGCGGTTTCCATTTCAACAGACTGCGGTGTAGCTTCCCGCATGCCAACCCACTGGGCAATCGACCTCGGCACCTCCAACACGACCATCTGCGAGGACCGGTCTGGGAGGCCGCACGTCGTGAACCTGCCGGAACTCGCGAAGATCGAGCCCCTCACGCAGACCCCGGTCATCCCGTCATGCGTGTGCGTCATGGACCGTGAGGGCGCGGAAGTCCTGATCGGACAGCAGGCCGTAACCTACAACTGGGACGGCCGGGCCACCGGCTTCGCACGCGGCTTCAAGCGGCACCTCGATACCGAGAGCAGCCGCGCTGCGGCGCGTGTGGGCGGCAGGACCTTCACCGCGCAGGATGTCGCGTCGCTGTTCCTCCGCGAGGCCGTCGGGGCGCTGGAGACGCGATTCGGCGAAGACGTTGCCGATCTGACCATTGCGACGCCCAGCGGCTTCTACGAGACGTACCGCGCCGAGCTGCAGACGATCGTCCGGAACGTGAAGCACCGCAGCTGGTGGCAGCGCATATGGGCGCGCGTCCGGGGCAAGCCGGCCGGCATCGTGTTTCGCACGCTCGACGAACCCGTCGCCGCCGCGCTCGGCTACGGGGTCGATGTGGGGCGCGCCACCACCCTCGTCGCATTCGACTTCGGCGGTGGCTCGATGGAGGCCGCCGTCATGAGGACTCATGGTGCGCGCACGGCGGAGACGGGCCGCGCCGAGGTGCTGGCGAAGCAGGCCGTGGAGCTCGGGGGCGACGACGTCGATGGCTGGATCCTGGAGCGCTTCGTGCCGACGGCCCTCCACGATTGGCCCGAATGGGAGGTCGCGCTCAGGTGGGAGGCCGAGCGCGTGAAGCTGCTCGCGAGCGCGGGGAACGAGGGCGACTTCACCTTCCGCAACGAGTCGTTCGGCAAGCTGGACTACGACGTCCTGCACGACATTCTCGCCGCAAACGGCCTGTACGCGCGGATCCGCGAGCTCCTGGACGCCCTGCTCACCGAGCTGCGAACCCGGCACGGCGTGTTCCCCGACAAGATCGACGACGTGATCCTCGAGGGCGGGTCCACGCTGCTGCCCGAGGTGCGCAACGTCGTGGGCGACGTGCTCGGCCGCGACAAGGTGCGGGAATGGCTCCCGTTCGAGGCCGTCGCGCGAGGCGCGTGCATCTTTGCGGGGGGCGCGCACGTCGAGGACTTCATCTACCACGACTACGCGCTTCGCCTTCTGCCCGACGACGGCGGCGAAGCCGAATACGAGCTGCTCATCCCCGGCGGCACGCGCTTCCCTACGGTCGACAACTTCGTGACGCGCTACTACGCTCCGGGCTTCGACGGGCAGCAGCACATCAACCTCTTCATCTGCGAGGTCGGCCGCGTGGCGGGGCGTCCCGTCGACTGGACCGAGCGGCCCAACGGCTCCCGCTACTTCGTGCCCGCCACCGCCGGCGCGCGGGCCTTCTGTCTGTGTCTCAACGAGGCGGACCCGGCGCTACCGCTCAATCCGGCCGGCAAGGGAGAAGGACCACGGCTGCGCGTTACGTATTCAGTGGACGAGAACCGCTGGCTGTGCGTGACCGTGCACGACCTGCAGCGCAAGACCGACCTGAAGGTCAGGCACCCGGTGGTGCGGCTGCGATGAACGCTGGAGAACCCGTCGAATGAGCATCCTCAAGTCCCTCTTCGGACCGAGCCAGAAGGAAATCTGGCGGCAGCTTTCCAGAGAGGTGCGCGGGAAGTTCCACGAGGGCGGCCTCCTCACCGCGTCCGCCGTCCAGGCCCGCGCGGCCGACTGGATCATCACGCTGGACACGGTCACTTCGGGCGACGGCAAGACGAACCAGACCTTCACGAGACTCCGCGCTCCCTACTTCAATCCCGAGGGCTTCAGGTTCGAGATCTACCGGGCGAGCCTCTTCAGCGGGCTGGGGAAGGCGCTGGGCATGCAGGACATCCGGGTCGGTCATCCCCGCTTCGACCAGGACTTCGTGATCAAGGGCAGCGATTCGCGGCGCGTGCGGCGCCTGTTCGGCAACCGCAGGATCCGCAAGCTCATCGACGCACAGCCACGGATTCACCTGTCGGTCAAGGCGCACGACGGATGGTTGAGCAAGTTCCCCGACGGGGTGGACGAACTCCGTTTCCAGGCCGCCGGAGTGATCAAGGATCGGGCGCAGCTGAAGACACTGTTCGACCTTTTCGCCGAGGTGCTGCGGGAGGTCTGTCACGACGGGAAGGCGTATGAGGACGATGTCCGCATCCACATCCGGCGCCTGCGCGCCCCCGGAGGCCGGATCGAGGACAGGCACATCCTCTGGGAGAGCTACGGGACGCGACGCGACGCGGCGGCCGCGCTCGGCCGGCTGGGGGATCCCGCGGCCATTCCGGCCCTTGCGTCCGTGCTCCGCGACGAAGACGAAGCGCTGACGGTCCGGGCCATCGAAGCGCTCGCCGAGATCGGGCACCGCGATGCGGTCGCCCCCCTTGTCCCGCTGCTCGGCGCCCCCGGTTGGGCCGATGGCAGGCCCGCGCGCGAACGCGCAGCCGAGGCGTTGCGGCAGTTGGGTGAACGCGGGCTGGTCGATGCCGTGGCCAGGGCGCTCGGCGGCGATTTCGAGGGTCTCAAGGCGCGTGACGGTGAGTACCGGGAAGAGATCGTCGCCGCGCTCGCCGCCGCCCTCGGCGCCACCTCCGGCACCCACGCGGCAAACGCGCTCGCCGAGATCAACGCGGTGGAGGCGCTGCCGCAACTGCGCAAGACCCTGAGGCGCATCGGTACGGCGGACCCCCGACACGAGACGGTCTCGCGCGCGGTCGGGAAACTCGAGGCGCGGGCCGCGCTTCCGCGCGCCGCCGCCGCGGCCGATGTCGAAGTCGACACGCTGCCGAGGGCCGCGCGGGAACCGGGTCCGGACGACGGGACCCTGCCGCGAGGCGCGCGACCGCCATCGACAGATCCCGCCTGAACTTCAGCGTCTTGCCCTTCGGGGGGCGCCGGCCGATCTCGGTCCGGTCAGGCGCCCGGCAAGCGGTACGATACGGACTTCGCAACCGCGTCGTCGATGTTCTCCGCGGTGAGCAGAACGGTCACGTTCACGGTGAGCGCGCCCGCTGCGGCGATGTTCAGGGAAAGTGCCGTGGCCGCGGCCTCGTCCGGAAGATCGGCGATCAGAAAGAGGTCGCAGTCGCCGAACGCGTAGTAGAACCCCTCCAGGGTGCCGCCCACGCTCTCGACGGTCTGACGCAGCGCCGCCTCGCGGCCGGTACCGCCCTCCGCGAGCAGCCCTTTCAGGCCGGACTGCGTGTAGCTGGTTCGAAACATGTACTTGGCCATGCCGTTCTCCTTGCCCAACGGGATTCAGTGTTGCATTGGGGCAATCTAGTCATCCCCCGCCGTGCCAGACAGCCAGGGGGACCAGGGCCGACCTGCGGATCACCGCATCGCGCGTGACGAGCGGGATCCCGTGGACGACGCTTGTTGCGGCGATGATCTCGTCGGCGGGATCGCTCCGAAAGTCCAGCCGGGTCGAAGCGCGGGCCACGGCCAGATCGATCGGCCACGTGTGGATGCGACTCAGCGCCCGGACCACCTCACGGTCGTCGAGGTGCATTTCGACGCGGCCCAACTGAACAAGCTTCGCGAGTTCCCAGAGGACGATGGCAGACACCGACCAGTGGTCGCGGGCAAGTACCTTGCGCTCGTTTCGGTCCAGTTCTCCACAAAGGGCATGGATCAGGATGTGCGTGTCGAGATTCAGCACTCCGCGTCCCAGCGGATACCCGTGGACATGATATCTCCTCTGATCTCGATCTTGTCCCGCAGACTGCCGACCAGGCTGGCGGAGTCCTGGTGAAAGGGCAACACCCGTGCTACAGGCTTGCCCCGCTTGGTGATCACCAGGCCATCGGGACCGAGCCGATCCAGCAACGCAAGGCACTGCTCCTTGAATCGCGCCGCACCGATTGTCGGGGGTGGCTGTACCTTCATGATCTCTTTCGTGTTCGAGGTGGACATATAATATGACTAGTCACTTCTAGTGTCCAGTCATGGTCCTCTCCGCGATCAGCCTGGCGGTCCGCTCGGCGCGCGCGTCGGAGATCTGACGACCGAGTTCGAGCGACCTGCCCAGATCGGCGATGGAGAAGCCGTCGATGACAGCCTGGCCAGCCCTCATCCGTGCGGCCCAGCGCACCGAGGCCGGGTCGTCGAGCATCATGTTCAGCGTGATGGTCGGGTTGTCGTGGAGCCCGTCGCTGGCCATTTCGTCGGTGACGACGCCGAGGTCGCGGAGCACGTTCGGGCTGCCGGGCGGCGCACGGTAGTACTCCGGGATGAAGTGGACGGCCGCTTCGCCGCCCCACGCCTCGGTCAGTGCGGTGGCCACGTTTTCCATGCCGCGCTGGTTCCCGCCGCTGTCGCCGATCAGGACGATGTTCTCGAAGCCGTGCATCTTCAGACTGTGCGCGACGTCGGTGAGCACCGCCTCGAAGGTCTCCTGGCGCAGGCTGATGGTGCCCGGACTGGTCATGTGACCGCTGGGCGGGTCGATGTTGCCTTCGGGCACGGTTTCGATCACGGGCGCACACAGCGCGTTGCCCAGCTTGCGTGCGATCGCGGGACAGTTGGCGCGAAGCACGTAGTTGTGCTTGCCCGTCACCAGCCAGGGACCGTTGGGCTCGACCCCGCCGGTGGCGATGATGGCCGTGGTCTTGCCGTCGGCGAGCGCGTCGCGGACGTCCATCCACGTCATTTCCTCGATCCATAGGGTGCTGACCGGAGGCAGCGGGTTGGGCGTGTCCGCGCAGTTGTAGCTGTTGGCGCGGCAGTCGCCGCCTCCCATCGAGCGGGGATCGGGGGCGGGGCGCTGACCGCCGCCCGGGCGCTGCGCCTGACCGCCGGCCGCGCGCCGCATGGCCGCGAACTGCGCCGAGCGGTCGGGCGCCGGAAGCGTGCCCCGGTTCGCGATGGCGTCGCGGATCGCGTCGGCGGTGTGCTCTGCGCGGAACGCCACGACCTCGCGGGCCAGCTCGAGCGACTTGACCCGGTCCTCGATCGAGACGCCGTTGATCGTCGCCTTGCCGGCCGCGACCCGCTCCTCGTAGCGCACCGAGAAGGGGTCGTCGTAGAACATGTTGAGGGTGATGATCGGGTCGTCGTGCAAACCCTCGTTCTCACCGGCCTCGAGCCCGCGGAATGCCATGTAGCGGGTGACGGAGTTGTAGTCGTAGTAATCCTGCACGTGGGCCACGATGGCCGCGCCGGCGAACTTCTCGTTGAGCTTCTCGGCCACGGTTCGCTGTCCGCCCTGATTCCCGCCGCTGTCCCCGATGAAGATGATGTTGCGGAACCCATGCATCTTCAGGCTGTGGGCGACATCGGTCAGCAGCGCCTCGAAGGTCTCCTGCCGCAGGCTGAGGGTGCCGGGGCTGGTCATGTGACCGCTGGGCGGGTCGATGCTGCCTTCGGGCACCAGCTTGATGATCGGTGCGCACAGGGCGTCGCCGAGTTCGCGCGCAATCGCGTCGCAGTTGGCGCGCAGCACGAAGTTGTGCTTGCCCGTGGCCAGCCAGGGGCCGTTGGGCTCGACCCCGCCGGTGGGGATGATGGCCGTGGTCTTGCCGTCCGCCAGGGCGTCGCGCACGTCCATCCACGTCATTTCCTCGATCCAGACCGTGTTCGGGGCGGGGAGCGGGTTGGGGGTGTCGCGGCAGTTGTAGACGTTGGCGGCGCAGTCTCCGCCGCCCATGCTGTTCGGGTCGCGCTCCGGGCGCTGCTGGGCGGTGACTCCGGTCGCGGTGAGGAGCATGGCTCCGATGAACAGGATAGTCCTCATGGTCTTTTCCTCCGGGTAATCGACGGACGGGAACTGAACGCATCGTACCCTCCGCGCGACGCGACGGCCAGCGTGCCGCTTTCCGGGGCAGGGCCGGTGCGCTTCAGCCTTCGTGAATCTCTCTCGCGGCCCGGAGACCCGATTCGAGCGCGCCGTTCATCCACCCGCGGGCTCCGGAGATGTGTTCGCCGGCGAAGTGGACCGATCCTTCGGGCCGGGCGAGCGCGCTGCCGAGTTCGGCGTCCTGCGTCGGGGTGGGTTCGGCCCAGGCGGCGCGGCTCCAGGGGTCCCGCTGCCAAGAGTGCGAGGTGCCGGACGCGGCCTGGCTCGCGGCGCCGGGCAGGAACGACTCCCAGTGCGCGAGGACGTGGGACACGCGGGCGTCGCCGTCGAGCCGATCCAGTTCGTCGGCGCGGGCGCCGCGCACGTAGGTAAGCAGGACACCCTCGGGGCCGGACACGTCCCACGTAGGATGCCAGAGTTCTTCGGGCCAGTCGGTCGTTCCCCACCCGTTCAGTCCTTCGGCCTCCCAGAACCGCGTCCGAAACCGGACGAACACGCGCGTGGCGCTCTGGTAGCCGAAGCCCCCGTTCATCGCCTCGGTCTTGGCCGCGGAGAGAGGTGGTGAGAATTCGATCGTGGAGAGAAGGGGCACCGGCACGGTCACCAGCACCCGGTCCGACAGGTAGCTGCGGCCGTCGCTGGTGGTGGTGCGGGCCGTGTTCCCGGCCCCGGCGACGATTTCGGTGACGGGCGCGGTCGTGATCACGCGTTGGCCCAGTGCGTCTGCGAATGCGGCGGGCAATCGGTCGGTTCCGCCCCGAATCTTCACGAAGTCGGGCCATTCGGAGAGGAAGGAGTTCGGCGGAACCGTGGCCCGCTCCCCGTTCTGGACACGCAGGAACAGCCCGTCTTCGGGGTAGAAGCGGTCGAGTTGCAGTCCGAAATAGCGTGCGTACCCCAGGGTGAGGTCGTGCTCCGGGGGAATCCGCGCGGCACCGGCCTCGGCGGAATGCCCGGTTGCGAACGGAGAGCGCAAGGTCAGGACCCGCCCGCCCACCCGTTCGCGGGCCTCCAGCACGGTCACGTCGTGTCCCGCCCGGAACAGTTCGTAGGCAGCGGCCAGGCCGGACAATCCGGCGCCGACCACGACTACCTGCAGCGGCCTGCCGGCCGGGTTCAGTGTCCCGGGCGAATCCTCGGGTTCGAGGGGATTCGAGCACGAGATCAGGCCGAGGCCCGCCAGCCCGGCACCCGCAAGTCCGGCCCCGGCGAGCCCGGCACCCGCACGGCGCATGAAGTCGCGCCGGTTGATCGTACTTGAATCCGTGATGCCGGAGAATCGGCTCCGCTTCATGATGCGACGTGTCGCGCCCGACCTTAGGGCGTAGTCGACGGGACCATTCGGGCGAGCAGTTCGACGCGCTCGACATGGCAACCGTCGTGCCCCGCCTCCACACCTTCGACTCGCCAGGGCCGGTATCCCTCGGTGCGAACTTCGACCTCGTAGGTCCCGGGGCGTTCGCCTCCGCCGTACAGGAATTGGTCGTCGTACGACTCCATGGTCTCCCGGTATTGACCGTCCGTCAGAGTCCCGGTCGGCGTTGAACCGGGCGGTCCGGCCGTCAACGAGTCCTGTACCTCGACCGTGACTGCGTAGACGTATTCGTCCGTGCAGGCCTGGCCCGGGTCCAGGAACCTGCATCCCTGCACGATCAGGGCAGCCACGACGATTGCAAGCGCTCGCATTTGCTTTCCTACCCGTGGAGGGCCCCGATGTGCCGGACCATCTCGCTGGATTCCCGCGGACCCAACAGCCCGCCGAGGACCATGGCCGCGGCGCTGGCGGCGAGCGCGACGACCACCGGCGCCACGCCGATGTCGACAATGCCCAGCTGCACCACCATGTACACGGCCGCGCCCGACACGACCGCCCCGACGCCGCCCGCCAGGTTGGCCCGCTTCCACCAGAGCCCGGCGACGGTGGGGACGAACAGGCTGGAGCTGAGCACGCCGACCCCGGCCGTGTAGAACTGGGTGATCAGCTCGGGCGGGGAGAACGCCCACAGGAGGGCGGCGATCCCGATCACCCAGGTCGTGACGATGCGCACGAGGCTGAGCGTGCGCTCGCTGGCCCGGCCCTGCATGGCGCCACCCAGGATGTCGTGCGCGATCGCGGAGCTGCAGGCGAGAAGAAGCGCATCGGTGGTGGACATGACGGCGGCGAGCACGGCGGCGACGGCAATGCCGCGTATCAGCGGGGAAAACTGCGTCTCCATCACGCGCAGGAAGAGCTCGTCCGCGTCCTGCAGCGCCGGAAAGTCGATCCGGCCGACCGGCACGATCGCGAGCACCGCCGCGAGGATCATCACGCTGTACACGAGCATCGAGAGGTTCAGCGACATGCGCGCGCTGTCGGCGTCGCGCGCGGTGAAGACCCGCATGACGATGTGGGGGATGACCGGGATGGCCGTGGCCCAGATCACGAAATAGCCGAGGTAGCTGGACACGGGCCGGTGCGCGACCTGTCCGAGTTCGGGCGCCACGGCCGTGGCCTGACTCATGATCTCGAAGGGCGATCCCACCCGCCAGATGAGCACCGCGGCCGTGCCCACGACGACCAGCACCATGAGGAAGCCCTGGATCACGTCGGTCCAGGTGATCGCGACCATGCCCCCGAACGAGACGTAGATGATGAACACCACGGTCGCGATCGCCAGGGCGGTGTTGTACGGGATTCCGAGTAGCGCCTCGGCGGCGATGCCGGCCGCCTTGAGCTGCGCGACGATGTAGATGGTGAAGGCGATGACGATCAGTATCGGCACAAGGTAGCGGACCACCGCGTGCGGGTACCGAAAGCTCAGAAAGTCGGTGATCGTGAACTTGCCGAAGTTCCGGAGCGGCCTGGCGACAAGGATGGACGCGAGGGAGAAGCCGACCACCGACCCGCCGAAGAGCGCCAGCGTCGCGGGGATGCCCTGCGCGTACGCCAGGCCCATGACGCCGATGATCGAGCCGCCGCTCGCCAGCGCCGCCATGATCGCCATCGAATTGACGACTGTGCCGATGCGCCTGCCCGCGACCCAATACTCGCTGCGGGAGGTCAGGACCTTCCTGGACGCCCAGATCCCGATCCCGATGCACGCGGCCAGGTAGACCCCCACGAGGACGCGCTCGAGCAGCATCAGCGCGAGTCGCCGCGGCGCCGGAGGAACGCCACGAGCGTGACCGCTGGCGAGACCAGCATGAGCGCCGCGATCAACCAGCCGAACACGGCCATCCCGCCGATCTCGAGGTCGCGCCAGACGGGGATGAACGCGAAGCCGGCGAAGGCGATCAGGAAGACGAGCGTGACGCCCTCCCGGCGCACCATCGGAAAGAAGGACTTCATGGAACGCATCGTGCGCGCAGCGGGCGAACCGCGCAACTTGACCCGTCGCCCGGTGCGGGCTCTTGTGTCGGCACCGTTGTCGTACGTGACCCCGCGCACCGAAAGGGCTCGACCCATGAAACCGGACACCTCCCCGCGCCCGTCCACGCGAACCTCCCTCCGCGCCGTGGCGATCACCGCCGCCGTCCTTGCGGCCGCCACCGCCACCGCGGCGATGCCGTCGCCCTCTTCAGCCCAACAAGACCCCAACCCGGCCGATGTCGAGTCCATCGACGCGATCATCACCGCTCTCTACGACGTCATCTCGGGAGATGCGGGCGTGGCGCGGGACTGGGACCGCTTCCTGTCGCTGTTCGTGCCCGGCGCGACCCTGAGCCCGGTGGGGCGGCCTCCCGGCGAGTCGGCGTACCGGCGCAGGGTGATCACGCCCGAGGAGTACGCGGGCGGCATTGGTGAATCGCTCGAGGCCAACGGCTTCCACGAGGTCGAGATCCACCGCGTGACCGAGGAATACGGCCGGATCGCGCACGCCTTCAGCACCTACGAGTCGCGGAGGATGGCGAGCGATCCGGAGCCGTCCGCGCGCGGCATCAACTCGATTCAGCTGATGAACGACGGTTCGCGCTGGTGGGTCGTGTCGATCTTCTGGCTCGGCGAGGGGCCGGATCATCCGATTCCGGCGAGGTACCTGCCGGGGGGATGATCCCCGCTCGGTACGGATTGCTCAAGGGTGCTCGTGAAAGCAAATCGAAACGGAGGATGTAAGACGATGATGAAACACCCCCTTGTTCTACTCACGATTCCTCCAGGCCTGTGTCTGCTGGCCTTGTTCAGCAGCGGGGCCGTTGCCCAGAATCCCGGGCCGGATCTGATCTTCCTGGACAGCCTTGTGCTGGAGGAAACCGACGAGCACTATATCGGGAGCCCGGTGGCTCTGTTCGTTGCCCCCGATGGCTCATTGCTGGTCTCGGATACCTTTACCGAAACGATCCTGCGCTACGACGCGACCGGTCGTTTGGTCGGGCGTTTGGGGAGCAGCGGTGAAGGACCTGGAGAGTTCAGGCATTTGGGTGATGTCGGCTTTGTGACGGAAGGTATCGCCGGGTTTCTCGATGAAGCCGGGGAGTTGGAGCTATTCGCGTTGGCGACGCATGCTCATCTTGGGAGCGTGCGCATGGATGTGAACAACCGGACTTCGTCCTTCGCGGTCAGGGGTGATTCGCTTTGGTTTGCCGGCATCAACCCGGCGTCTTCGGCTACGCACGGGGCGATCTCCATTAGGGATCTGGTGAGCGCTGCAAGCGCGGATGAGCAAACGCCGCCAATCGTGCTCGACCGTGGAACTGCACCGGCACCCTACGCCGAGAGTCATGGCTTGGCGAGGACCCTGTCACATGTTTTCCTCAGCGTGCGGGACGGTAATCTGGTGCTCGGGTTTACCGGGAGCGCCTTCCTTCTGCGTACCGACCGCCTGGGCGATGTCGTCGACACCGTTTGGATCGCAGAGGGAAGTCGGCGCGGCGAACCGGATGAAGACGAGCTCTTTAAGCTCATGCTGGGTGACCAGCCACGAAGTCAAGAGGAGATGCGGTCCTGGATGTTAGACTTCTTTACAAGCGTCTCGTTTATTCGGGACCTCTCCCGAGACGATGCCGGAAACGTCTACACTCTTCATCAGGACAGAGATCGCGACGAAGCGGGCACCATGACCGGAGTGAAACTATACGCTGCCGTGTCCCGCTTCGATGGCGGTCACGGCTGTGCCGACACCCTGATTCCCACCTCGGATATCGGGGCGCCGGTTCCGTTCCTGCAGGGAAGGACGCTATGGATACTTGATCGGCGCATGCGGGCGGGCGCGACGGCCGACATCGCGACGGTGGTGCGACGATTCACGATCGATCCGGGGCAATGCACGGGTACGGTCCGATGAGGGTGCTGTTCAAATGCGTGCTAGCAATCATGCTGTCGTTCGGGCGCGCTGATGGGCAGAGCGGTACGATAGTCTACGACTGGGTCTCAACGCTTGACGTTGTAACAACCGGTGAAATGGCCGATGTGCAGAGCGCGTTGGAAGGATTGCGTTACCAGCCGTTTGCGCTGCACTTCACCCCTTTGGGGTCCCTGATGGTAAGGGGCTCGGTCAAGAGGGCTTACGTATCGCCCGCATCCTTTACTCCGCACAGCGACAACGTGAACGCCCTGGTCAGGATTCTCGAAGCGTGGTACGCGGTCGAGCCGAATGTCCTTCATCAGGCTTACGTCGGGGAGGACGGATCCTCGAGAGTCAAGGTGCTTGGTTCGATGGACGGCGAGATGTATCGCGTCGATGCAGGGGTAGATTCGCTCGAGTGGAGGATCACTGAGGAGCAACGGCAACACCTGGGATACCCTGTTATCGTGGCCGTTGGTGAGACCGGGGGCGAGCAGGCTGAGGCATGGTTTGCGCCGGACATTCCCGTATCGGGTGGCCCGGCGCTGTACGGTGGACTTCCGGGGATGATTCTGGTGTTGTCCCTGAACGGGGGCCGGACAACCTATGCTGCGACAGAGATTTCGCTGGATGGCGTCGAAGATGGACTGATCCGATTGCCAGAGGTCGGCGAAGCGGTGTCGGAGGCAGAGTTCCGGTCGATCGTCACCCGAAATATCAGTCAATTCAGGCAAACCGTTCGCCGCATGGTTAGCGTGTATCGGGAAGTCGAATGTACCGTGGGATTGCGAGGAAACCTGTTGCGGTGCATGCGATCCCGTGGAATGCAATAGTGTGGTATTCCATTCACCTGACGCCCGGCCTCGCCGAGGTCAGGTCTACGCTGCGGTCTTGACCTCCTTTGATCTTCGCCCAAGGATCCTATGCCGTGATAGCCAAGGCAGGAAAGGATCGAGTTCAGCTCCCATTTCTTCAGCCTCGTGAATCTCAGGACTGCCGCTCAGACGTTGGAGAGGATAGGATTCAAGAGGACCCTGACCGTGATTCCGAACCACGCGCCGGCCTGAGATGGACAGTCCCCTTCGACGGACGCGACTCGGGAGAAGAGGTCGGTGATTCCCTGAAGGCAAAGGGGCCAGCACGATTTCGGTGCGACCCGCGAAGTAGACTCGGCGACGGCGGCATTCCCGCCATTTGGACGATTCCTTGCCGTGATCCCCTCCCCCCTTGACCCTGACGTAACGGCGGGAGGTTACAGATTTCCATCGTGTT
>LXNJ01000292.1_pt1 | contig 36461 bp, 29 predicted proteins | sample 809081 | NCBI WGS metagenome assembly LXNJ01 (sample SAMN04870510, study PRJNA318959) | sponge metagenome | biome: sponge; feature: marine sponge reef; material: water | host: Petrosia ficiformis | place: Greece: Milos, Mediterranean Sea | collected 2013-05-29 | depth 5-7 m | reverse complement strand
GGAATGCCGCGTTCATGCGCGGCCTCGAACAGGAGATCCCGCAGATTCCCGTGGTTGAGCCAGATCCACGATCCCGCCCCGGCGCCCGACTCAGCCGGCGACGCCCCCGCCAGAAAACGGTCGCCGCACGCCTCCCACAGCGGGGCCGCCGCCGGCGCGCGAATTACGTTGAGAGGCACGACTCAGATGTCGGACGAATCGATGGTCTCCGAGGAACGGGATCTACGCTCGACGGTCGTCAGGCGCGCTCGCGCCGTCAAGCTTCCGTGCCCACGGGCTGCAGACGGATCGTCCACCAACTGCCAGAAGGGTCGGGAACCCCTCATGCCGCCCGATAGTTGCTAAGGTGACTGGCGGACCCGAAAGTATCTACCTCCCATCCGGTTCCGGCCACGAGCGATCGTCGGAGCCGAATGGCGCCCGGTGATCTCGCAAGTCGACGAGTCTTGATGCCGAACTCTCGGATCGTCCTTGTGACCATCGGATCGCGTGGCGCTCCTCGCTGTTTGGTGGAGGGCGCGCTCGTGGTCGCATACGCTTCCGTCGTGAACGTGAGGATGCGCTCTACATCCGTGCGGTTCGGCAGGGATCGTCCGCCTCGGGCCCAAGGTGTGAGTACTGCGACCGGCGCGGGATCCAACAGTGTTTCCCACATTCCGGGCTCGTGGGCGTTCTCCGACCCGTGATGCGGGAGTTTCACGGCCGATGCGTTACCCTCCGGTCGCCCCGTGCTTGCCAGAATTCCTAGCCAGCCCCGCCTCTCGACGTCAGCCCCGAGTAGCACGGCCGTACCTGCAACACGGACCCAAAGGGCCACGGCAACCTGATTCGGCGAGAGACTGGGAACGCGCGCCTTGGTCTCACCCTGGGTTGGAAAGATGTCCCGGATGCCGCGAAGGAAATCTGTGAAGACCTCGTGATCCGGGGAGAGGGACCATATCTCGCAATCTCCTGCCGACAGAAGGCGACGATCCGCCACCGCGTAGGTCAGCCGAGACCTTGGCGGCCCCTGGCCTGACGCAGATGAGAGGGTGGAGAAAGTCCGGTGGATTTCGCGAACTCCCGAACCGGCTCTGGTAAGGTGGCGGCGTTCCAGGGCATCGATCGCCGTCAGGAACTCATTTTGGCAGAACGCGTTGGGGCAGCAGAAGGTAGCTTGCGTGCAGACTTCAACAAGTTCCGCCAATCCACGGATGTGGTCGTCGTGCCAATGGGTCGCGACGATCAATCGAACCGCTTCTGCCGGATCAACCCCGATTCCGGTTAGGTAGTTGAGCGCGACCGGCGTCCCCTCAGCCCCAATACAGGAGTCGACGAGAACCCAATTTCCGTCGCCGATGTGGAGAACGATGCTCTCACCGTAGCCGGGGCCGAAGAGCGTGAACTCGGCCTCTCGCTCGCCTGGCGGAGTATGAACGGCCGTCACAAATCAAGCGATCGGATCGTTTCGTCCGCCCAAGATTGGCCATCGTTCAAATCGGTCGCCGTCATCGCGGGAAGGTCGCGAAACACGAGTTCGGACACGCGCCTTTTTGTCCCTGCGCGTGATCGCTGGTATCCTATGACCCAGCGGAAGATGCTTCCTCGCCGCAGCCGAGACAGGTCGCCGTCGTTGAGGTCTGAAAGCGGGAATGTGGCTTCCTCGCCTTCGTACTTGGAACCAGCCGTAATGTCGATCAACCTAGCCACGAATTCCGTATCGCCGACTTCAACGACGTAGCCTTCCCACTCCTGCAGGGCATGAAACGTCGAGGCAGGAAAACCGGACGCTGGCCGCTCCGGGAACTTCACAACTTGCGAAGCGGTTCCGGTGTCTTGCCTGCGGAGCGGCGCCGTGAGAAGTGATGCCACGGCGAGATTGAGGTCGCGCCACGCCGTGGCTTCGTCGCCGGGCGTGGCACGATCCAAGGCGCGCCGAACGACATCGTTCGAGAACTTGACGGGGTCCATCGCATCAACGCCCCTCTCGGACTCGGAGTCGCTGTGGTATGCTGGATCTCTGGTCGTGGCATGACCGGTTGGGGGCATGTGGTCTCCTTCGCTACTCGTCAGCCAGCGACATGATGTGATCGATGATGTTCTCACTCCGATCGAGGGATTCGTCGAAGTTGTCGCGAAACAGGCTCATCAACTGCGTCATGGAGCCGGAACCTCCACGATCACCTTGGTAATGATCGTTGACCCGCACGTAGATCCCCGAAAGACCGCCGGCGATGCGTACCGAAGGTTCAACCGTAACGTTGATACGCCCGCCCTCTGGTCGTCCTCCGGGCTCGTATTGGGACATCGTGAGCGACGTCATCCCTCCATGCATGTCGGAGAGATTCAACTTGGAGCCCAAGGCGCCCCACGGCTCGATTGGCGCGAGGAGCTTTCCGATCCGATCGCGCACATCGAAGTTCTTCACGCGGAAATGGACCGAGCGATTGATTCCGAACGCCGTGAGCGGTGTGTGGTGCAAAAGCTCCTCGAACAACTTCAAGATGAGGTCCTGCAGGCGCACATACGGATCTCGCGCTGTCGAAGCTGTGACGCGGTCGTGCGTCGCGTCGAACTGTAGCCATTCGGCCGCGAAGCCAGCCACATCTGGATGCACAACCTTAAGTTCCGCGGTTTCGGCGACCGCCTCTGGCAAGAGGTCGTGGAGCGCGAACCAAGCGGGAGTCAGAATCGCAGGATTGAACTTGCCGAGCAAGATCACCTGAACGTCACTGAGCTCGGGCACGATTCGCATCCCTCAGCCCTCCTTCTTCTGTCTCAGGCTCGAAGGGTCAACCCACCGATACCCGCTGAGTCGCCGCCCGGCATGTGCCGGTCGGGGATGGCCCGCGCCACGTGACACCAGCAGCCCCTCTACCGCCATGGTACTCTACCTTTGTCACCCTTGTACACCCTAACGTGCCTACGATCCCGGATTCTGGCAGACGCCCCTCATCCCGGTATCAACAACCGGGTGGAGCCTCGGCACGGGCCAGCAACTCTCCGAGGTCGTAGTTCACACTCGTGGCTCCGAAGTCCGGTGCCTGCCGGAATGGTTCGGCACGTAGCCCAAGTCGTGCCTCCCATCAGTGGAAGGTGACGACCATCGCGTCGTGAGCCGGTGCGCCCTTTTCGAGCAGATTCCACAGGTGACAGACTTCCGTCCGCCCGATCCGGTGGATGCGACCGATGCGTTGCTCGATCCGGTTGGGATTCCAAGGCAGGTCGTATCCGCCGCTTGAGAGGGCTGACCGCCTCGGCGCGCCGGGTGAGGTCGCGGCGAGATCCCAAACTTCGGCTTCTCGGAGACCGGTGGTACGGAAAACCGACACTTCCTGTTCTTCCTTCTTTGGGAGGAAGGCACGCCATGTAGGTTGCGAGGGATCGATGCGGAAATGGCCCTTCCGGACATAAAGGAACTTGGCCAGCGGTTCCGCTTCCGAAAGCGGCTCATCGAATGTTGTTTCAGCCAAACAACCGCCGGAATATCTGAAGGAGCGGCCGCGGGATCTCCTGTCGAAATCGTTCAGTCCCGTGAGCCCGATTAGCCCCGAACATGGCTGCGTAGCTCAGGCGACCGTCGGCGCTCAACGCCACAGCTACCCCCCAGTCCGGCGCGGTGAACCAGCCGAAGGACACCTCGCCGTCCGGGTCGGCCCCAACCTCCGGGTCGGGGATGCCGGAGGGCAGCGCCAAGAGAAACGCCTGAGCCCGTGCGATCGTCGTCGTCGACACGGGATCAGCTTCCTCACCATCCCAGCCTTGCATCCCGCACTCCGCATGGACATCCGCCAAATCGAGCCACGCCTCAAACCTGGACAGCGTGAGGCTGGCCATTCGGGTGTCGCGCCATTCGCCAAGGCTCCTGTTAACGGCCGAAGCCTCGGCCCCGATCCCGGGGGACAGGGGCTCAGGTCCGCTTGAAGCAACGGCATAGGCAGACATGGTTGTCGTCATCGGAACAACTCGCAACGAGGCGAGAGTTTCTGCAATCCTGTCGGAATCCACCGGAACCGACGTGGTTCGAAACGCGTCGATGTCAAGAATGCAGATCCTGCGGGATCGGGGGTGGTCCCACAAGCCATTCTTCGAGATCCTCAGTGTACGATGGAAGCGTGAAGCGGTTGATGTAGCGCGCCGCCAGCCGCACGACCCGCTTGGGTAGCGCGAGCTCCGCGTAAAGCAACCACCAGTCGAGGGCTGTGGAGCAGAGGTCATCCCAACCGGGATACGGGCGAAGCTGATGGGCGGAGAAGCCGTCGACCCGAAACTGCGCCGCACGCTTTCCGTCGGCGCTGCCAAGCAGGACACCATACGGGACAGCTTCCGGCGGATCGGGCGGAATAAGCTCGCCCCCGGGTAGTCCTTTCGGGCGCACAAGTTCCAGATCACGGTCCGCCACTCCTTCCGAGTCTCGGGTCGTCCGTGAAGGAGGCCGCGAGGGAGTTGCGGGCGAGCGTCTCGATATCCTCGGGCGAGAGGCCGACCGCGTCGGCGACCTGGCGGAAGTTCTCGTTGATGTACCCGCCGAAGTAGGCGGGGTCGTCGGAGTTCACGGTCGCGAGGAGGCCGAGGTCGAGCATGCGCTTGATCGGGTGTGCGGCGAGGTCCTCGACCACTCGGAGGGCCAGGTTCGACAGCGGGCACACCGTCAGCGGGATGCGGTCATCGCGCAGGCGGGCGACGAGCGCGTCGTCTTCAAGGGCCCGGTTCCCGTGATCGATGCGTTCGACGCCGAGCACATCCAGCGCCTCCCACACGTATTCCGGCGGACCCTCCTCGCCGGCGTGCGCCACGAGTCGCAGACCCATGTCGCGCGCCGCCTCGAACACGCGCGCGAACTTCGAGGGCGGATGGCCCACTTCGCTCGAATCCAGGCCCACGCCCAGGAGCCGGTCCCGGTACGGCTCGGCCGCCTCGAGGGTCTCGAACGCCTCCCGCTCGGTCAGGTGGCGCAGGAAACAGAGGATGAGGGACACGCTCACGCCCCGCGCCCGTGAGCGGGCGATGGCCCGCTCGAGGCCGTCCATCAGCGTTCCCGGCGGCACGCCGCGTCCGGTGTGCGCCTGCGGGTCGAAGAACATCTCGACGTGGACCACGTTGTCCGCCGCCGCCCGCCGCAGGTAGGCGTCGGCGAGTTCGCAGAAGTCCCCCTCCGTCCGGAGGACGTTCATCCCCTCGTAGTACAGGTCGAGAAACTCCTGCAGGTTGCCGAACGAGTAGGCCCGACGCACCTCCTCGGCATCGCGGTAGGGCAGGGACACGCCGTTCCGGCGGGCCAGGTCGAACATCATCTCCGGCTCCAGCGAGCCCTCGACGTGGATGTGGAGTTCGGCCTTCGGCGTGCTCCGGATGATCTCGTTCAGCTTCGGCATGGCGTGCGTCTGGTGGCCCCTCGTGACGACGGGGTAGTATGGATCGTCGAACTCATGCAGGGGCGGAGTCCCCCTGCCCGGATAACGCCCGACTGGACATGCCCCATGAGCCAACCCCGCGATAACTGGAGTTCGAACGTCGGTCTCGTGCTGGCCGCGACCGGCAGCGCGATCGGCCTCGGCAACCTGTGGAAGTTCCCGTTCATCACCTGGGAGAACGAGGGAGGCGCCTTCGTCCTCGTCTACCTGATCTGCATCCTCGCCGTCGGCCTGCCGATCATGATGGCGGAACTGCTCATCGGGCGCAGGAGCCAGAAGAGCGCGGTCGGCGCGCTCAAGGAGGCGGCCGGGCCCTGGTGGGGCATCGTCGGCGGGTGGGGCGTGCTCGCCGGCTTCATCCTCCTCAGCTACTACACGGTCATCGCGGGCTGGTCGCTGTACTACTTCGCCCAGTCCATCGGCTGGACGTTCGGCGGCTACCCCGCCGGGATGGCGGCGGGCGACCTGTTCAACGAGCAGGTGGGGAACGCCGGCCTCCAGCTCGCGCTCTCGCTCAGCTTCAGCATCGCCACGATCGCCGTCGTCTACTTCGGCGTGAGCAAGGGGATCGAGCGGATCGCCCGCATCTTCCTCCCCATCCTGTTCGGGATCCTGCTTCTCCTCCTGGTGAGCGCGCTGGGGATGAGCGGGTCGGGGGAGGCGATGCGCTTCATCTTCCGCGCCAACTTCGCGGAGCTGGAGATGAGCGGGGTCCTCGAGGCGCTGGGCCACTCCTTCTTCACCCTCTCCCTCGGGATGGGGGCGATGATCACCTACGGCTCCTACATCTCGCGCAAGCAGTCGATCGTGAAGGCGTCCGGAGCGATCGTGGCGCTCGACACGCTGATCGCGCTCGTGGCGACGGTGATCATGTTCTCCGTCATCTTCTCGGTGGCCGGGATGAGCGACCAGGTGAGCGGTTCGCCGGTGGGGATGCTGTTCATCTCGCTGCCGGAACTGTTCTACACCGCGGTGCCGTTCGGCGTCGTGCTGGGGCCGCTCTTCTACGTGCTCGTGGCGCTGGCGGCGCTGACCTCGACGATCTCGCTCCTCGAGGTGGTGTCGAGCTACGTGATCGATGAGCACCGCCTCAGCCGGCCCAAGGCGACGGTCCTCTGCGGAGGGGCGATCTTCGTGTTCACGATCTTCGCGGCGCTTTCCTTCACGGGCACGCCGTTCCTCGCCACGCTGGAAATCTTCGCGGGCAAGGTGGGCTGGTTCTCGACCGTCGACCACTTCGTCTCCAACTGGATGCTGCCCACCGGCGGGTTCGCGATCACGCTCGCGGCGGGCTGGTTCATGACCCGGAACGCGACGGAGCGGGAACTCGTGGACGGCACGGAGCCGCGCTGGTTCCACTACGGCGCGTGGCGCTTCTTCATCCGCTGGGTGGCGCCGATTGCGGTCGGGGCGATCATCGTCGCCGTCATGCTGGGCCGCGACTTCAGCTGACGGGAGACGACGGACGACCGTGACGGGTGGCGTTTTGAGGCGGGCTCGGGCCGGCATCGTCGCGCTGGCCGGAGCCGCCGTCCTTGGCGGCTGCGGCGGCGCTCCTTCCGCGTCCTCCGGAGACGGCGACCGGGGCGGCGAGGCCGCGGGCCGTCCCGACATCGGCCGCGCGGAGGTCGTCGAGGCGCTGGCCCGGGGCTGGTTCCCGGGTCGCGTGGGCGACATCGCGGTGATTCCCGACCCGCGGGCGATCATCACGTACCGGAGCGAGAGCAACCGCCACATGCACGGGGGGCCGTGGCCCTTCGACAGCGACCTCCCGCTGCTTCTTCATGGCCCCGGCACCTTCCGGGCGGGGGTCTACGACGAGCCGGCTTCCCACCAGGACATCGGCGCGACCGTGACCGAACTGCTCGGCCTTCCGCCCTGGCCGGGAGCCACGGGACGTTCGCTGAGCGAGGCGTTCGCAAACGACGAGGACCCCGCGCGACCGGGGCTCGTCGCCGTCCTCGTTCTGGACGCGCTGCGCTCCGATTACCTGGAACGGAGGGCGGCCCTCCTCCCCAACCTGAGCCGGCTCGCGGAGCAGAGCGCCCGCTTCGCCAACGCCAGGGTCGACTACCTCCCGACGAACACCTCCACCGCGCACTCGACGATTGCGACCGCGACGGACCCCGCGGTACACGGGATCGTCGGCAACGGGCTCTACGACCGGCGGACCGGCGAATCGAAGCTCGCCTACGAGGGAGCCGCCCCCTACAACCTCATGGCGCTCACCTTCGCGGACCGCTGGAGCGTCGCCACCCGGGGCCGCGCCGAGATCGTCGCGCAGGCGGGAACGGACTACCCGGCGGTGGCGCTCGCGGGCCACGGGGCGTGCATCCTGGGCGGTAACCCGCCGTGGATGGCGTACTACGACTCCGGCAGCGGCACGTGGCGCACGAACGAGGACTGCTACCGCCTCCCGCCCGCCGTCGCGGAACTCGATTTCGGCCCGCGGCTCGACGCCGTGGGCCACACGTGGATGGGACACGAACTCGACAGCTTCGGCGAGGCTCGGCGCTCCTCGCACTTCTCCGCCTTCGAGGGAGAGGCGGCGGTCGCCCTCATCGAGGGGAGCGCCTTCGGCGAGGACGACATCGCGGACCTCTTCCTCGCCAACCTGAAGAGCACGGACTACGTGTCCCACAAGTACGGCCCGTTCTCGCCCGAGATGGATGCGACGCTGGCGGAACTCGACGGTTGGCTGGGCCGGATCGCGGCGGCGCTCGAAGCGAAGGCCGGGGCGGGCGGACTGGCCCTGATCGTGACGGCGGACCACGGCATGCCCGATGCGCCCGCCAGCGCCGAGTTGTGGGTGACGTACGACGACGTGACGGCCTGGCTCAATGAGCGACTGGACCCCGGCGGGCCGGGCGTGGTCGCGTTCTACGAGGGCTCCGAGAACCAGATGTTCCTCGACCACGAGCGGCTGGAAGCGCTGGGACTGGCGCCGGACGACATCGCCCGGACGCTGGAGGCATCGCCGGTCGTGGGCTTCGCCATCACCGCGGACGAAGTGCGGCAGGCGGTTTCCGCGAGCAGGTGAGTACACGGAGGTGCGTAAGCGGAGGTGAGTAAGCGGATGTTGAACCGGCGGACCTTCCTCAAAACAGGCGCCCTCTCCGCGGCTGCGGTGGCGACCGGTGCGGAATCCCTCCTCGCCACCCCCTACGACCCTCTTCCCCGCCAGCCTCGGACCGTGAACCCGATTCGCGTACGGGGCATGGTCCGGGCGCAGGGGCGGGGCGTGGGGCGCGTCGCCATCTCCGATGGACTCCAGGTCGTGGATTCCGACGCCGATGGCCGCTTCGAACTCGTGACCTCGGCCGATCGAGGCTTCGTCTGGGTACGGGTCCCGGCCGGATACGGGATCCCGACCAACCCATCCGGCACCGCGCGCTTCTACGAGCGCATCGACCCGGCGCGGAGCGAGATGTCGGTCGCGTTCGACCTCGCCCCGCTCGGCATGCCGGACGATCGCCACGCACTCCTCCTCCTCGGCGACATCCAGACACAGACCGAAGAGGAGATGACGTGGTTCCACGAGCGCTCGGTGCCGGACCTCCGGCAGACGGTGCGGGAACTGGGCGACACGCACGTCTTCGGCATCTCCGACGGCGACATCATGTACGACCAGCTCGAGCTCTATCCGGAGTACGAGCGCGGCGTGCGGCGGATCGGGGTCCCGTTCTTCCAGGTCATCGGGAACCACGACCTCGACATGTCGAGCGCCACCGACGAGGCTTCAACGGCCACCTTCTCCCGCCACTTCGGGCCGCGCTACTACTCGTTCGACCGCGGGGCCGTGCACTACGTCGTCCTCGACGACGTGTTCTGGCACGGGAGCGGCTACATCGGCTACCTCGACTCGGACGCGTTGACCTGGCTGGCGGCGGATCTGAGCCGCGTCGAGCCCGGGGCGCCGGTCGTCGTGGCCACGCACATCCCCGTCCTCGGCAGCTATCACGCCCGACAGGGCCTCACCTCGCCGGACCCGCCCGTGGCGATCATGAACCGCGAGGCCCTGTACCGGCTGCTCGAGCCCTTCCGGGCCCACATCCTCACCGGCCACACCCACGAACTCGAGCATGTGTTCGAGAGCGGGACGCACGAGCACGTGGCGGGCGCGATCTGCGGCGCGTGGTGGAGCGGACCGATCTGTTGGGACGGCACCCCGAACGGCTACTGCGTCTACGAGGCGGCGGGCGAGGAGATCTCGTGGCGCTACAAGTCCACGGGCTTCGACGCGACGCACCAGATGCGGCTGTATGCGCCCGGCGCCGATCCCGCCGCGCCGGATGCGGTCGTGGCGAACGTGTGGGACTGGGACCCGCGCTGGACCGTGCGCTGGTTCGCCGACGGCGAGCCGCGAGGGCTCATGACGCAGCGTCCGGGACGGGATCCGTGGAGCGTCGAACTTCACTCGGGCGATGACCTGCCCGAACACCGGCCGTGGGTCGAGCCCCGCATCACGAACCACATGTTCCAGGCGCCCGTCGAACCCGGTGTGGCGGAAGTGCGCGTGGAGGCGACGGACCGCTTCGGCCGCGTCTACTCCGAGCGACAGGCGTTGTAGACCTCCGACGGCGGACTCATGTTCCGGGGACGGGACGGCCGGAGGGTCGGCCGTCCGCATGCAGACCCGGGCCCGGAGATTTCGCCATGACCCAGCCACGCCCGCGCTTCCGTCCGTCCTTCCTCGCGTCGTCGACCTCGCTCGCCTTCCCCGCTCTAGCCGCGCTCCTCGCGAGCGCCTGCGCGCCCCCGCAGATGACGCGGATGACGATGGAGGAGGCGTGCGCGGACCCTCCCAACGAGATCGTGGCGGAGAACTGTCTCGAGGGACACCCGGCCACGGAGTGGGACATCAACGGCTACGGTGACCCCAGCATCCAGGGGTTCGGGACGGACATCGGAATCAACCGGGGGGCGACGATCGAGTTCAAGGTCGACACGGACTCCGACGACTACCGCATCGACATCTACCGCATGGGCTACTACGGCGGCATGGGCGCGCGCCGGGTCGACTCGTTCGAGCCGTCGGCGACCTTGCCCCAGATCCAGCCCGAGTGCCTGCGTGGACCGATCCCCGTGCTCGCCGAGGGAGGCGGGATCGAGACGTGGCCCGCGCCGCTCGTCGACTGCGGCAACTGGGCCGTGTCGGCGTCCTGGCAGGCCCCGGCCGACGCGACCTCGGGCATCTACTTCGCCCGCCTCGTGCGCGAAGATCCGATCGAGGGCTGGGTGAAGAACGATGCGTTCGAGCCCACGCCGCTCCCGCCCACCGGCGAGGATTCCCTCTGGGAGGCGCCGGGCTTCCACGCCGTGATGCGGAACCCGCTGCGCGAGGCGCGCGCGAGCCACATCTACTTCGTCGTGCGGGACGATGACGGCGCGTCCGACCTGCTCTTCCAGACCTCCGACCTCAACTGGCAGGCGTACAACCGCTACGGCGGCCACAGCGTGTACGGACGCCTGAATCCCGAGCGGCTCCGGCTCCACGGGGGCCCCCCGCGCGCGCCGAAGGTGAGCTACAACCGGCCCTTCGAGACGCGGCACTACCGGGCCGTGAACATGGTGTTCAACTCGGAGTACCCCATGGTCCGCTGGCTCGAGCGCAACGGCTACGACGTGAGCTACACCTCCGGGGTCGACACGGACCGGCGTGGCGAGGAACTGCTCGAGCACAAGGTCTTCCTCTCGGTCGGACACGACGAGTACTGGACGGGTCAACAGCGGCGCAACGTGGAGGCGGCGCTGGCGGCCGGCGTGCACCTCGGCTTCTTCGGTTCGAACGATGTCTTCTGGAAGGTGCGCTGGGAACCGAGCATCGATGGCTCGGAGCAGCCGTACCGGACCTTCGTCACGTACAAGGAGACGCAGGACCACCGGAAGCTCGATCCGGTCGAGTGGACGGGGTTGTTCCGCGATCACCGGTCGATCAACCCGGAGGGCCCGTGGCCGGAGAACGCGCTCACGGGAACGCTGTTCACGGTGAACGCATGGCGGAACGACCCGCTCATCGTGGACGCCGAGTTCGCCGACCTGCGGTTCTGGCGCAACACGGAGGTCGCGCGGCTGCAGCCCGGCGAGCGCTACGTGTCGATCAAGGGGATCCTCGGCCACGAGTGGGATTCGGACATCGACAACGGCTTCCGCCCGCCGGGGCTCTTCCGGCTCTCCGCCACGACGATCGACAACCTGCAGTACTGCGTCCATCCCGGGCGGGGCTGCGAGACGGGGTCGGCGACGCACAACGCGGTCCTGTACCGGCACGAGAGCGGCGCGCTCGTCTTCGACACGGGGACGCTGCAGTGGCCGTGGGGCCTCGACGCCCACCATGACACCGAGACCGGCGTCCCGCCCGAACGCCAGAACGGCATGGACACGCGGGTCGGCGTGGACCCGAACGGCCCCGACCTCGTCCTCCAGCAGGCGACGCTCAACGTGTTCGCGGACATGGGCGTGCAGCCCACGACCATTCAGTCGGACCTGGTGCCGGCCACGGCTTCGACGGATGACGTCCCGCCGACGTCTTCGTTCGAGGCGCCCGCGGGGCCGGATCCGGAGAGCGGCATGATGACGATCAGCGGCACGGCGTCGGACGCGGGGGGCGGTGTCGTGGCGGCGGTCGAGGTGTCGCTGGACGGCGGGATGACGTGGCGCCCGGCCCGTGGCCGCACGAACTGGAGCTACGCGTGGGATCCGGACGCGACCGGCGGCGACGCGTCGATCCTGAGCCGCGCCGTGGACGACAGCGGCAATCTGGAGACCCCGGGCTCGGGCGGCTGAGCCGAGGAGAGCCGGACCGGCCGGAGCCGACCCGGGCCTGCGCCGCCGTTGTAGACTTCCGACGGCGGGGGCATGTTGCGGGGACGCGACGGCCGGGGGTCGGCCGACGCCTGCTCTGGCCCGGAGATGTCGCCATGATCGCGTCCCCAGCGCGCCCTCGTCCGCTCCCTGCCTCCTCTGTTTTTCTGCTCGCGGCGATCGCGGTATCCGGCTGCGAACTGCAGGTCTCTCTGGCGGGGGACCCGTGCGAGAACCCCGCCAACGAGATCGTGGCAGAGAACTGTCTCGAAGGGCATCCGCCCACGGAATGGGACATCAACAGCTACGGCGACCCGAGCATCCAGGGCTTCGGCACGGACATCGCGATCAACCGGGGCGAGATGATCGAGTTCAAGATCGACACGGACTCGGACGACTACCGGATCGACATCTACCGCATGGGCTACTACGGCGGCATGGGCGCGCGCCGGGTGGATTCCTTCGAGCCGGCCGCTACGCTGCCGCAGATCCAGCCCGAGTGCCTGCGGGGTCCGATCCCGGTGCTCGCCGAGGGCGGCGGGATGGAGACGTGGCCGGCACCGCTCGTGGATTGCGGCAACTGGGCGGTGTCGGCTTCATGGCGCGCGCCGGAGGACGCGACCTCGGGCATCTACTTCGCGCGGCTCGTGCGGGAGGACCCGATCGAGGGCTGGGTGAAGAACGACCAGTTCGAGGCGACCCCGCTTCCGCCCACGGGGGAGGATTCGCTGTGGGAGGCGCCGGGATTCCGGGCCGTGATGCGAAACGGCCTTCGCGAGCCGCGCGCCAGCCACATCTACTTCGTCGTGCGAGATGACGACGGCGAGTCCGACATGCTCTTCCAGACGTCGGACGTCACCTGGCAGGCGTACAACCGCTATGGCGGGCACAGCGTGTACGGACGGTTGAACCCGGAGCGCCTTCGCCTCCATGGCGGGGAGCCCCGCGCACCGAAGGTGAGCTACAACCGGCCCTTCGAGACGCGGCATTACCGGGCCGTGAACATGGTCTTCAACTCCGAATACCCGATGGTCCGCTGGCTGGAAAGGAACGGCTACGACGTCAGCTATTCCTCGGGGATCGACACGGACCGGCGGGGTGAGGAACTGCTCGAGCACAGGATCCTCCTCTCGGTCGGTCACGACGAGTACTGGAGCGGGCAGCAGCGGCGGAACGTCGAGGCGGCGCGGGCCGCGGGCCTGAACCTCGCCTTCTTCAGTTCGAACGAGGTCTACTGGAAAGTGCGCTGGGAGGCGAGCATCGACGGCTCGGGAGAGCCCTACCGGACGCTCGTCACGTACAAGGACTCACAGGACCATCGCCGGCTCGATCCGGTGGAGTGGACCGGGGAGTTCCGGGACCACCGTTCGATCAACGCCGAGGGCCCCTGGCCGGAGAACGCGCTCACCGGGACGCTGTTCACCGTGAACGCGTGGCGGAACGACCCCATCATCGTGGACGCCGAGTTCGCCGACCTGAGGTTCTGGCGCAACACCGAGGTCGCGCGCCTGCGGCCCGGTGAGCGGTACGTGTCGATCAAGGGGATTCTCGGCCACGAGTGGGACTCGGACATCGACAACGGCTTCCGGCCGCCGGGCCTCTTCCAGGTCGCCGCGACGCCGATCGACAACACGCTCTACTGCGTCCACCCGGGGCGCGGCTGCGAGACGGGCACGGCCACGCATCACGCCGTGCTGTACCGGCACGAGAGCGGCGCGCTCGTATTCGGCTCGGGCACGCTGCAGTGGTCGTGGGGGCTCGACGCGCACCACGACACGGAGACGGGCGTTCCGCCCGAGCGTCAGAACGGCGCCGACACCCGCGTTGGCGTCGACCCGCACGGTCCCGACCTCGTCCTGCAGCAGGCGACGATGAATCTGTTCGCGGACATGGGCGTCCAGCCCGCCACGATGCACGAGGATCTCGTCGCCGCCACAGCTTCGACGGATCTCATCGCGCCCTCGTCCTCCTTCGACCCGCCCTCCGCGCCCGATGCGGAGAGCGGCATGGTCACGATCACCGGGACGGCGTCCGATGCCGGCGGTGGCGTCGTCGCGGCGGTCGAAGTGTCGCTCGATGGGGGAGAGACCTGGCGCCCGGCCCGCGGCCGGACGGACTGGAGCTACGAGTACGACCCGGCAGTGGCGGGAGACGACATCTCGATCCTGAGCCGCGCGGTGGACGACAGCGGGAACCTCGAGACGCCCGCCGGGCCTCTCGCACCGGCACCGGACGAAGGGAGCTGACTCCGCGTTCCCGCGGGAACGTCGCGGCGGGCTACCAGTACTCGACGTCCAGCCCCTCGACCCGGGCAAAACTCCGCCGGTCTCTCGTCGCGACTCGGTAATCGCGGCTGACCGCCGTGGCCGCGATGATCAGGTCGTGGGCCCCGATCGGGGCTCCGCGCCGCCCGAGCTGGCGGGCCAGGATCGCGTGGGCGCGAGCCGCTTCGAGATCAAATGGCAGTACCGGCAGGACGTCGAGCCACATGTCGAAGGACCGCTCGGCAACCACGCGCCGGGCGCCACGAGCCGCATGCACGCCCTGGAGGAATTCCGAAGCCGTGATCGCAGCCATCGCCAGTGGAGTACCGGTCTCCTGCACCCCGCCAAGGATGCGATCAACTTCCAGTTCGCCCCGCTCGACGGCGATCAGGACGCTGGTATCGATCAGCGTTCCCACGGACTCCGAGGCACCTCCTCACGGTTCCAGATTGCGATGCCCTCCTCGATAGCGCGCAGACACTCCTCATCCAGGGGAGGCCAGGGGCGATTGGCGACGAGATCGAAAAACTCCTTCAGGGTGAGCGTGCGGTCCTGCTCAGGGCTGATCCGGGCGACAGCCTTGCCGCGGTGTTCGACGACGTACTCGGCGGCCCGCTCGCGAACCTCCGTGAGGATCGACCCGAAGTTCTTCGCGGCTTCGGTCGCGCTCACCCTGCGTGAATGCTGTGGCAGATTCCCCATGTTGGACATGGAGCATAATACGGAACTTACGGAAGTGCCGCAATCAACGGGTCAGAACATCAGGCCGACGGCGACAACGACTTGCCCCTCGAACTCCCCGGACTCCGTGGTGTACCGCCCTTCCAGGAACGGCGACGGTCCCGCGGACGCGAATCGCAGGCCGGCGAGGAGATTCAAACCCGCGTCGGAGAAGCTCTCCGATCGGGACCCGCTGCTGATGCTCCGGCTGGAATAGTTGACCCCCGCGCCCAGGTATGGCGCCATCGCCCCACCTCCAGCGGGTATGTCCAGAACCAGGTTCCCGTTGAGTTCCCAGGCGCTGAGGTCGACGCCGAGCGCATCCGCGTCCGCATCGCTGGGGAGGAAGTAGCCGAAAGAACCCACAAGACTCAGCCCCAGATCGCCGGCCGGGATGGCGAGCGATACTCGAGGTCCGACGCCGAAATCGGTGTCTTCGGCGTAGCTGGCCGCGGCACCGAGGCTGATGCCCTGCGAAGCCAGGGGGGCCGTGGAGCCGAGTAGCAGGACCGCCAGAGCCAGACATGCGCTTGAGAGTCGGCGATTCATACAACCTCCCGTTCGATGGGGATGTGATCGCACGACGGGACCGGGATCGATCCCGGCGTGGGGTTCGAAACGTACGTGGCCGGAGCAGGGAAGACCACACGTCCACGCGCCGCGGCACAGCTGCGGCACGGCTGCGGCACAGGGCCGGCGGGCTACCTGTTCGTGGGGAAGCCGAGGTCGACGCGGCTGCCGGCCGGGTCGGGCCAGCGCGTCGTCATCACCTTGGGCTTCGTGTAGAAGTGCACACCCTCGGGGCCGTAGATGCCGTGCGCCCCGAACGCCGACTCCTTCCAGCCCCCGAAGGAGTGGTATCCGACGGGGACGGGGATCGGGACGTTGAGGCCCACCATGCCGGCGTCCGCATCCTCCTGGAACCGGCGCGCGGCCCCGCCGTCGCGGGTGAAGATCGCGGCGCCGTTCCCCCACGCGTTGTCGCGCAGCAGGTCCACGGCCTCGTGGTACGTGTCCGCGCGCACCACGCAGAGGACGGGACCGAAGATCTCGTCCCGATAGACCGTCATGTCGGGCGTGACGCGGTCGAGCAGCGTGACGCCGAGGAAAAAGCCGTCGCCCTCGAAGCGCGTCTCACGACCATCGACGACGACGCGTGCGCCGGCCTCGGCGCCCTGACGCACGTAATCCGCGACGCGGTCGCGGTGCTCGGCCGTGATGAGCGGGCCCATCTCGGAGGCGGGATCGTCGCCGGGGCCGATGCGCAGCTTCTCCATGCGGGCGCGGATGGCGTCGACGAGCGGATCGGCGCTGTCGCCGACCGCGACCGCGACGGAGATCGCCATGCACCGCTCCCCGGCCGATCCGTACGCGGCGGAGACGGCGGAGTCCGCGGCCAGGTCGATGTCCGCATCGGGCAGCACGACCATGTGGTTCTTCGCGCCGCCGAGCGCCTGCACGCGCTTTCCGTGCGCGGTGGCCGTCTCGTACACGTGCCGGGCGACCGGCGTCGACCCCACGAAGCTCACGGCCTGCACGTCGGGGTGCTCGAGCAGCCGGTTCACGGCCACATGATCGCCGTGCACGACGTTCAGCACGCCCGCCGGGAAGCCGGCCTCGTGGAAGAGTTCCGCGATCAGGTTGGCGGCGCCGGGGTCGCGAGGTGACGGCTTCAGGACGAACGTGTTCCCGCACGCGATCGCGTTCGGGAACATCCAGAGCGGCACCATGGCCGGGAAGTTGAACGGCGTGATCCCCGCCACGACGCCGAGCGGCCGCCGCACGGAATAGACGTCGACGCCGGTGGACGCCTGCTCGTTGTACGTCCCCTTCAGGTGTTCGGAGAGGCCGCAGGCGTATTCGATGTTCTCCACGCCGCGGGCGACCTCGCCCATCGCGTCGGCGAGCACCTTGCCGTGCTCCGCCGTGAGCCGCTTCGCGATCTCCTCCGCGTTCTCCACAACCAGGTTGCGGTACGCGAACATGAGCTTCGTTCGTTGCGCGACGCTGACGCCCCGCCACTCGTCGAACGCCGCCGCCGCCGCCGCGACCGCGCCGTCGACTTCCTCGACGCTCGCCAGCGGAAGCTCCCCCGTCCGGCGGCCCGTGGCGGGGTTGAACACCGGCGATGTCCGGCCGGAAGCTCCGGGTCGTGGCTCGCCGCCCACGAGGTGGGGAATCCGCTCGACCGCGTCCGTGGCGCCGGTGCTCCCGTCGTCCACCGGCGGCGCCGAGACCGAAGACAGTACCGTGCTCACTTCACCCCCTCGTGATAGCCGAGGATCGCCTTCACTTCGAGAAACTCCTCGAGTCCGTGCCGGCCCCACTCGCGACCGTTCCCGGACTGCTTGTACCCGCCGAACGGGACCCTGAAGTCCGGACGCGCCCCGTTCAGGTTCACCTGACCCGAGCGGATGCGCCGCGCCACGGCCCGGCCGCGTTCCGGATCCCCCGCCGACACGTAGCCGGCGAGGCCGTACGGCGTGTCGTTCGCGATGCGTACCGCATCGTCATCGTCCTCGTATCCGATGAGGACGAGGACGGGACCGAAGATCTCCTCGCGCGCCACGACCATTTCGTTGTCCACGTGGGAGAAGACCGTCGGCCGCACGTAGTAGCCCCGCTCCATCCCCTCCGGCCGCCCCGGCCCGCCCGTGGCGAGGCGCGCGCCCTCCTCGATCCCCGCCTCGATGAGCCGCTGGATCTTGTCGAACTGCACTTCCGACACCGCCGGGCCGATCCCGGTGCTCTCGGCCGCCGGATCGCCGACCACGACCTTGCCCGCCGCCGCGGCCGCGATCTCCGCGGCCTCGTCCATCCGCGAATGCGGGACGAGCATGCGCGTGGGCGCGTTGCACGACTGGCCGGTGTTGTTGCACACGGCGAACATGCCCCGCGATACGGCCCGCCCCAGGTCCGCGTCGTCCAGAATGATGTTGGCCGACTTTCCACCCAGTTCCTGGGCCACGCGCTTCACCGTCGGGGCGGCATTCCGGGCGACCTCCACCCCGGCGCGCGTGGAGCCCGTGAAGGAGACCATGTCCACGCCCGGGTGCGACGAAAGCGCCGCACCCACCACCGGACCGGCGCCGTTCACGAGGTTGAACACCCCCGCGGGCACGCCGGCATCATGCAGGATTTCAGCGAAGAGCAGCGCGTTGAGCGGTGCGACTTCCGACGGCTTGAGGACCATCGTGCATCCGGCCGCCAGCGCGGGCGCCACCTTGCAGGCGATCTGGTTCAGCGGCCAGTTCCACGGCGTGATGAAGGCGCACACGCCCACCGGCTCCCGCACGAGGAGAGACGTTCCGAGGTCCGTCTCGAACTCGAAGTCCGCGAGGATCTTCCGCATGGTGCGCAGGTGCCCCATGCCGGACGGCACCTGCGCCTGCGCGGCCAGGCTCATGGGCGCGCCCATCTCCGCGCTCACGGTCGCGGCCAGCTCCGCCGAACGGGCCGCGTAGCCCTCGCAGATCCGGTCCAGCAGCGCGAGGCGCTCTTCCCGGCTCGTGGCCGAGAAGGACTCGAAGGCGGCGCCCGCGGCCGCCACCGCGGCGTCCGCATCGGCCTGCCCTCCCATCGCGATGGCCCCGATGACCTCCTCGGTGGCCGGGTTGACGACGTCGAGCGTCTCACGGGTCGACGGTGCCACCCAGGCGCCATCGATATAGAACTTCCGAAGGTTGTTCACGGTCTTCCTTCCCTCGTATGCCTCGTATGCCTCATATGCCTCATATGCCTCATATAACGGGGAACCCCGGCGGGGGGCGACTGCGCCTCCCGCCGGGGTCGATCCTACTCTCCGAGGTCCGCCCGGACTACCGGCGGCCCCGGGTCCTGCCTGTTGCTGGTGACTACGCCGTCGGACTCACCCGCTGAGCCACGACCACCGGTAGTTCACGCGAACGTAGTAGTAGCCGCCGTTGAAGCCGAACGGCGAGCTCTCCGGATAGAGCAGACCCACGTCGTCGGCCGTGTCCGGATCCTGCGTCGCCGGATACGTGTCGAACAGGTTGTTCGCGCCGACCGTGATGCTTGCGTCATCCGTGAGGTCCGTCGACAGCTCCAGGTCGACGAGGAACCGGCCGGGGAAGGCCGTGCCCTCGACGCCGCCGATCACCACGCCGCCGACATCCACCCACGAATCGTACCAGGTGCCGCGCAGGAGGCTGCGCACCCCGCCGATCGTGTGCACCACGTTGAGCGAGCCCCGCCACGAGGGAATGGACTGCTCGAGCTGGTCCACCCGGTCCGTGTCGATGACGTCGGGGTTGAAGTCGGTGACCGTCGTGCCGTTGTAGTTGAAGAGCGCGCTGAAGCTCGTCGCGCCGCCCAGCGACGGGGGCGTGTAGTTCGCCACGATGTCGATCCCCTGCGTCCTCGTGCTGAAGTCGTTGGTGAAGAACCGGAACTCGGCGAGGTTCGCCGCGCTCGTGATTCCCTCGCCCAGCAGTCGCGTGACCTCGTCGTCGGTGAGACTGAAGGTCTGCGTCTGCGCGAAGCGGTCCGAAATCGCGATCCGGTAGTAATCCAGCGTCAGCTTGAACGCGTCCGCATCGAACACGGTCCCCGCGGTGAGGCTGAACGCCTTCTCGGGACGCAGCTGCTCGCCGCCCCGCAGCGCCGCCACCGCCGACGTCGACGGGATCGTGCCGCGGTTGACGAGGTCGCCGATCGTCGCGTCGAACACCGTCGACACGTTGAAGGCGTTCTGCTGCCCCGGCGTCGGCGCGCGGAAGCCGGTGCTCCCGCCGGCGCGCAGGGCGAGCCGCTCGCTGACCTCGAGACGACCCGAGACCTTCCCCGTCAACTGGCTTCCGAAGTCGGAGAAGTCCTCCCAGCGCAACGCGGCGCCGAGCGTCCACGGATCTTCGCTGCCGCCCAGGTGCATGTCGCCGTAGATCGCCACGTTCTGGCGGTCCCACTCTCCCGCGGCGATCGGGCTGAAGCCGGGGAAGCCGTTGGAGGACGAACTGAAGCCCTGTGCGGCGTAGGGCCCGATCTTCCACGACTCGTCCTGCCCCTGGCCGATCACGAAGCGCTCTTCCCGCCGCTCGAGCCCGCCCGCGAGGTGGACCTGGTCGCTGGCCTCGTACGCGACGTCGAAGTTGAGGTTGAACTCGTCCTGTGTGTACAGACCCGGGTCGAAGTGCGTGGGCGTCTCCGGCCCGAGCGCGGCGTTCACCGTGTTGTAGATGAAGAAATCGGCCGTGTGGCTGCCGAAGCTGGCGCTGGCATCCCACGTGAAGCCGCTGTCGTTGCCGCCCTTGACGCCGCTGACGACCGACCAGTCGGTGACGTTGCCGCCGAACTGGGGCGTGAAGCCGCCGGGGAACATCTCCTGGAACGAGAAGCAGTTCGGGTCGGCGAAGACCTGCGCCAGCGCCGCCGGGTCGGGCACGTGGTTCGTGATCGTGACCACGGGGCAGTTCGCCGATCCGAGGCCCTTCGCCATCAGCACGTCGCCGATGAGGAGCGTCTGTCCCCCGTCGCCGCTGAACACCGAGCCTCGCGTGTTCGGATTACGGAAGAAGAAACCGCCGTCCACTTCCTTCGTGGAGAGGTTTCCGAACGCGTAGAACTGCTCGTCGTCGTTGAACGTGTAGCCGGTGTTGAGCCACACCTTGAGGTCGTCGTTGACCTCGGGCGACCCCCAGATCTGAGCCGTGGGCGTCCGCACGGCCGAGTTGCCGGCCCCGAGGAGCGCAATGGCGTCGGCGCGCTGGATGGCCCGGTCGGTCGGATCCTGGTTGCCGTACTCCACGCTGAGGTTGGCGAAGCCGGTGGCCCCGAGCGGGACCCCGACGTTCCCGGAGATGGTGAGCATGTCGCCATCGCCTTCGTAGTAGCTGCCGCTCTTGACCTCGATCATGCCGCCGTCGCGGTCGTCCTTCAGGATGAAGTTCATCACGCCGGCGATGGCGTCGGAACCGTACTGCGCCGAGGCGCCGTCGCGGAGGACCTCCACCTGCCGCAGCGCGATGCCGGGAATGGAGCCGATGTCCACGCCCTGGGCTCCGTCCGAGAGACCGGCCCCGAGCCACGTGATGATCGACCCGCGGTGCCGCCGCTTCCCGTTGATCAGCACCATGGTGTGATCGGACGCGAGACCCCGCAGGTTGGCCGGACGCGTGATCGTGGCCGCGTCGCTGATGGGCTCGACGCGGACGTTGTAGGACGGCACCACCGTGCGGAGCAGGAAGTCGATGTTCGTCTCCGCCTGGCTGGTGATCTCGGACACCGGGATCACGTCCACCGGCACCATCGACTCGGTCACCGTTCGCGGCTGCGCGCGGCTCCCGACGACCACCAGTTCACCGAGGTTGATCGCCTGGAGTTCCAGCACGAAGTCCTGGTTCGCCGTCTGGCCGCTCGCGACCGAGACCGTCCGGGTCTGAATGGCGTAACCGATGATCCGGACTTCGACCTCGTGGTCGCCGGCCGGGACACCGGAAATCGAATAGGCGCCGCCCGGGCCCGAGCCCACCGATATCTCGAGGGCGGGGATCGCGACCCTTGCGCCGCTGAGGCCGGCGCCGGATGCGCTGGTCACCCTGCCCTCGATCGTTCCCTGGGCAAAGGCCGCCGCCGGCACCGCAAGAAAGGCAAGGGCCAGGAATGCTCGTTTCAGCATACTTATCTCCTGAGGTTGGTTTGTATCAACTCCTGAAGTTGGTCGTATCGGACAAGTTGGCTCGACGTTCCCCGTCCCGGCGGGCCCGAGCCGGTTGGCCCGCGGGACGTCCGGTGATGCCCTAGAGCGGAGCCCAGGGCATCTCGAGTGATCTCCACATGTGCGCGACCGGACTGTTGTCGTACCCGAGACCCTCCTTTGGCTGCTTGAAGTGGCGCCCGATGATGTCGATGAACGGATCCAGCGACACCTCCATGCCGTCCTGGAAGGCATACGTGTCGTTCACGCAGATCATGCGGGCCGAAACGTACAGCGGGTGCCCCTTCGCGTACTCCGCTGCCTGCTTGATGTAATCCGGCGGGATGTAGTCTTCGCCGAAGATCCTGTTGTACAGCTCCGGGTATTCGTAGCCGTACTCCTCGTCCGGGTAGAAGCGCAGCGCGCCGTGATACCGGATGCCCCAACTCACGTACTCGGGAACATACGGTTCGTAGAGCTGCGCGCCCCACCAGCCATGATCCACCTTGATCAGGTTCTGCACGGTGTCGTGAAGCAGGCCGGCGAGAACATTCTCCTCGGGCTGCCCGTCATTCAACGCGTGAGTCGCGCTTTGCAGGACATGCCGGGCGGGCCAGAACCGCAGACGGAAGAAATCCTCCAGCGTGGGATTCGCCGGCAGGGCTTCGAGAACCTCGTCGTTCGGCTTGAACAGGTTGCCCGTTCCGCGCGGGGCGCTGACTTCCTGTTCGGCGCCATGATCGCCGTGGCCGTGCTCGTCGTGGCGGTGGTCGTCGTCCGCGAATTCGGCTTCAGCCTCCGCGGCCTCCGCCAGGAGGTCGTTCTCGTCGAGGAGCCGCGGGTCGAGGTCCTCGGTCCGCGGAACCGGACCGTCGTGGTGGTGATGGTCGTGGACGTGGTCCGGATCCTCCCCATCGAGGAGGTCGCACATGTAGTGCTCCAGGGCCTCCGCCTTGTCCTCGGGCGTCATGACGGCGAGGGCGCCAGCACCAACCGATGCAAGGAACCTTCTTCGGTCGATCTCCATGATTCCCTCCCGGCGCTGGAGGTTACGCGACGGTTACGCCTTCAAATTGTGTAAACGGGCGCGAGGCCGCTAGATGATGGCCGCGGGGAAGGGTCGCGCGAGGCCACCAAAAAAGGAGGGGGCGTCCCGTCCCGGACACCCCCCTTCCTTCCACTTCAGTTCCACTCCAGCTACGTGTCTCTCTACGCGACGCTCGATCTACCGGCGGATCAATAGGCCTGCTTGACCACGTTCTCGGCCTTGGGGCCCTTCGGTCCGTCGACGACATCGAGTTCGACCTTCTCGCCCTCCGCCAGACTCCGAAAACCGTCCGTTTGGATTGCCGTGTGGTGAACGAAGACCTCCGCGGATCCATCATCGAGCGCGATGAACCCGAAGCCCTTCTGATCGTTGAACCACTTGACTGTGCCGCTTCTGCGCATGCCCGTGCTCCCTGAAGGTATTGGTGTCGCCGAGAGTACGGGCTTGCCGCACATGCCGACCACAATGCCGGCGAACCTGTTCCGGTTCGCGTTTTCCGGAGCCCAGAATACACGGGAAATTTGCGGTTGTCCATGCGCCGGGCGGACGCGTCTATTTCCCCACGGACAGGAAATCGCGCAACCGGAGTTTCGTCTGGTGGTCCTGCATCCGCGCGCCGCGCATGTTCTGGCCGCGAATATAGGTCCGCTGCCAGCCCTGTTTGACCGCCTCCTCCTCCTGCGCCTGGAGGTCCTCGATGAACCGGGATCGGGACTCGTTCCAGGTCGTGTACTGCTTCGCGATGAGCTTGTCGTCCCACAGATCTCGCGTGCGGGGGCGCACGTTCTCGAGATAGTGTCGCGGGATGGGGACGATCCGGCAGATGGGCTCTCCCTCGTCGAAGCGGATCCAGTGCTTCGGCCGGGTGACCTTCCAGTTCATCGTGAACGAGAACGGGGCCCAGTCGGTCTCGATGATCCCGTCGAGCGGGGCGATGCCGTCCTTTGGAAGGTTCGGGCAGCCTCGCGCCCAGAGGTTGTGGCCCTTCGTCGTGCGGAACAGATAGCCGGGCGTGAATGTCAGGACTCCGCTCCCGAAATGGCTCGCGATGGCGGGGTGCGGCTCGTCCTCCCAGCGAAAACGGATCGACTCCAGCCCGACGCCGCCGTCCCAGCGAAGCGAGAACCGGGTGGGGCAGAGCAGATCCCAGCCGGCCTGGTTCGCGATGAGGAGCGGCAGGCAGCGGTAGGCGAAGCGGTCGGGGGTTTCGTCCATCCACTCGCGCTGCTGGCCGCCGGCCGCGATCTGGAGGGCGGTGTCCGCGACCCGGAACGCCGTCAGTTCGATGCCGCGCGCGGACCCGGGCCGCGCCGTTGCCTTCTTCGCCTTCTTCGCCTTCTTCGCCATCTTCGCGATCCGGCGGCCGCCGGGCGCCCTACCGCGCCGAGACCCGGTTCGCCGGCCCGGCGCCGCCGCCGCCCTCGCTTGCCTGGACGAGCGACTTGCCGAGATCGAGGGGCACGAGCCGGCCGCCGATCTCCGCGACGCCCTGTATGCGGACCCAGCGATCGAGGAGCGTCACCTGGAACACGGTCTCGAACCCGTCGGTCGTCGCGGTGGGGTCGATCTTCATCGTGATCCGCCGCGCAGCGACATCGTACTCCCACGAACCGTAGAACCGGGTGTCGAGGGTCGCGCCGCCCGGCCCGAGTCCGGTCAGCGTGATCCGTGAACTCAGGTTCTGGATCGACCCGAAGACGAGACGGACATCGGAACCGGGGGGCAGAGGCTGGAAGTCGCCGGGAAGATGCGGCACCTGGCGCCGGAGGAGTTCGAGCGGTCGGTAGGCGCCGACGATGGTGTGATGGACCGTTCGGTATGCGGGCCCGTAGGGGTTGTTGTCGTTCTCGCACGCCGCAATGGCGGCGAGCAGCGCGCCGACCGAAATCGCCCGCCCGATGTCTCGCGCCCGTACCCGGCCCCTGAAGAGTCCCATCATACCCTCTGAATACCCTCTGAATACCAACCTCGGCGCACCCGCCCCTTCGCCCCTTATGAAACCGCCGGGAGCGGCATACGGCAACCCCGCCGGCAACCCGCCGCCAACCCGCCGCGTCCGCGCATCTCGGGCGCCGGGCGTTGCGCCGCGCGATCCGGCTCGGCAGGGTTGTCGCCGAACCGTCCCTTACCCCAAACCCGGGTCCCCCACGTCATGCTTACGATCCGCCCCATCCCCCACGCTCTCGTGCCCGTCGACTCCAACGCCGCCCGCCGCGTCTCGGCCCTGAACTACGACGAATTCCAGGGAGACGCGGAGATCTGGGAGGCCATTCGGAGCGCGCCCGACTCTGTCCTCGGCGTCACGATGGCGCACTGCGCGGTCGACAGCCCGGCCGCGATTCTGCCGGGGGATTCGGAGGCGTCGCTCGAACTCGCGCACCGCAATTTCCAGCGGCTGAGCGCCTCGCCTCTCACCCGCGAGGCGAAGCGGGTCCTCTACCTGTACGAGATCGTCGACGCGCGGCGTCCCGGCGTGCGGCAAATCGGCCTCGGCGGGTTGGCTCCCACGGCCGAGATCCGGACGGAGGACACGCCCGACGGGCCGATCATCCGGAACGAGGGGGTGCGCCCGCCCAAGGCGAGGGGACGCGCCCGACTCATCGAAGCGACCGGCGCCATCATCGGGACCGTGAACAACGCGGTGCCGGACGATTCCGGCGCGTTCGCGGCGGCGCTCGAACGCCATGCGGACGGGACCGCACCCGACTTCGAGGCGGGGGGGTCGGGCGGCACGACGCACCGCATCCGGCTCGTCTCGGAACCGGGCGCCATCGCCCGCCTGCAGCGACTGCTGGCGGCCGAGCCGGAAGCGTACGTGGCCGATGGCAACCACCGGAGCGCCGCCGCCGCCATGCTGGGGCACGAGTCTTTCCTCACCGTGTTCTTTCCGGCGGACCGAATGGCGATTTCCCCCTACAACCGGCTGGTCCGGCTCCCTCGCGAACGCGATGCGACCGCCGTGGACGCGGCCCTGGAGCGGTCGTTCGAGGCGTCGCCCGCCGGGGACGAGCCCTTCCAGCCCGACGCCACCCATGTCGTCGGCGTCTATGCGGCGGGGCGCGGCTGGCGGCGCGCGACGCCGCGGAGCGGTGTGTACGACCAGACGGACGCCGCGGCCTCCATCGACCACGACATCGTGCAGCGGACGCTCTTCGCCGATCTCGGCATCGCCGACGCGGCGGACGACCGGCTCACCTTCGTGGGCGCCAACCGGGACGCGGCATGGCTTGCGGCCGAAGTCGACGGGGGCCACGCGGACCTCGCCGTCACGCTACCCGCCGTGACGATGCGCCAGTTCATCGCGGTATGCCGGCAGCGGCGGATGATGCCTCCCAAGTCGACCTGGTTCGAACCGAAGATCCGAAGCGGGCTCGTCATGGCGCTCCTCGACGACGTCTAGCCGGAACGTGCCTCCGCCCGGGCCCGCAACGCCGCGCGGTCGACTTTCCCCAGGTGCGTCCTGGGCAGATCCGCCGCCACGTGGACGGCCGCCGGCGTCTTGTACGAGGCCAGCCGTGAGGCGACGAACGCCCTGAGTTTCGCCGCAAGGTCGCCGGTCTCGGGCGCCGTCGGCGCCTCTGGTTTCGTCGGCTTCGCCGGTTTCGCCGGTTTCGCCGGGACGACCCAGGCGACGGGCTCCACGAGACCTTCGCGCGTCGGCACGCCGACCACGGCCGCATCCGCCACGTCCGCGTGTTGCAGCAGGCAGTCCTCCACCTCGCCGGGGGAGAGCCATTTCCCCTTTACCTTGAGCATGTCGTCGCCACGCCCGCAGTAGCGGAACACGCCGTGTTCGTCGCGGACCACCATGTCGCCCGACACGTACCACTCGCCGCGGAAGGCGTCCGCCGTCGCTTCGGCCCGCTGCCAGTACCCGAGCGCCCGCGATCCTCCGCGGACCCGGAGCCAGCCCACCTCGCCGTCCGGGAGTTCACGGCCCTCGTCGTCGCAGACCCGCACATCGAAGCCCGGCACGACGCGCCCCAGCGTGCCCGGATGGACCTCGTCCGGACGGTTGCTGAGAAAGATGTGCCACATCTCCGCCGTCCCCAGCCCGTCCAGCAGCGTCACCCCCCACCGGTCCCGCCAGCGCCGGTGAAGTTCGGGGGGAAGCGCCTCTCCCGCCGAGGTCGCGAGACGAAGGCACGAGAGATCGCTCGCGGCGGCGTCCGGGTGCGCCACCATGAGCCGGATCATGGTGGGGACGTTGACGAGCACCGTCGGGCGGAACCTCCCGATCCTCCCGAACAGGACATCCGGAGTGCAGCGCTCCGGGAAGAGGGCGGCGGTGGCGCCGACCGAGAAAGGGAAGAAGAGGTTGGACCCGGTGGCGTAGCCGAAGAAGAGCTTGGGGACGGAGAGCGTGATGTCGTCTTCCGTCAGGCCCAGCACGCGCTTGCCGTAACACTCCGTCGTGTTCGCGAACGAGGCGTGCGTCTGCACGACGCCTTTCGGGCGGCCGGTCGTCCCGCCGCTGAACAGCCAGAGGGCGGGGTCGTCCCGGTGGGTCGGCCAGGGTTCCAGCGTCGCGGGCTGGGCGCGCAGCCGTTCAACGAACGCGGGCTCGTCCACGACGAGGATCTCGCGCGGGGCGTCGGCGCCCTCGCTCCAGGGGATGCCCGAGGCGGCCGCTTCGGCGCGCACGTCGCGAACGGCGCGCACGTCGCGAAAGTGGGGGGCGCGGGCGGAATCCACGAGAAGAACGGCGCCCCGCGTGTAGCGGTAGAAGTACGATATTTCGTCCGGCCGCAGATACGGGTTCAACATGACGGCCACGGCGCCGATCCGCAGCGCGCCGAAGAGGGCGCCGACGAAGTCCGGGCCGTCCGGGAGCGCCAGGAGGACCCTCTCCTCCGGCCGCACGCCGGCGCTGCGCAGGAGGTGGCCGTAGCGGTTCGCCAGCGCCTCGACCTCGGCGTAGCTGATCTCGCCGGCGTCCGTGAGGAGCGCGCGGCGGCCGCCCCGCCCTTCCCGAACGCGGTCTCCGAGGAAGTACTCGGCGATGTTGAAGCGCTCGGGCGGCTCGAAGATCGGTTGCGGAACGGCGTCGCGCATCGGGCTCCGTCGGCGGGGGTCGTCCGGTGCGTCCGGGATCGGACTCGGGTTCGCACGGTATGCGTGGACCGGCGCGGCTACAACCGACACCGCCCGCCCGGGCGCCGGCACTTGCGCCTCCCCCCGACACGGCGTAGCGAGACTCCATGACTCTGCACAGGCTTTCGGACCTCACCTGGGAGGAGGTCGGGGCGCTCGACCTCGATCGAACGGTCGCGATCCTGCCCGTCGGAGCGACCGAAGCGCATGGCCCCCACCTCCCGCTCGACACGGACGTCACGATCGCGGAAGCGATGGCGGAAGCCGGGGCGCGACGACTCTCGGCTCTCGGTCTGGAACTCGTCCTCCTCGATGGCCTTCGGTACACGCCCGCCGCTTTCGCCGCGAGCTTCCCCGGTACGATCGATGTCGGGGCCGCGACGCTCACCGCCCTCCTCACCGACATCGCCGCCGGCCTGCAGCGGGCCGGGATCGCCACGCTGGCGATCGCGAACGCGCACTTCGACCCCGCCAACCTCGAGGCGCTTCATGCGGCCGCGGCGGCGATCGACGAGCGAGCGTCGATGCGCGTCGTGTTTCCGGATGTGACGCGCCGGCCGTGGGGAGGCCGGCTCACCGAGGAGTTCCGGAGCGGCGCCTGTCATGCCGGACAATACGAGGGCTCCATCCTCCTCGCCCGCGACCCCGGGCGGGTGCGCGAGGACACCATGCGCGGACTGGAGGACAACCCCCTCTCCCTCTCCGACGCCATCCGCGCCGGGGTGCGGGATTTCTCGGAAGCCGGGGGCGACCGCGCCTATTTCGGACGCCCGTCGCAGGCGACGGCGGAAGAGGGACGTGCTACCATTGAAGCGCTCGGCGGCATCCTCGCGGAGGCGGTGACCGAGGCCCTGAGCGAGACCCTGAGAGAGGCCCCGGGAGAGGACATGACGGAGGACAGGAAGTCGTGACGCGAAACACCTCCGGAGCCCGGACATGAGCCGCATGAGCCTTGCCGGACGCGGCGCTCTCGTCACGGGCGGCGGGCGCGGCATCGGGGCCGCGGCGGCCCGGACGCTGGCGGACAGAGGCGCCCGTCTCGTCCTCGCGGCGCGGAGCACGCCCGAGATCGAGGCCGTGGCGTCCGAGTTGCGGGACCGCGGGGGCGAAGCGTGGGCGGTGACGTGTGACGTGTCGGATCCGGCGAGCGTGGAGGCCCTGTGCGATGAGGCCGCCGAGCGGCTCGGAGCCGTGGACATCCTGGTGAACAATGCCGGCGTGGCCAGTTCCGCCCCGGTCGTGAAGCTCGCGCTGGAGGAATGGGAACGGCTGTGGCGCATCAACGCGACCGGCGCGTTCCTCGCGATGCGGGGCGTGCTGCCGGGCATGGCGGCGCGCGGCTGGGGCCGGATCGTGAACGTGGCCTCGATCGCCGCGCTGCGGGGCGGGCGCTACATGGGGGGCTACGCCGCGTCGAAGCACGCGCTCCTCGGCCTCACGCGCTCGGCCGCGGCCGAGGTGGCCGGCGCCGGCGTGACGGTGAACGCGGTCTGCCCCGGCTACGTCGACACGCCGATGACGGACGCGACGATCGAGAACATCGTGAAGCGGACGGACCTCGCGGAGACCGACGCGCTCGACGCGATCCTCGCCACCACGCCGCAGCGGCGCCTCATCGCCCCGGAGGAGGTCGCGGCGTCCATCGCCTTCCTGTGCGAAGATGAGGCCCGCAGCATCAACGGCCAGACCGTCGTGCTCGACGGCGGCGCCACCTCGGCCGTCTAGCGCCGATGGACGAACTGCCGATGGACGAGCTGTCGATGGACGAGCGCACGGACGCCTTCGAGGTGTTGAATCCCGCCGCGCTGGGCGAGCCGCGGGGCTGGAACCATGGACTGCTCGCGCCTCCCGGCGGGCGCGTGCTGTTCGTCGCCGGGCAGACCGCGAGCGGACCGGGCGGACACATCGAGACGCCGGACTTCGCCGCACAGTTCGCGCTCGCGCTCGACCGCGTGCTGGCGGTTGTCCGGGCGGGGGGCGGAGAGCCATCGCATATCGGACGGATGACCATCTACGTCACGGATCTCGCCGCCTACCGGGACGCGCGTTCCGAGCTTGGGGCCGCGTGGCGCGCCCGACTGGGCCGGCACTACCCCGCCATGGCGCTCGTCGAGGTCAGCGGCCTCGTCGATGTCGGCGCGCTGGTCGAGATCGAGGCGACCGCCGTCGTCCCGTGACTCCGCCCACGCCCTGCCACTCCCTGCAAGGAAGCGCGCCGTGCCCCTGAATCCGACATCATTCCTGTACGACGTCGATGCGGCGACCTCCGTCGCGACGATCACGCTCAACCGTCCCGAACGGCGCAATGCCCTGACCTTCGAGGTCTACGACGAACTCCGGAACACATTCCGCGCGCTCGACCGGGAACCGGGGGTCCGCGCGATCGTGATCACAGGGGCCGGCACCGCCTTCTGCACGGGCGGAGACGTGCGCGACATCATCGGGCCGCTCCTCGAGATGGACGCGGCCGAAATGCTCGACTTCACGCGGATGACGTGCAACCTGATCGCCGCCATGCGGGAGTGCGGCAGGCCCGTCGTCGGCGCCCTGAACGGTACCGTGGCGGGGGCCGGGGCCGTGATCGCGACCGCCTGCGACGTGCGGATCGCGGCGGAATCCGCGAAGATCGCCTACCTGTTCACCCGGGTCGGGCTCTCCGGCGCCGACATGGGGATCGCCTGGCTCCTGCCGCGAATCATCGGTCTCGGGCGGGCGACGGAGCTTCTGATGACGGGCGATTTTCTCGACGCGCGGGAGGCGCTTCGTCTCGGGTTGTACAACCGGGTCGTGCCCGCCGGCGAGGCGCTCGCGGCGGGGACCGAACTGGCGGCGCGGCTGGCGGCGGGACCGTCGGCCGCGCTGTCCGTCACGAAACGCGCACTGGAAAGGGAGGCGCACATGACGCTGCGCGACGCGCTCGCCGAGGAGGCCCGCGTGCAGGCCGCCTGCATGGAGGACCCGAACTTCCGCGAGGGCTTCCGGGCCTTCGTCGAGAAGCGGCCGGCGGTGTTCTCGTGATCGACCTCCATCCCGTCCGCGTCTTTCTCGAACCGCGGCATCTCGAACTCGGGGAGGACCTCGGACGCTACGCGGCGGCCGAGTTCGCCGAACACGCGCATCGGGACGATGATGACCTCGCGCGGCGCTACGCGAGGGAGATCTGCACTTCTCTCGGGCGGGGCGGCTGGCTCAAGGCGGTCGCCCGACAGGACTTCCGGGCCTGTTCCGTGATCCGCGAGACGCTCGCCTTCTACTCGCCGCTCGCGGACGCGATGTTCGCGCTCCAGGCGCTGGGCTCGACCCCGATCGCGCTGGCCGGCGACGAGAGGCAGCGGCGGCTGTGGCTCGACCGCGCCGTCCGCGGCCGCGCCGTGGCCGCCTTCGCGATGAGCGAGCCGGAGGCCGGATCCGACGTCGCCGCCATGCGCACGACCGCGGTCCGCGATGGGGATCAGTACGTCCTCAACGGCGTGAAGACCTTCATCTCGAACGCGGGGATCGCGGACTTCTATCTCCTGTTCGCCGTCACCGACCCGGGCGAGGGCGTGGCGGGGATCTCCGCCTTCCTCCTCCCGGCCGACACCAAGGGGTTCCGCTTCGTGCGCCCGCTTCTGATGGCCGACCCCCACCCGCTGGGCGAGATCGCGCTCGAAGACTGTCGCCTCCCCGCATCGGCGCGGGTCGGAGGCGAGGGCGAAGGCTACAAGCTCGGGCTCGCCACGCTCGACCGCCTCCGCCCCACGGTCGGGGCCGCGGCCTGCGGCATGGCGGGCCGCGCGCTGCACGAAGCGCTCCACCACGCCCTCTCACGCCGGCAGTTCGGACGCGCGCTCGCCGATTTCCAGATCACGCAGGAGAAGGTGGGGCGCATGGGCACCGACCTCACGGCGGCCCGGCTCCTCGTGTATCGAGCGGCCTGGGAGCGCGACGGCGGAGCGGACCGCACCGACCTCGAAGCCGCCATGGCGAAGTCGTTCGCGACCGAGATCGCGCAGGGCGTGGTGGACGACGCGGTGCAGATCCTCGGCGGACGCGGCGTGCTGGCGGACCATCCGGTCGACCGGCTCTACCGCTCCGTGAGGGCCCTCCGCATCTACGAGGGCGCGACGGAGATCCAGCGTCTCCTCATCGCGCGTCATCTGTTCGACGCCGCGCGCGGCGAGAGCGACCTCTGAGGATCGTCTGCGTCGGAGGCGGGCCGGCCGGCCTGTACTTCGCGATCCTCGCGAAGCGATCGGATCCGGCGCACGACGTCATCGTCCTCGAGCGCAACCGCCCCGGCGACACCTACGGCTTCGGCGTCGTGTTCTCCGACGCCACCCTGGAGGAACTCGCCGCCGCGGACCCCGAGAGTTACGAGGCGATCACGCGGTCCTTCCACCACTGGGACGACATCGACATCCACTACCGGGGCCAGCGGCTCACCTCGACCGGGCACGGGTTCAGCGGCCTCGCCCGCACCGCGCTCCTCGACATCCTCGAGTCCCGGGCGCGCGACCTCGGCGTCGAGTTGAGGCACGGGGTGGACGTCGCGTCCGGCGAGGCCTGGGCGGGCGCCGACCTCGTGCTCGCGGCCGACGGCGTGAACAGCGGCGTGCGCGACCGCCACGCCGACGCGTTCGGCCCCCGCATCGACCTCCGCCCGAACCGGTTCGTGTGGCTCGGCACGACGAAGCCCTTCCCCGCCTTCACCTTCTATTTTCGGGAGACCGAACACGGATTGTGGCGCGTCCACGCCTACCAGTACCGGCCCGAATCGGCGGACAAAGAAGACGAAGGAGATCAAGGCGACGAAGAAGCCGTCTCCACCTTCATCGTCGAGGCGGCCGAGGCGACCTGGCGCGCCGCCGGCATGGATTCGGCGTCGGAAGAAGAGACCGTCCGTTTCCTCGAGGAGATCTTCCGCGAGGAACTGGACTCCGAGCGACGCTCCCACCGCCTCATCGCGAACCGCTCGATCTGGCGGGGCTTCCCGACCGTCCGCAACCGATCGTGGCGCCACGGCAACATCGTGCTCGTCGGCGACGCGGCGCACTCGGCCCACTTCTCCATCGGGTCCGGCACCCGGCTCGCGATGATCGACGCGATCTCGCTTCACGAGTCGCTCCTCGCCCACGACCTCGCCGTCGCTCCCGCGCTGGAGGCCTACGAGACGGCTCGCCGGCCCGAGGTCGAGAGCGTGCAGCGGGCCGCCCAGGCGAGTCTCGAATGGTTCGAGGGCACCGAGCGGTTCCTGGACACGGAACCCGTGCAGTTCGCCTTCAACCTCATCACGCGCAGCCTCCGCATCACCCACTCCAACCTCGCCCTGCGCGACCCGGAGTTCACCGCGCGCGTCGACCGCTGGTTCGCGCACCGGGCCGCGGCGGCCGTGGCGGGCGCAGCGGGCGCGGCGGACGTGGCGGACGCGGCGGCGGGGGCCGGAGAAGCTCCCCCCGGGGGCGTCGGAAGTGGCCCGGCGCCGCCACCGCTCCTCGCCCCGTTCCGGCTCCGGGAACTCGAGTTGAAGAACCGGGTCGTCGTCTCGGCCATGTGCCAGTACTCCGCGGAGGACGGGACGCCGGACGACTGGCACCTGGTGAACCTCGGCAGCCGCGCGATCGGCGGGGCCGGACTCGTGATGTCGGAGATGACGGACGTGAGCCGGGAAGGCCGCATCTCGCCGGGGTGCACGGGCATGTACGCTCCCGCGCATGTGGGCGCGTGGAAGCGGATCGTCGATTTCGTGCACCGCCACTCCGACGCGGCGATCGGGATGCAGCTCGGACACGCGGGCCGGAAGGCGTCCACGCACCTGTCCTGGGAGGGCGACAACGAGCCGCTGGAGGAGGGCGGCTGGCCGATCATGGCCGCTTCCCCCGTGCCCTGGTTCGAGCACAGCCCGGTGCCGCGCGAGATGACGCGGCACGACATGGACCGGGTGACGGCGGAGTTCCGGCGCGCGGCCGAGATGTCGGAGGAAGCCGGCTTCGACCTGCTGGAGATCCACTTCGCGCACGGCTACCTGCTGGCCAGCTTCATCTCTCCTCTCACGAACCTCCGCGAGGACGAATACGGGGGAGACGTGGACGGACGGCTGCGCTTCCCGCTCGAGGTGCTCGCGGCGGTGCGCTCCGCGTGGCCGCCGGAGAAGCCGGTTTCCGTCCGCATCTCCGCGGTGGACTGGGCGGAGGGCGGAATGACGGCGGACGGAGCCGTCGAGGTCGCGCGACGCCTGAAGGAGGCGGGCGTGGACATCATCGACGTCTCGGCGGGGCAGACCGTGCCCTGGCAGAAGCCGGTGTACGGCCGCCAGTACCAGACGCCCTTCTCGGATCGCATCCGGCACGAGGCGGGGATCGCGACCATGGCCGTCGGCAACATCTCCTCGTTCATGGACGTGAACACGATCCTCGCCGCGGGGAGGGCGGACCTGTGCTGTCTCGCCCGCGCGCACCTCTGGGATCCATACTGGACCCGGCACGCGGCCTACGCTTCGGGGGCGCCGATCCCCTGGCCGCCGCAGTATTCGTCGCTGGACGGCTATACCCCGAGGTTCGAGTGGGGCTACTGAGCGCGCGGGCGCCCTGAGAACGGGCCGCTGAAGGGAGATTCATGGCGCACGACAAATACGTCACCTATGCCGGCTACCTGCACCTCGAGGAGCTGTTGTCGCTCCAGCAGGAGCAGTCGGGCGTGGACGGGGACCGCGAGCACGATGAGATGCTGTTCATCATCATCCACCAGGTGTACGAGCTGTGGTTCAAGCAGCTCCTGCACGAGCTCGAGTTCGCGCGCGGCCGGATGGACGCGGACGACGTGCCGCGGCTCCTGCACACCATGCAACGCATCCTCACGATCCTGAAGGTCCAGGTCGCCCAACTCGACATCCTGGAGACCATGCGTCCCCTCGAGTTTCTCGCCTTCCGGCAGCGGCTGGAGGAGGCGAGCGGCCTGCAGTCGTACCAGTTCCGCGAGCTCGAGTTCATTCTCGGCCACAAGCGGACCAGCGTGTTCGACCGGTACCCGGCCGGGAGCGCCGCCCGCCGCCGACTCGACGCCCGCTACGGCGAGCCCTCGCTGTGGACCGCCTTCGTCCGCTTTCTCCACGCGCGCGGGTACGCGATCCCGGCGGAAGACCTCGAACGGGATGTCACGGCGCCGACCGAGCCGTCCGCGGGGGTGCAGGCCGCCCTCGTCCGGCTGTACCGGGAGGACCCGCAACTCGTGCAGCTGTGCGAGCGGCTCGTGGATCTCGACGAAGGGCTCCAGGAGTGGCGCTACCGGCACGTGAAGATGGTCGAGCGCACGATCGGGGCGCGCCCCGGGACCGGTCAGACGGGGGGCGCCGACTACCTGAGGAAGTCGCTGAACCGCCCCGTGTTTCCCGACCTGTGGGCCATCCGCACCGACCTGTGACGAGCCCCGTGACGAGCCCTGGAACGAGCCCCGTGACGAGCCCCGCGGTGGAGGATCTGTACCGGGAGCCGAACGCGCTCGCTCCGCACTATTCCCGCTTCCGGGTCGCGGAGCGGCTGCTCCTCACGGGACACTCGCACCAGGCGTGGCCCGACTGCGGCTTCGCGGGGCAGCTCCGGGCCTGGGAGGACGCCGCCCGCCTCGTGGACGGGAAGTGGGAGGAGGCGTTCGCGCGCGGGCATCGGGTCCGCGCCGGGTATGCCGCACTCCTCGGGCGCCCGGAGCGTCCGGACGACGGGGACTACGCGCTCGGCTCGAACACGCACGAACTCGTGATCCGCTTTCTCTCCGCCCTGCCCCTGCGCGCGCGGCCGCGGCTCGTGACGACGGCCGGCGAGTTTCACTCCATCCGGCGCCAGCTCGACCGGCTGGAGGAGGAGGGGCTGACCATCGTTCGCGTGCCCGTGGACCCCATCGACTCGCTCTCCGAGCGGCTTTGTCTCGCGACGGACGACGAGGCGGCGGCCGTGCTGGTCTCCGCCGTCCTCTACCGTGACGCCCGCATCGTCGGCGGACTCGGCTCCGTCGCGGAGCGCTGCGAGCGGGTCGGGGCCGAACTCCTGGTGGACGCGTATCATGCCCTGAACGCGGTCCCGTTCGACCTTTCGAGCCTGGGACTCGAAGGCGCGTTCGTGACCGGGGGCGGCTACAAGTACTGCCAACTCGGGGAAGGAAACTGCTTCCTGCGCGTGCCGCCGGACTGTCGGCTGCGTCCCGCCGTCACGGGTTGGTTCGCGGAGTTCTCGGCCCTGCACGAGGGGGACGACGCCGGGTGCGTGAGCTACGGCCCGGGGGCGGAGCGGTTCGCGGGCAGCACGTACGATCCGACGAGCCATTATCGGGCGGCCGAGGTGTTCGACTTCTTCCGCGGGCGGGGGCTGACGCCGGAGTTCCTGCGCGAGGTGAGCCGGCACCAGGTGGGCCGCCTGGCGGAGGCTTTCGACGCCCTCGGCGCGGACCCGGACCTGATCGACCGGGACCGGGAGACGCCGCCCGAGGCCGTCGGCGGCTTCCTCGCCCTGCGGACG
>LXNJ01000291.1_pt1 | contig 36583 bp, 27 predicted proteins | sample 809081 | NCBI WGS metagenome assembly LXNJ01 (sample SAMN04870510, study PRJNA318959) | sponge metagenome | biome: sponge; feature: marine sponge reef; material: water | host: Petrosia ficiformis | place: Greece: Milos, Mediterranean Sea | collected 2013-05-29 | depth 5-7 m | reverse complement strand
TCCCGACGGATCGGCTAACGGGTTGTTGAGGTAGGGCCCTTCGGCGCCTCCTACGCCGGAGGGCCCAGAAAATCACTGCCGCGAAAGGTATAGGCCTCCCGGCCGGCACGCGCTGGCTGCAAGACCAGCGCACTCGGTGCTTAACCTCACGGGCCCTCCAAAGGGAGCGCGGATCCGGTCGTGCGCAGCACGGGGGTCGCGCCGCGGAACCCTCGGGTCGCTACCGGAAGTGCTCCCCGGGACCAAGGAGGGTGCCGGGAGGCGTTTCCGACCCGGCGGCGACGCTGGCGCTCGCGCCCAGGCAGGCCCCCACGACGGGAACCCCCACCCGGGCCGTGTGCCGGAGCACCTGAATCCGCTCTACTGGACCGGACCGGAGGCGCGCTCCTTCTCCGACCGAGGCCCCGCGACCAAGCACGCTGTCCCGAACGATCGCTCCGGCGCCGACGCTCGCCCCTTCCATCAGCACCACCCGTTCCACGACCGCGCCGGAAGCGATACGGGCCCCCGCACCGAGCTCTACCGGTCCCCGCAGGCGGGCTTGGGGATGGACGGATGCTCCCTCCCCGAGAAAAACCGCCCCTTCGCCCATCTCCCCCGTGCTGGTCTCGAATCCGAGCGCCTTGGCACCCGCTCCCGGAGGGTCTCCGCCGAACAGGGGCACGATGCGTCCAATGATGTCCCACGGATAGGTCAGGGGTATCCAGGGACGGCGGGCACGCACCGCCCGCACCCCGGGTGAGCGGGCCAGGATTCGAACGAGATCGGGCAACTCGAGTTCGCCCCGCACGCTCTCCCGGACGTCCCCGAGGTGGTCCAGGTCTGCCCGCCGCAGCGAATAGGCGCCCACGCTGCTCAGCTCCCAGGGCCTGGCCGCCGGGGGCTTTTCCTGGACATCCACCAGCCAGTCGTCTTCGGTCACGGTGACCGTCGCCCGGTTCCAGGGGTCGCTGGCCTCCTTGCAGAGAATCGCCGTCGGATGCTCGCTCACCCGCGCCAGGTCGTCGTGGTGGTAGTAGTCGTCCCCGTTGAGGACGAGGACCGGACCGCGGGTGGCTGCGGCCGCAACCCGCAGCGCGTCGGCGGTTCCACGGGCGCTCGCCTGCTCCACGGGCACAAGGCGGATTCCCCCGTAACGCGTTCCGAAATGATCGAGGATCCGCTCCTTCTTGTACCCGACCACGAGTACCGCGGTGTCCACGACCCCGTGCAACTGGTCGAGTACCCGCTCGGTAAGAGGGCGGCCCCACAGCGGCAGGAGCGGTTTCGGGAAATCGGCGGTCAGAGGCCAGGTTCGCTGTGATTTCCCGGCCAGGAGGATGACGGCGGTAGGCCGCGGGCCGTCCGCGGTCACCGATGCGCCCCGGTTCCGCCGCTGGAGGGGCCGCTCGGCGCCGCGCGTTCCGATCGAATCCTGGCTGCCAGCAGCCGGTGGTGAAACTCACGCGAGCGCCGAGAGCGGCCAGTCTCCCGGTGGGGGCGGCGCGTGAAGGAGGAATACCCGGTGTATTCCGACCGGAACGCAACGACGAGCGGCGCGAAGCGACGCGGTGAACAGCCGGTGGGGGAACCCGCGTGAGCGCCGAGGTCCGCCAGTCTCCCGGTGGGGGCGAGGCGCCCGGCTGACCCAGTTCTCCCGGTGGGGGCGGCGCGCGAAGGAGGAATAGCAGCGCTCTTTCGACCGACGCGCAACGATGAGCGGCGCGAAGCGACGCGGTTCAGCCGGGATGCATCGCCGGCCGAACGCCGCGCGGGTTCCCCCACCGGCTGTTTGGCCGGGATGCATCGCCGCTCGAACGCCGCGCGAGTTTTGCCACCGGCTGCTATCATCGCGCGCCCTCATCAGCGGCTATCGAGACGAACGGCGAAGGTCGTCTCCCCCCACCGGTCAAGACCCCAGAACGAGGAAGGCGTCCCGTTAGCGTGCGAAAACCCCGCGACATGCGGCTCTTCACCTCCGAGTCGGTGACCGAAGGCCATCCGGACAAGGTCGCGGACCAGATTTCCGACGCCATTCTCGACACCTTTCTGACTCGGGACCCTCTCGCCCGGGTCGCCTGCGAGACGCTCGTCACCGCCGGTCGCGCGGTGATCGCCGGAGAAGCGACGGCGCGGAGCGCACCTGCTCCGGAGGTACTCGAAGCCGTGGTTCGCGGCACGATCCGGCGGATCGGATACACCGGGAGAAACGACAATTTCGACGCCGACTCGGTGGACGTCCAGATCCACATGGGCCGACAGACCGGGGACATCGCCATGGGCGTGGATTCGGGGGGTGCCGGAGACCAGGGGATGATGTTCGGGTTTGCGTGCGATGAAACGCCGGAACTCATGCCGCTCCCGATCATGCTGGCGCATCGGATAACGAGACGCCTGACCGAAGCGCGGACCAGCGGAGACATTCCGTATCTGGGGCCGGACGGGAAGGCGCAGGTCACGGTGGCCTACAACGGCGCCGGAAACCCGGTATCGATTCCCACGGTGGTCGCGTCCTCCCAGCATGCGGAAGAAGCCACGGGTCGCGTGGTTCGGGACATCGAGGAGAGAGTGGTGCTCCCGGTGCTGCCGGAGAGGTTTCGCACCGCCTCGCCCGCGGTCCTCGTCAATCCGACCGGGAAATTCGTGGAGGGCGGCCCGGCGGCCGACTGCGGACTCACGGGCCGGAAGATTATCGTCGACACCTACGGCGGGATGGCCCGCCACGGGGGCGGCGCTTTTTCCGGCAAGGACCCGACCAAGGTGGACCGTTCCGCAGCCTACATGGCGCGCTACATCGCCAAGAGCATCGTCGCCGGAAACCTTGCGCGCCGGGCCGAGGTGCAGATCGCCTACGCGATCGGTCGCGCGGAACCGGTCTCGGTCCGGGTGGACACGTTCGGTACGGGGAGCACGGAGGACATCGCCATCGAGCGTGCCGTGCGCGAGGTGTTCGGTTTGACTCCAAGGGAAATCATCGGCCACTTCGACCTGCGCCGGCCCCTCTACGAAAACACCGCGAAGGGGGGCCACTTCGGGCACGAGAGCCCGGGGTTCCCCTGGGAGAGCACCGACCGCGCCGAAGCGCTGGTCGCCGCCGTCGGCCGGTAGAGTGCGCCGGGGCCGCGAATGAGCACCGGGGCGGCAGACGCCCTCGCGACCCGCTTCGACCCGGCGGCCGTCGAGGCCGAAGGCTGGGACCGGTGGCAAGAGGCCAGAGCCTTCGAGACGGAGGTGGATGCCCGCGGACGGACGCGGCCGGGGGGTGATCCGGGCCGGGAGCCGTTCACCATCGTCATCCCGCCTCCCAACATCACCGGCCGGCTCCACATGGGCCACGCGCTCAACAACACGATTCAGGACGTGCTCATCCGTTACCGGCGGATGGAGGGGCGGGACGCCCTCTGGGTTCCCGGAACCGACCACGCGGGTATCTCCACCCAGACCGTCGTTCGCAAGCACCTCGACGCGCAGGGCGTGGATTACCGGGCGCTGGGACGCGACGCCTTCATCGACCGGGTCTGGGAATGGCGGGAGGAGTTCGGGGGAGTCATCCTGGAGCAACTGCGCAAGCTCGGGTGCTCGTGCGACTTCGGCCGCACCCGGTTCACGATGGACGAGGGGCTTTCGCGCGCGGTGCGGACAGTCTTCAAGGCGCTCTACGACCGCGGGCTGATCTATCGGGGCAAACGCGTCGTCAACTGGTGCCCGGTGGACCGGACGGCGCTTTCGGACGACGAGGTCGAAACGGCGCCCGAGGGAGAACCGGGCCATTTGTGGAGTGTCCACTATCCGCTCGCTGACGATCCCCGACACCGCCTCACGGTGGCCACTACCCGGCCGGAAACGCTCTTCGGGGACGTCGCCGTCGCGGTCCACCCGGGAGACCCCCGCTACCGCGAATTCATCGGCCGGCGCGTCCAGCTTCCGCTCACCGGCCGCGTGATCCCGGTCATCGCCGATTCCGGGGTGGAACGGGATTTCGGAACCGGGTGTCTGAAGATCACCCCCGCGCATGATCCGCACGACTTCGAGATCGGCGAGCGTCACGGCCTCGAGCCCCTGAACGTGATGAACGAGGACGCGACCCTGAACGATCAGGCGCCGGAGGCCTTCCGCGGGCTCGACCGCTACGAGGCGCGCCGGGAGGCGGTGGCCGCCCTGGACGCCGCCGGCCTGCTCGAGGCAGTGACCCCCCATCAGGTTCCCCTCGGCCGGGCGCAGCGCTCGGGGGCTCCCATCGAGTACCGCCTCTCCGACCAGTGGTTCGTCCGGATGCGGCCACTCGCAGACCGGGCGCTCGAGCGCAGCGGCTTCGAGAGGGGCGATGACGGATGGGAAAAAGTGCGCGAGGGAGAACTGCGTTTCCATCCGGCCCGCTGGGAGCAGGTCTACGCGCGGTGGCTCATTGAAATCCGGGACTGGACGATCAGCCGGCAGATCTGGTGGGGGCACCGGATCCCCGCCTGGCATCACCGGGAAACCGGCGAAGTCGCGGTCGGAGTCGAAACGCCGGCCGAAGTGCTCGCCGACCCCGGTGCCTGGCGCCAGGACGAAGACGTGCTCGACACTTGGTTCAGTTCGTGGCTCTGGCCGATGAGCACCCTCGGCTGGCCGGACCGGACGCCGGACCTCGCCCGCTACTTCCCGACCTCGGTGCTCTCCACCGACAAGGGAATCCTCTTCTTCTGGGTCGCCCGCATGAATTTCGCCGGGATCGAGATGACGGATCGACTCCCGTACCGCGACGTCTACATCCATCCCACCGTGCTCGACGAACGCGGCGCCGTCATGAGCAAGAGCAAGGGAAACGGAGTCGATCCACTCGCGGTGATCGACGGCGCTACCCTGGCGGAACTCAAGCGGCCGGTCGAAGAGGCGCGCCCGACCAACATGAACGAGCTGCTCCGCCGGGTCGAGCGGAACTTCCCGGACGGCTTCGAGGGAGTCGGGGCCGACGCCTTGCGGTTCACCCTGGTCCGTCTCTGCTCCGAAGGACAGGAGATGCGTCTCTCGCTGTCGAAGTTCCACGAGATTGGCCGCCGTTTCCTCACCAAGCTCTGGAATGCGTCCCGCTTCGCCCTCCTTGCCCTGGACGAAGTCGAAAGCGAAGGCCCGATGGGAGAGCCGCAGGCCGAAGACCGGTGGATCGTCTCCCGGGCGAATGCCTGCGCGAGCGAGGTCCGGAGGGCGCTGGACAGCTTCGATTTTGCCGCGGTGGGGGCCGTCCTCTACCGATTCGTCTGGAATGACTTCTGCGACTGGTACGTGGAACTGGCCAAAGTCCGCCTCCGTTCCGGACCCGAGGCGGCGCGGCGTACCGCCGCCACGCTCGCCCGCGTCCTGAGTGACACCCTGCACCTGCTGCATCCGGTGACCCCCTTCGTGACCGAACACCTCTTCGCCCGGCTCCGGCTGGCCGTGGACCGGAAGGATCTCTGGCACGACGGGCGGCCGGAGGCGGACCTGCTGACCCGCTCGGCATTCCCCGCCGGAGCGGGACCCCGCGACCAGGAGCTTGAAGAACGCTTCGAAGCGCTCCGGCGGCTGGTCAGCGGAGTCCGGAAACTCCGCGCTGACGCCGGCTTGCCGCCGGACCTCCGGCTCCGGGTCGCGGTCCGGGAATCCCGCAATCATCCTGGTTTCGGCGCCCTGCTCGCGGAGTGCCGGGGTCCCGTCTGCTCCCTGGCCCGCCTGGCGTCCATCTCGGTCGCGTCACCAGGCGGCTACCCGACCTCGCCGGAGCCCGAGGCCGATGCCGCCGGCCGGATCTCCATCGTGGATCCGGCCTTCGAGGCGCAGACCTCCCTGGGGGACGCCGTCGATCTGGAAGCGCTGCGCCGGCGCGTCGACAAACAACTCGGGCGCCTCTCCAAGGAGCGCGACGCCACCAGCAAGCGCCTGTCGAACCCCGGTTTTCTCGCCGGCGCGGACCCGGCCGTAGTCGCCCAGGCCCGCGGAAGGCTCACCTCGCTGGAAGATCAGACCGAGCGGCTCCGCGAACTCGCGGGGCAACTCGGCGAAGACCGCTGAGCGGGCCATTCCCGCCGGCGCCTTCGTCCTTCCGCATACAATGCGGGGAGAGCCATCACCTCGGGAGAATCCCTGCTGGATCCATGAAGTTCTCGCTTGAGGCGGCCGCTGCCGCGCTCGGCAGCTTGCGCCAACGGTTCGGATCCGCCGGGGAACGAGCCCTTCAAACGGGCGCCGCCTGGGGCCGAGCCCTGGTCGAGCGGCCCGAGCGGACGGCGCCCGTCATCGTCATGGTGCTGATCGGAGTCGCCGCCGCCGCAGTGGGAGTGAGCGGTCTCGAATCGCTGAACCAGCAGGGACGGTTACAGGACGAATTGGCCGCGGAAATCGAACGGCTGGACATCGAAGCGGCGGCGCTCCGGGACTCGATCGCGTCACTGCGGCAGGATCCCGCAGCCTTCGAAGTCCACGCGAAGACCTACCACCACCTGGTCGAACCGGGCGAGATCGTGGTGTTGCTCCAGCCCGCCGGCCCCGGCGCGTTCAAGCCTCGCTAGCCGTTCGGCCGGATCAGCTATTCGATCCGGTACCGCAGCGGGAAGACTTCCCCGTCGCGATCCACGCTGAGTTCGATCTGGCTTGCCGTCTGAAACCGCTGCACGAGCACCGCCAGCGACTCCGCTCCCCGGACTTCCCTGCCGTTTACTGCCAGGAGCACGTCTCCGGGGACGAGCCCGGTTTCCCCGAGCACGGTGTCGGTGGGGAAGGCGACGAGTTCCAACCCGACCACCTCGTTCCCGATCACGCGCGGCGCGATAACCGCAGTCGACAGGATTCGCGGAAGTTCTGTTTGAAGCCGCAACCGCACGTCATCTCGCGAGAACGTTCGCTCTCCCGTGTCCCGGGGGACCCCAGACGCCGGCGCACCGCCCGGCGGGGGTTCGGGCGGCGCCGGTTCGGGCTCGGACCGTGGCTCGGGAGAAGGCGGCGCCTCGACGTCCGCCTCTGAAGCGGAAGAGGATTCCCGGGGCTCCGGCGACGCCGGCCGGTTGGGAAGATCCAGTTCCAGGATCTGCCCGTCGGACGCCTTCAGTTCGACCCCACCGGCAAGCACCCGCAGGACCGTGAAACCACGATGAGTTTCCCCGACCCGCAGCGCCAGCGGCCTGCCCTCCCCAAATCGCAGCAGCGCCACCCCGGCCTCCTGCTGCTTCACGACCCCGTAGAGCCGGATCGCCGCCGGCTCTTGTGTTCGGGCCCGCTGGCCCGGAGCCGGCGCCGCGCCCGCCATACCGGCGGCCAGCAGGAAGACGCCCAGAAGGGGGCAATCCTTGATCCGCATGGGGGCTTCCGGAGTGTACGGCGCGCCGGGGGCGAACGCCCGGATGCGCCGTGGAGAGTCGTTCCCCCGGCCGGCCGGCCCGCCGGCGGTGGGAAGCCTGGATGGCTGGCAGCCGGTGGCAAAACCCACGCGGCGTTCGCTCGGCGCTTACGCGGGTTTCACCACAGGCTGCTAGACTGCGATTGAGCACTCGGGGTGCCGGCCCGTCCCTTGGCGGACCGGCGCTCGCTGGCGTTTCCGATCCGAGTTGCAGCAACCGGGCCATTCCAGGCGGGGCCTTGCCTGGCGGAACTGGCCGGCTCGCCGCATCTTTCGCATCAGAACCGTCGCCGGACCCGGTGTCCCGGCGCCGCACCGCGCTTCGGCGGATTACCCGCCCCGCGAACGGCGCCGGGCCCTCGGGTCTTGAGTGCGAGCGCGCGTACCCCTGGAGACGCCCGACCGGATCTTGCAGGGACGCCCCGGATCCGACAATCCGGCCAACTGCCGTTCCTCCAACACCCCGCACCCTCGAACATCTCCAACCAAGACCCAGCGCAGCCCGCAGGGCGACCGGCCAGGCCGGCGTCATCTTCGGAGTCGACCCCGGCGGCGCCCGCGCACCCATGGTCCCTGGGAAAGGGCCTGGAACGCGCGGCCAAGGCGCTCACCCGCTCATGGCCCGGACGGCTTCTGGTCGGAGTCGGCGCCGTCGCCTCCCTGTCGTCATTGGGCGCGCTGCCGCGCGCGTGGACATCAGACGCCTGGCTGGTGTTCGTCATCACCCTGGGCGCCGTGCTCGTGTACTTCGGGCGCGATGTTCTCCAGTGGCTCCTCTTTCCGGTCCGCCGGAAGCTGGCCATTTCCTATCTGTTCGTGGGGCTCTTGCCGGTCCTGCTGCTCACGTCCTTCTTTCTGCTCGCCTTCTATGTGGTACTGGGACTCTTCGGGTCCTATGCCTTCCAGGCGAACCTCGCGGCCCGCGGCACCGCGTTCGCTTCCGCCGCGCAGCAGGTCCTGCTTGAGATTTCACCCGATTCCGGCGCGGCGGAAACCGCCCGCGGACTCCAGGGCGCCGTGGCGCGCGTCGCTCCCTTTGCCCCCGGAGCCACTGCCTGGTACCTCGAAATCGAGGACGGGCGCATTGTCCAGCTGACCGGCTCAGACGCCGGGGGGCCGATACGCGAGTCCGATCCCGTTCCCGAATGGGCGCTCACGCCGTACGAGGGCGTGGTCCAGATGGAGGACACCGAGTGGTTCGGCGCCGCCTTTCCCGGGCTGCAGGGGGACCGCTTGGCGGTGGTGCTGGCCCCGCTCGCTCCACTGCTCGAACAGAGTGCGCGGGAAGAAGACCTGATCGTCCGGACCGTCTGGGCGCTCTACCTCGGGGATCAGAACGAGGATCCACCGGCCCCCACCCCCTTGTCGGGAACGGATGACGATCGCTTCACGATCGACTGGGACGAGCCGCTGCTCTTCGAGGCCGTCCCCTGGGGCCCGGGAATGGAGGGAGGCACCGTCGTGGTGGCCATCGGGTTCGCCCCGATTCACCTGATTCAGGGGACCACCAGCGGACTCGTCGAGTCCGTGGCGATCAGCAATCCGGACTGGAGGAGCAGTCTGCTCCTGGTGCTCGGCGGGCTGGGCCTCGTCTTCGTGCTGATCGAGGGGGTCGCGTTTTCCGCCGGACTCCGGCTCGCGCGTTCGATCACGCGATCCGTCGAAGCCCTGAGCCAGGGGACCGAACTCGTCCGGGGCGGGAACTTCGGCCATCAGGTGCGCGCTGCGTCCCCTGACCAGCTCGGAGAACTCGCCAGCTCATTCAACATCATGACCGCCAAGATCGCCGACGACATGGGGCGGCTCCGGCGCGCGGCAGTGCTCGAGCAGGAGATGGAAACGGCGCGGCAGTCCCAGGCGCGCCTGCTGCCTCCCGAGGGGTCGGTTTCGGTACCGGGATTCGCCGTCGCCGCCGTCTGCCGTCCCGCAACGGAGGTGGGGGGCGACTATTACGACCTGATTCCCCTCGGGCCCAATCGGCTGGGCGTGGTGATCGCCGACGTGTCCGGCACCGGCACGCGGGCCGCGTTCATCATGGCCGAACTCAAGGGGCTGATGCTCGCCCTGAGCCGCATCCACGAGTCTCCACGCAAGGTGCTGGTCGAGGCGAACCGCGTCCTGCACAACGCACTCGATTCACGAACCTTCATCACCATCACCTACGCCGTGTTCGACTCCGCGGAGCGGAGGGTGACGTTCGCCCGTGCCGGTCACAGCCCGCTGCTGCACCTGATCCAGCGGAACGGGCATTGGCCCCGCTCCGAGGCGCTCGCTCCTCCCGGGCTCGGGTTGGCCCTGGACCCGGGGCCGGTCTTTGACGAGATCCTCGAAGAGCACTCGGAACGCCTCCATCGCGAGGAGACCTGGCTCTTCTTTACTGACGGCGTCTCGGAGGCGATGAACGCCGAATCCGACATGTTCGGGGAGGAACGACTGATGCGTCTCCTGGAGGAAGGAGCCGCCCTTCCGCCGGCTGACCTGCAGCGGACGGTCGAAGACGCCGTCCTGGCGTTCACCGGCGCCGAAACCCACACGGATGACCTGACGATGGTCCTGGTCCGGGTGAACTGAGATGGCGCGCAGGCGAAGAAGGCGCGCTCCGGGGTCCAACCACCGCCCGGTGCTCGAGTTCGCACGGGGCCTGGGCTACCGCTTCCGGGACCTTGGGCTTCTCGAGGAAGCCCTGACACACGGGTCGTATCGAAACGATCATGCGGTGGCGGACTACGAGAGGCTGGAATTCGTCGGGGACGCCGCGCTCGGCCTCGTCGTCACCGAGTCCATGCACTGGCAGCGGCCGAATTGGGACGGGCAACGGCGGCAGGAGACCAAGTCGGAGCTCGTGAGCAACCAGTCCCTGGCCGCGGCAGCCCGCGTTCTCTCGCTGGATGAGGGCATTCGCGTCGGCCGCGGCCACAACGCCGGCGAAGAGGTCCGGTCGTCCGACCGCATCCTCGCGAACGTCTTCGAAGCCGTGCTCGGAGCCGCCTATCTCGACGGAGGCATGCCGGCGGCGCGCGGCGTCCTGGGTGCGGCCTTCAGGAGGAAGCTGCAACGGCTGAGGCTGAGACCACCGGAAGGCGTTCCCGGATGGCTCGACCGAGCCGGCAGCGGACTCCGCGCCATCGGTCCGCTCGGGATCCGGTTCGCCCGCCGACTTCTCCTGCTGCGCAAGAGGGTCGAACGAGCCCTCGGATACACCTTCGCCGGTCCCGGGATCCTGACTGCGGCGCTAGACGTGGACGAAGCGGGCCGGGAACGCATCTCGGGGAACCGGCGGGGAAGGAAGCGGCGGGCGAGCGGGCGCCGGAGCCCGGCCCCGCGAGCCTCGGGCCCAACGGGAGTCACGCGGACCGCAGATCGGCCCGCCCTGCGTTTTCTTGGGCGCGACGTGATGCACCTGGTGCTCGCCGAGACGCTCCACAACCACTTTCCCGAGTGGGACGAAGGGAAGATGACCCTCGCCCGGATGAGGCTCCAGAGCCGCGAGTTCACTCGCACGCTGAGCGAACACTGGTCGCTCGGCAACGGCGACGAAGCTGCTGCCAGCGCCGAAGCGGTGATGGGAGCGCTCTATCTGGACGGTAGTCTGGGGGCCGCCCGCCGCGCCCTGGGCCGACCGTTGGCCGCCGCTCTCGAAGAACTCCGGGACCCCGACCTGGAACTCCTCGATCCAAAGACGCTGCTCCAGAACCGCCTCGCCCAGGCGGGCAAGGACGCTCCCAGGTACGAGCCGGCGCGTGGAGCCCGGAACGCGCGCGGCAGCGCCGCGGTTTCCGTCACGCTGCGGCTGGCCGATGGGCTCGTCGAAACCGGTGTCGGCCGCGGCCTCAAGGAGGCCGAGAAGGATGCCGCCCGGCGGGTGCTCGATCGGCTCGAGAGACGGTCCAGCCGAAGGCGGGGCCGCACGAGAAAGGGATCGACCCCCGATCCCGAGGGCGAGACCCTCGGGAAGAACCGCGCCCCAGCCGTCGTCGCCACGGAAAACCCGAAGGGGGCGCTACAAGAGGCGCTCGTGAAGAAGGAGGGTCGACTCCCGGTGTACCGGCTCATCTCGGAGAGCGGCGCGGAGCACGAAAAGACCTTCGTCATGGAAGTGCTTGCGGGCCGTCGCGCTCTCGGGAGAGGGGTCGGACCCAGCAAGCGCAGGGCGGAGGCGGAAGCGGCCGCCGCCGCACTCGCGAGCGGGATCTGATCATCCGTCCCTGGCAGCCGGTGGCAAGAGTCACGCCGCATGCCCGAGCCACGAAACGTGCCGGTGGCCCGCCACCTTCCCCCGTGAATCGCGCTCCGGGCTCTCCGGGGAGCTCGCTTTTCTCGGTACCCAGGTCACTTTCGCCACCGGCTGCCAAGGCGCGCGAGGCCGCGAAGAGGCTGGAAGGCTCGCCGTATACTCCGCGCTCCGCGCCGCCGGCGGGACGGAGGCGGAGTGGAGAAAACCCGCACGAGCGACCGGAAAGGCAAGAGGAAATTTGGCTGAGCGTCTGAACTTCGATCTGAATGAGGAGCACCGGGCGACGGAGTCGCTGGTCCGCGACTTCACCGCCCGCGAGGTAGCGCCGCATATCCGCGACAACGACGCCGCCAAGGTGTTCGACCGCAAGATCCTGGCCGGACTCGGCGAACTGGGCATCCTGGGGATCTCGGTTCCCGAGCGCTACGGCGGCGCCGGGCTCGACTACATCTCGATGGGGCTCGCCTGCGAGGAACTCGAATACGTGGACACCTCGCTTCGGGTCATCATGTCGGTGCATGCCGGCTTGAACTCCCTCTCGCTCCTTGCCTGGGGCAGCGACGCCCAGAAGGAGCGCTACTTGCGGCCGCAGGCCGAGGGGAAGCAGATTGCCACCTACGGCCTCACCGAACCCGACGCGGGAAGCGATGCCGTCGGCATCCGGGCCACGGCAAGGCGTGACGGGCCGGACTACGTGCTGAACGGCGAAAAACACTGGATCTCCCTGGCCGAAATCGCCGACAACTTCTTGGTGATCGCCTGGACGGATCCGGAAAAACGAGCCCGCCGCGACCACTCCGGGCTCTCCGCATTCATCGTGGAGCGCTCGTTCCCGGGGTTCGAGTCCGGGAACATGACGCACAAATGGGGTATCCGCGCCGGAAACACCGGCTGGTTCCGCATGCATGACGTCCGCGTCCCTGTCGGGAACCGGCTCGGGGAAGAGGGCGAAGGCTTCAAGATCGCGATGTTCGCCCTCGACCAGGGGCGTTACACCGTCGCCGCCGGCGCCACGGGACTCATCCGCGCCTGTCGCGACGAAAGCGTGCGCTGGGCGCGGTCCCGCACCACCTTCGGGCAGGAAATCGGCCGGCACCAGCTTGTCAAGCAGATGATCGCAAACATGGAGCGGGACTATGAGGTCAGCCGGCTCCTGTGGCTCCGTGCCGGCGAACTGAAGAACCGTGGGCGCCGGAACACCCGCGAGACCTCACTCGCAAAATGGGTCTCCACCGTCGCCTCCGAGAGAGCTGCATCGGACGCAATTCAGATCCACGGGTCCTACGGGTATTCGGATGAGTACCCCGTCGGGCGTTTCTGGCGGAACTCCAAGGGCGCCGTGATCTACGAGGGGACCCGGGAGATCCACACGCTGATGCAGGCCGACTACGCGCTGGGCTACCGGCAGGACCGCGCCACGCGCATCAGCCTCCCGCCACCGGAGGAACGTTGAGCGCCAGGACGAGTGACAGCCCGATCGCGGGCGTAGGCCCGCACCTCGTCCGGACGGTCGAGGAGGCCGCTATCGCCTGCGCCTCGACCATCGGAAAGGGCGATCGACACCATTCGGATCAGGTCGCGGTGTCCGCCATGCGCCGGGTTCTCGACTCGGTGCCGGTTCGGGGACAGGTGGTGATCGGTGAGGGAGAACGCGACAGGGCTCCCATGTTGTGGAGCGGAGAGCAGTTCGGGTGCGGCGGGGAAGGAGCCCCTGAATTGGACATCGCCGTGGATCCTCTGGAAGGCACGAACCTGTGCGCCACCGGCGCTCCCGGGGCCATCGCGGTGCTGGCCGGATCGGAACGCGGTGGGCTGCTTACCGCGCCCGATGTCTACATGGAAAAGATCATGGTGGGTCCGGCCAGCCGGGACCTTCTCGGAGACGCGATCCGGCTCGAGCACGCACCCGAGCGGAACGTGGGTGCGATCGCCGAGGCGGAGGGTTGCAAGACGAGCGAGGTCACCGTTGTCGTGCTCGAGCGCCCGCGGCACCAGGAGTTGATTGCCGGGCTGCGGCGTGCCGGCGCCCGGGTACGTCTCATCGGAGACGGCGACCTCTCCGCCGGGATCCTCAGCGCGATGCCGGGTTCGGGAATCCAGGCGGCCATGGGGTCTGGCGGCGCGCCGGAAGGCGTGATTGCGGCGGCTGCCCTGCGGTGTCTCGGCGGCGGCATGCTGGGCCAGCTCCTGGTGCGAAACGAAGCGGAGGAGCGGCGGCTTCGGGAGACCGGGGTAGAGGACGCGGGACGCGTGCTCACCACGACGGAACTCGCGCCCGGCCGCAACCTGATTTTTTGCGCCGCCGGAGTGACCGATGGCCCCCTGGTCGCCGGAGTCGGCCTCCACCAGGGACAGACCGAAACCCACACGCTGCAGATTACGAACGATCCTCCCGAACTGACCCGCATCACGCGCCGCCGTGCCGCCTGAAGTCGGCAATCCCGGAAGTGGCGCGGACAAGGAGTTGGCGCGGTCGGGTACTCTCGATTAGTCTCTCTCTTCCGGGGGCTTCCCCGCGTTCCCAATTGCTACGGTTCTGAGTCCGTGGAGACCGATCCATCTCTGCTTGAGGCGCTGGTCGCCGCTTTCGTGGACGACGGTCCGGAACGGACTTATTACTACGATCGGGATACCGCCCGCATGGTCAGCGTTGCGGAAGACCACGAAGATCCCTCGACCCAGGAAATCGTCTGGCAGTTGGAGTCCGACATCCGGGGTCGTTTTGTCCCGGTGCCGAAGCCCCGCCTCGAGGACACCCTCAGCGAGCAGGACGCGTTTGTCGAGTCCCTACCGCAAGGAGACATGCGACGGCAGCTCGAAGCTCTGCTCGAGGACGACCCCGACGGCAGCAAGCTGGCGCGACTGGTGAATCGCGACCGCGATGTCCGGCCGGCCTGGCGCAGGTTCCGGGCGGCGCGCGCCCGGCTCCAGGCTTCGGAGTTTCTCGACCAGCTCGCCTGATGCCGCAGGTACCGAGCCCCGATGCGCCGGCGGACCGCTCGTCCGGCCCGGCCCCCGGGTCAGGCAGCCGCGCTCCGCTCTTCCAGAGGACAAACGGCCGGGATCTGGCATAGGGATTGCGGCATCTCGCTGTGGCAGCCTCGGGGAGGTGGCCTATGCACGAACGAGCGAACAGGCACAACAGAGTCCTCCAGCACGCAGGCATCGTGAGCCTGCTGTTTGTCCTGGGTCAATCCTCGGCGGTATTGGCGCAGGCCGACGAGGAAACCGGGCGTTCTTACGCTTACGGCAATCTCAGCATCGTCGATGGCGACGTCTGGCACCAACGGGCGGACGACTTCGGCGCTCATGAGGCCGAACGGGGGAGCCCCTTCCTTCCGGGAGACCGCATCTGGACTCGGGAACCCGGTCAGGTCGAGTTGCGCTTCGCAGGCCGCATCACCGCGTGGCTGGACGAGGGAACCAAGCTGGACTACGTGGAAGGAGACAGTCCGCACCGGCTCGGGTTCTGGACCGGGAGCCTCCTCGTCTGGACCGGCGGCGATACCGACATCGTTGTGGAAACACCCGGTGGCACCTTCTCTCCTCAGGGCGAGGGTGAGTACCGAACGGATCTGCTCGAAGACGGACGCACCGTGCAGTTTGTCGTGTACTCGGGCATTGCGACCGTGTCCACCGAGTGGGGTTCCGTACTGGTGGGGTCCGGTCAACGGACGGTCGCTTCCGAGGGCGCCGCGCCCGCTCCGCCCGAGGAGTACCTTGGCAACGACAGCTTCTACGCCTGGACACAGGACCGCCAGCGCCGGTTCGTCACAACCGCGGAAACGCACTATGAGGAACTTCCCCAGGAAGTCCAGGAGTACGCCCACGACCTGGAGGGACACGGCCGCTGGCACCATGACCACCATCTCGGGTGGGTCTGGTATCCGACGGTTACCACCGGCTGGGCACCTTATCGGCTCGGACGCTGGGCGCATACCCCGTTCGGATTGACCTGGATCTCCTACGACCCCTGGGGATGGGCCCCGTATCACTACGGACGTTGGGGACACGGTCCCCTGGGCTGGTACTGGCTTCCGGGCTCGGTATGGGGCCCCGGCTGGGTCTCCTGGAGCTACGGATACGACTGGGTCGGGTGGTCCCCCCTGGGCTACTACGGCCATCCCGTATACAGCTATTGGGGATATGGACATTACGGTCGTCAGGGCTTTGGGCGCGGCGGTAACGGCATTCGCCGGGGAACGATCCTCGGGAAGGCCGTGCCCCGCGGCTCCGTGAACACCCGCGCCTGGAGCTTTACCAGCCGCGAGGCGATCGGGCGTCCCGCCTCGCGGAACCGGTTGGCCGCCTCCAGCCTTCGCAACGCGGAGGACGCGCAGGTGCTTGCCAGAGGGGCGGTGCTTGATCGAGGTCTCCGTCAACGGGCGATCGGAGAAACCGCCATGACCAGGTCGGCGAAGGCGACCACCCGCCGGCTCTCCAACTCCCAGGCCCCGGCGGCCGCGCGCCGGGCGGCGACCGGCTCCGCGCGCAGCACCGCCCGGGCGCAGCGGGTGGCGGTCCCCGCAAACGCGGCGCGGGCCCGCAGCACTCGTTCAACCTTCGCGGTGGAACGGGAACGCGGCTCCCTGTCCCGCGGCGCGGCAGACCGGAACAGCAGTGCCGGGGACAGAGCCGCGAATCGGTCCCGGGCGACGGCTCGAGACCGCGGGACCGCCGGCCCCGCGGCCGCCGGACGCCGGGCGGGTCGCCCCGAAGCTTCCCGCGGCGGCACCACTTCCAACCGCCCGGCGGCATCTCCGAGGCCGCGCGCCACGGGACGGGGAGGCGACACCGGCGCCAGGCGGCCCTCCGCGGTGAGGCCGCCCTCTCCCAGAGGGGGCGCGACTTCCGCGGGACGTTCGGGAACTCCCCGCAGTCGGCCCAGCGGAACCAGCCGGTCTCGTCCGAGCGGAGCCTCCCGCAGCCGGCCCAGTGCCGGCTCCCGTAGTCGGCCGAGCGGAGCCTCCCGCAGTCGGCCGAGCGGAGCCTCCCGCAGCCGCCCAAGCGGAGCCTCCCGCAGCCGCCCAAGCGGAGCCAGCAGCAGCCGGCCGAGCGGAGCCTCCCGTAGTCGGCCAAGCGGAGCCTCCCGCAGCCGCCCAAGCGGAGCCTCCCGCAGCCGCCCAAGCGGAGCCTCCCGCAGCCGCCCAAGCGGAGCCAGCAGCAGCCGGCCCAGTGCCGGCTCCCGTAGTCGGCCGAGCGGAGCCAGCCGGAGCCGGCCGAACAATCACTGAGGGCCCTTCGGCCTCATCCGAAACCCCCGGCGGCTTGGCCGCCGGGGGTTTTTCGTCAAAACGGGGACGCCGTCAGCTGTCGCAGTCCTGGAACCGCTCTCACCTTCAGCGCCACGTGGCGATTTGTCTGCGGCGCACGCGCCGAGACTCCCGAAAAACCGGCCGAACCGGAGAGCGTCACTCCGGGCTTCGCCGGGGGCGCACCCACAACCCGTTGTGGTCTTGCCAGTTGCATACCGCAAGATGTTGTGTTCTAGTTTCATCCAATGCTCTTTTTGCGGGCTTGGGAGGGTGACCTCGCAAGAGCCCCGAGTCTTTTCCAACCAGAGGACGACTATTCGATATGCAGGTAGCGGTAGAACCCACCACGGTGAGCTCCCGTTCCGGGAAGAAACACGAGAATGGCCACGCTGGCGGACTCTCGTTCCGGCGCCGCTTTACCGAGCGCGGCGTCTCACCCTACGACCAGGTGGAGTGGGAAAAGCGCGACGCCGTCATCACCGATGAACACGGCGCGACGATCTTTGCCCAGCACGGTGTGGAGTTCCCGAAGTCGTGGTCCATGATGGCGACCACGATCGTGGCGTCCAAGTACTTCCACGGGTCGCTTGAGAAGGGGGAGCGCGAATCGAGCGTCCGGCAGCTCGTCGGCCGCGTCGCCGACCAGATCGCGGCCTGGGGCATGAAGGATGACTATTTCGCAAACCAGGAGGCCGCGGACACGTTCCGTGACGAGCTCACCTTCCTGTTGCTGAACCAGTTCGCCGCGTTCAACTCGCCGGTCTGGTTCAACTGCGGCGTCGAGGAGCACCCGCAGTGTTCGGCGTGCTTCATCAACTCGGTCGAAGACACCATGGACTCCATCCTGACGCTCGCCAAGACCGAGGGGATGCTCTTCAAGTGGGGGTCCGGCACCGGGACCAATCTCTCCACCATCCGCAGTTCGCGCGAGCAATTGTCAAGCGGCGGGAGCGCTTCCGGGCCGGTTTCCTTCATGAAGGGATACGACTCCTTCGCCGGCGTCATCCGCAGTGGCGGCAAGACCCGGCGGGCCGCCAAGATGGTGATCCTCAACGTGGATCATCCGGACATCCTCGATTTCGTCGATTGCAAATCCCGCGAGGAACAAAAGGCCCATGCCCTGATCGAAGCGGGCTACGACGGCTCTCTGAACGGGGAGGCCTACGCGTCCATTCAGTACCAGAACGCGAACCACAGCGTGCGGGTCAGCGATGCCTTCATGCGGGCGGTCGAAAACGACGAAGACTGGTCCACCCGCACGATCACCACGGGCGACCCCCTGGACACCTTGCGGGCCCGCGACCTGTTCCGCCAGATCGCCGAATCGGCGCACCGTTGCGGCGATCCGGGAATGCAGTTCGACGATACCGTCAACCGCTGGCACACCTCGAAGAACAGCGGGCGGATCAACGCATCGAATCCGTGCTCCGAGTACATGTATCTCGACGACAGCGCCTGCAACCTGGCGTCGCTGAACCTCATGAAGTTCGTGGGTGAGGAAGGCGAGTTCGACACCCCCGGCTTCGAGCACGCGATCGACGTCGTTCTGACCGGAATGGAGATCATCGTTGGGAACGCGAGCTACCCGACACCGCGCATCGAGAAGAACTCGCACGAGTTCCGGCCGCTCGGTCTTGGCTACGCGAATCTCGGCGCCCTGCTGATGCATCGCGGCATCCCCTACGACAGCGACGTGGGCCGATCGATCGCGGCTGCCCTGACTTCGCTGATGACGGGCCGGGCTTACCAACAATCGGCCCGGATCGCCGAGGTCACCGGTCCGTTCGCAGGTTATCCGGAGAACGAGCAGCCGTTCCTCGAGGTGATGCGAATGCACCGGGATGCCGCAGCGCAGGTCGACTCCACGGGAGTCCCGGCCGAGGTCCTCTCCCGCTCGCAGCAGGTCTGGAACGAGGCCATCGCGTTCGGCGAGGAACACGGCTTCCGGAACGGCCAGGCTTCGGTGCTGGCCCCCACGGGGACCATCGGGCTCATGATGGATTGCGACACGACCGGCGTGGAGCCCGATCTGTCACTGATCAAGCACAAGAAGCTCAGCGGCGGCGGAATCATCCGAATCGTCAACCAGACCGTCCGCTCGGCACTCGAGCGGCTCGGCTACGAAGGCGAAGCTCTCCAGCGGATCTGGGACTACGTGGACGAGCACGGCCACGTCGAGGGGGCGCCGGATCTCAGGGAAGAACACCTTCCGGTATTCGATTGCGCCCTGGAACCGTTCGGCGGGAAACGCTCCATCCACCACATGGGCCACGTCAAGATGATGCACGCGGTCCAACCCTTCCTCTCGGGTGCTATTTCGAAGACCGTCAACATGCCGGAGGAGAGCACGGTCGAGGACATCGAGGAGACGTACCTCGCATCCTGGAAGCTCGGCCTCAAGGCGGTGGCCATCTACCGGGACGGCAGCAAGCAATCTCAGCCGCTGAACCGCGGCGAATCCGTCACCGAGACAGCGGACGCCGTCGACTCCGCCGAGAAGGAGCACCTGCCACCCGAGCGCGACGCCATCATTCACAAGTTCGATATCGGGGGACACAAGGGCTACCTCACGGTGGGACTGCGTGAGGACGGCTCTCCCTGCGAGATCTTCTTGCGCATGGCCAAGGAAGGCTCCTTCGTTTCCGGGCTGATGGACGCCTTTGCGCGGGCAGTTTCCTACAACCTCCAGTACGGGGTCCCTCTCAAGGTGCTGGTGGACAAGTTCTCGCACACGCGCTTCGAACCGTCGGGGTACACCGGCAACCCGGACATTCCACACGCCGACTCGATCACCGACTACATCTTCCGCTGGCTCGGCCACCGTTTCCTCACCGATGCGGACGAGATGAGCGCGGAGGAAGCGGAACCGTCCGAGCCCGCCACCACCTCTACCAAGTCCCGCCGTCCTCCCCGCCGCGGCACCGTTCTGGAGTCGGCGGCCGTCTTCGCGGACGCCCCGCCGTGCTCCACGTGCGGCGCGCTGATGGTGCGCAGCGGCACCTGCTTCAAGTGCCTCAATTGCGGCAATACATCCGGCTGCTCCTGAGCTAGGGAAACAGCGGCAGCGAACTCCGTTCGCTGCCCGCTATTTCGGGGGAAAGTGTGAAAGGGGGTAACCCTCTTTTCACAACCAAGCAACGACAAATCGGAACTCGCCGAGGCGCATGCCAGCGCGCGAGGGAGTTTCGATTCCCGAGCCAGAAGCGCTCGGGAGCCGTTTCACCGACCCCAACCGCTTCCGCTCCGGGTTCTCCGTGCGGCTCTCGCCGCACTCCGGAAACGCGGCGCCGGGGTCCGTCGCGCTAACCGCTCACCGGGGTCAGGGTTCCCACCGCCAGACCCGGTACGTCGTCCGCCACCCGGGTGACCTGAACCTCCCGGATGCAGTTCTCGAGCGGCTCCGCCGAGACCACTCCGACCCGCAGGTAGGAATCGGTCAGGCCGGTCCAGCGCCCCGAGCGATCCTGCTGTTCGAACAGGACGTCGACGCGCTGCCCCACATGGCGTCGGGCGAATGCGTCCCGGCGCGCGTCCGAGAGCTCCCGCAGTCTCCGGCTTCGCTCCGCAACCACCTCGGGAGACAGGTGCCCCGGGAGACCCGCCGCCCGCGTCCCGGCGCGCGACGAGTAGCTGAACACGTGGTAGTAGGCGAACGGCATCTCTCCCAGACGGTCGCAGGTCCGTTGAAACGCGTCCTCCGTTTCGCCCGGGAACCCGACGATCACGTCGGTCCCCAGGCCGAGCCCGGGGACCATCTCCACCGCCCGATCTACAAACTCGCGATAGTCCCGCACGGTGTAGCGGCGGCCCATCCCGGCGAGCACTTCGTCGTCCCCGCTCTGCACGGGGAGATGGAGGTAACGGCACAGGGAGCCGCGCTCGGCCATCCGCTCGAGCAGGCGGTCCTCCACGGTGGTGGGCTCGATCGAGGTGATCCGGATCCTCTCGACCCCCGGAATTTCCTCGAGCCGGTCCGCAACGTCGGTGAGCGTGCGTCCTCCGCTCCGGTACCGCCCGATGTTCACGCCGGTGAGCACCAACTCCTGGTAGCCGGCCACGGCGAGGTCCTGGGCCTCCCGGACCAGGTCGGCGAACCGCCGGCTGCGCTCCCTGCCCCGCGTGTAGGGAATGATACAGAACGAACAGAAGAAGTCGCAGCCGTCCTGCACCTTGAGATTGGCGCGGGTGGAGTCATAACGCCCGGTGGACGGGACCTCGAACTCATGCCGGGAAATCCGCGCCGAGTGGAGAACCACGGGTTCCGTGAGTTTCCGCGGTCGATCGAGGTAGTCGGGAAAGGTCTCCTTGAACTCGGTCCCGACGATCATGTCCACCCCGGGGATTTCCCGGAGTGCGTCCAGACCTGATTGCGCGTAACACCCCGCCACCACCACAAAGGCTTCGGGAGAGTGGCGCAGGGTCCGCCGCACGGTGTTGCGGCAGTGAGCCTCCGCGCGGTGGGTCACCGAGCAGGTGTTGATCACCACGAGATCGGCCGGATCCCCCCAGGGAACGATCGTGTAGCCTTTGCCCGCGAACTGCCCTGCCCAGTTCGCCGCCTCCGTGTGGTTGAGACGACAACCCAGCGATGTAAACGATGCCCGTGGCATGGCCGGGAGTTTAATCAGCCCTCCACTGGTCCCGGAGGGGAAGGCCGGTAGGGAATAGGCGTCATGGGAACTCTTGGTCTTGCCGCGGTCGCGCTCGTGCCGATCGCCGTGGTCGCACTCTTCCTGGTCGGACTCCGCTGGCCGGCGTCCCGCGCGATGCCGCTCAGTTGGATCGCCGCAGCCGGCCTCGCCTGGGCTGTATGGGGGATCTCCGGTGTCACGATCGCCGCCGCCTCGATCAACGGGCTGGTTGTCGCGGGCACCCTGCTCTACATCATCTTCGGCGCGCTCCTCCTGCTGCACACGATGCAGGAGAGCGGCGCCCTCTCGGTGATTCGCCGCGGTTTTGTGGGGATCACCCCTGACCGGCGCATCCAGGTCCTCCTGATCGCGTGGCTCTTCGGAGCCTTCATCGAGGGTTCGGCCGGCTTCGGTACGCCGGCGGCGGTCGCCGTGCCGCTGATGGTGGGACTCGGATTCCCGCCCCTGGCCGCGGTGGTGGCGGGAATGCTGATCCAGAGCACCCCCGTCTCCTTCGGCGCGGCCGGGACCCCGATCCTGGTGGGCGTCTCGACCGGCCTCTCCGGTTCCGAGGCCGTTGCCGCCTACGCGGCCGGGCTTGGGTTCGCCGAGTGGACCGATTTCCTGGCGTTCATCGGTTTCCGGGTCGCGGTGCTCCACACCGTCGCCGGCACGCTGGTGCCGCTGATCGTGGTCGCCACCATGACCCGCTTCTTCGGAGAGCGCCGGAGCTTCCGCGAAGGACTCCAGGTCTGGAAGTTCGCCCTCTTCGCCGCGGTGGCGATGACGGTCCCCTATCTGCTCACCGCCTGGCTGCTCGGGCCGGAGTTCCCGGCACTCCTCGGAGGCCTCATCGGGCTCGGGATCGTGGTCACCGCCGCGAAGAGGGGCCTCTTCATGCCCCCCGCGGACCAGCATTTCGAATTCCCGGCGCGTTCCGCCTGGGAAAAGGACTGGATGGGAAGGAAACTCGTTCCCGACACCCAGCCGGAACCGGGGCGGACCATCGGAGCCGTGTCGGCGTGGGCGCCCTACGCGGTCGTCGGCGGTCTGCTGGTGCTAACCCGCCTGCCGTCGCTTCCGTTCAAGGATTTCCTGTCGGGAATCGTGATCCGCTGGCCGGACATCTTCGGAAGCGGCATTACCGCAAGCGCCGCCCCGTTCTTCCTGCCGGGCGCGGTCTTCATCGCCGCTTCGCTGTTCGCTGCCGTCGTTCACCGGATGAATGGTGGGCAGATCGGCCGCGCCGTTTCCGCCTCCTTGCGCAGTACCGGCCTCGCGTCCGTGGCGCTCGTGTTTACCGTGCCCATGGTGCAGGTCTTCCTGAACACCGGAGGCGGAGCCGCGGGACTCGCCTCCATGCCAATCGCCCTCGCCGAGGGGGCCGCGCAGATCGCGGGATCGGCCTGGCCGTTTTTCGCACCGTTCATCGGGGGGCTCGGGGCCTTCGTCGCCGGCAGCAACACCGTGAGCAACATGATGTTCTCGCTCTTCCAGTTCGGCGTCGGGGAGCGGCTCTCGGTGGACCCGGGCTGGGTGGTAGCGCTCCAGGCGGTTGGAGGCGCGGCCGGAAACATGATCTGCGTCCACAACGTCGTGGCCGCCTCGGCGGTGGTCGGGCTGGTGGGCCGGGAGGGCGCCGTGATCCGGCGTACGCTGGTGCCCTTCGTCTACTACGCCCTGCTGCCCGGAGCGCTCGGTTACGCGATCCTCTGGTCCGGATCGCTCGGACCGGTCAACGCCGGCTCGGTCGTCGTCGCCGGCATCTTCATCGCGGCTGGCTTGTGGATCTTCCGGCACCGTACCAACTGAGGCGCTCCGATTCCGGCTCTGTCGCCGGACTCAGCGGGACCGCAGCGAGGTTCCGTCCATTTCCTCCGGCGGGCTGACGCCCAGCAGGTCCAGGACCGTCGGAGCGATGTCCCGGAGCGACGCCGGCTCCCGGAGCGGCAGGTTCGAAAGAAGCACTCCGGCGGTGTCTTCCATGGAGCAGTGGTCGCCGCTCCAGTTGTCCAGGTTCGGGGTGATCGAAGACGGTGGCATGCCCCCGAGCGTGCTCTGCCAGCCGATGCGGTAACCCGGTTCGAGACCGAGGATGAGGTCGGGAGCCTCCTCCACGAAGGGGCCGCTGTAGATCTCCTCGCGCCGGTGCACTTCCCTGACGACCGGCTCTCCGGTGGCCGGGTCCCGAAACGCCTTGAGGTCGGCGATGAGCCGTTCGATGAGTTCTTCGCGTTCCGCGCCCGGCGCGACCGTGCCTTCCGGCTCGCGCCCCTCCTGATTCAGGTAGATACCGGAAAGCCCGAGGGCGAAGGCGCTCGTTCGGCTCCAGTCCACTCCCACAAAGAACAGCGCGTCGGGGTCGAAGAGATCTTCGAGCCGGCGCTCTCCCGAATCTCCGACCGCCCGCAGGTAACCGTTCTCGGCGAGCCAGGTGTTCACGTTGAACTGGTTCCGGAAGGAGTGGAACCCGTGATCCGAAACGACCAGGAAACGCGTGTCCGGAGGCGCCGCCGCCATCGCGGCCCCGACGATGCGGTCGAGGTCGCGGTAGGTCTCGGCGATCCCTCCTCCATATCGCTCGGCGAGTTCCGGGTCGTGGTTCGGGTGATCGCGATCGGCGAAACGGTAGAGCATGTGCTGAATCCGGTCAGGGAACAGGAAAACGGCCACGAGCAGCCGCCATGAATCCTCCTCCAGCGTCTCCATCAGCAAACGCTCGTTCGACTCCCGGGCAAACCGGGCGTCCTCGAGAAAGGCGTCGAAGTCCACCGCCTCGTCGCGGAGCGGATTGGTGATGATCTTCCAGCCGACGGTTTCGTAGGGCCCGGCGCGCCGGGCCAGATCGCCCGCGAAGTCCCGAGGGTGGGAGAGATCCACGATCGGCGGAAGGTGTTGTGGATCGAAGTTGATCGGCTCCATGTACACCGTGACATTCGGTTCGAGCGCCAGCACCCGGAAGCGCACCAGGCCGGCGAGGCGGATCAACGGATTGAGCGGGAAACTCACGGGAACGAAATCGGACCACTCGCCCGCCGCCAGACTCAGGGCGGAGCCCGATGTCTCGATCTCCAGGACATCCCCGCGGCGCCGGAACGTGACCGGGATCTCGACCTCCGGCTGATCCGCCTCGGCGACCGCCTCGGTGAAATCCCGTGGGCCACGAATCACGCTCCGCGCCACCCTCTCTTCGAAACGAAGCGGAAATCGGGTTCCTCCGGTCTCGGTCGATTCCTCCTCCAGGAGGTCCGTCGTGTACACCGACCAGAGGCCGAAGGACTTGCGAACGTCGGGGACGCCGAAACCGGCCAGGATTCGGGCGCCGGGCGACTCCTCGACCGGGAACTCCATGGGCGCCTGGAGCGCAACCGTCGGTACCCCTGCCCCGCCGGCGATCTTCCAGAAGGCGTCTCCCTCCCGGGCCCGGATCGCCTCCGGAACGGCGGCCGGCACCCACGCCGCCACGAGAGCGGCCGCCACCCCGGGGATTGCCGTCAGCACGACCAGCGACGCCCAACGAACTGGAGCGCTCGCGCGAATCCGCTGGAGCAACCAGGCAGCCGCGATTCCGGCTCCAAGCGCGAGAAACAGGACGAAACCCACCCGCACCGGCGTCCCGGGCAGTTCCGTCGATGCCTGCCGCACCAGCGCGATCTGCGGGACGTAGCTGTCTTCGCGTTTCTCGAGAAAGTCGAAGATCCGGGTGCGGCCCGGATTCATGCCGGTGGCGAAGGTCGCCCACGCGACCGGGGACTCCGACGGCTTCGTGGTCGCCAGCGGAGCGAAGGTCCCCTCGCGCGCAAGCCGCGCCAGGTGCGGCAGGTCTCCTTCCGCGATCATTTCCGCGATCGTGTCCGGGTCGGCGCCGTCGAACCCCAGCACGACCACCCGCTCCGCCGGCTGCGCCGCCGCCACTCCTGCCCAAGCCGCGAGGAGGAACCCGGCAAGCAGCGCTCTGAACGAAATCGGCCCCGGGGCCGAAGACGGGCGAAGCGGCATTGGCGCCGGGAGCGTGCCGCGGGCGGGCGGGAGTTTCGCGAACGTCCCCGGCCGCGAAAGTGCGAAGGCTGTACGCGGCATCGACTCGGGTAGCATTGGGCGGTTATGCCGTTTTCGCGTTTCCGACCGCAACTCCCAGCCTTCCTGACCGTCGGTCTGCTCCTCCCGGCACTCGGCCTCGAGGCGCAGGAACTCGAGGTGCTTCCCGAATACGAGGCCGAGTTGGCGGCCATTACCGCCGATCCCCGGGTCGCCGCGGCGCTTGAAGAAGTCCTCGCGATGGACGAGGAGAACGAACGCCTGCTCATCGAACTGACCGAGATCGAGGCCCCGCCGTTCAAGGAAGAAAAGCGGGCCGCCCACTACCGGGGACTCGTTCAGGAGGCGGGACTCGACGCGCAACTCGATGAGATCGGCAACGTCGTCGCCCGCCGGGAAGGCCGGGGCGGAGGCCGGACGATTGCCGTGGTGGCCCATCTCGACACCGTGTTCCCCGAGGGGACTGACGTTACGGTCCGGAGAGACGGCGACAAACTGATGGCCCCCGGAATCGCCGACGACACGCGCGGCCTGGTGACCATGCTCACCATCGTAAAGCTCATGGACTCCCACGGGCTCGACACGCGGGACGACGTGCTGTTCGCCGGGTCCGTCGGCGAGGAGGGGATCGGTGACCTCCGGGGGGTCAAGCACCTCTTCCGCGACGGAGGCCCGCAGATCGACGCCTTCATCGCGATCGACGGCACCAGCAATACCCGCGTTCTCAATCACGCAATCGGTTCCCACCGTTACCGGGTGCGCTTCCTCGGCCCCGGCGGGCATTCGTGGGGCGCCTTCGGCCTCGGGAACCCCGCGCACGCCATGGCCCGGGCCATCAAGCTCTTCGACGACCGCGCCGGCGAGTACGTCACGGGAGGCGCCAAGACCACCTACAACATCGGCCGTATCGGGGGCGGGACCTCGGTGAACTCGATCCCGTTCGAGAACTGGATGGAGGTGGACATGCGTTCCATGGAGCCGGGACGGCTCGAAGAGATCGACGCCATCTTCCAGACCGCGATGACCGAGGCGCTCGCCGAACAGAACGAACTGCGGCGCGACGGCGAGGAGCTGACAGTGGACATCGAGATGATCGGCGACCGGCCGTCGGGAATGGTCGCGATCGATACGCCTCTCATCCAGCGGGCGCTCGCCGCCACCCGCGCCGTGGGGGCCGAGCCGGAACTCAGCATGGGTTCCACGGACTCGAACGTCCCCATCTCGCGTGGAATCCCGGCCACCACGATCGGCAGCGGGGGAGAGGGCTTCGGCGCCCACTCGCTCCACGAGTGGTGGGCCAACCGGGACGGGCATCTGGGCATCCAGAAGGCGTTGCTGCTCGTGCTCGCCGAGGCCGGCTTCCAGGCCGGCGAATAACGGGAGGCCGCAATGTCCGCCTGCCAGTTCGATTTCAGCCTCCCGGCCGAGACCTCGAGCCTGCTGCGAGCGCTGCGGGCCGACTTCGCCCGCTTCGGCGGCACGGTCAGTGGTGACGAGGGTCCCGGATTCGGAGAGTTCTCACTCCCCACGCCGCTCGGAACCTTTTCCGGAACGTACGAGGTCTCAAGCGATACCCCCGGGGTCTCTGCCGTTCACATCGAAGTGGACGAGAAACCGATGTTCGTCCCCTGTTCGGCGATCGAAGAACACCTGGGGCGGCGCCTCCACAAGGCTGCCGCCGGCTAGGGGTCTGCCCCGCAGAATGCGGGGCAGACTCCTAGGGAACGCCGGCCTCCAGGCCGGGCCGCTCGGATCAGCGGCTGGCGATGGTGTTTTCGAGGAGGCCGACCGTCTCGACCTCGACGGAAACCGTGTCGCCTTCATTCATCGCCTGGGTCGTTCCCGGAGTTCCGGTGAAGATCACATCGCCCGGCATCAGGGTCACGTAACGGCTCACGTAGCTCACGATGTCGCTGGTGTCGAAGATGAGGTCGCTGGTCCGCTGCTGCTGCACGATTTCGCCGTTCAGCCTCGTGGTGAGTTCCAGGTCGTCGTAGTTGACCCCGCGTGAGATCACGGGACCGACGGGGCCGTAGGTATCGGACGCCTTGGCCCGGAACCACTGCAGATCGGCGCCCTGCCAGTCGCGTTCACTCACGTCGTTGCCGGCGGTCACCCCGAAGATGTAGTCCTGGGCCTGCTCCACCGAGACATCGCGGGCCTCCCGGCCGATGACCAGGACGAGCTCGCCTTCGTAGTGCAGGTTGCCGGCGTCCTCCCTCTTCTCGATCGCATCACCCGGTCCGACGATGCTGGTCGGCAGCTTGGCGAACACCCCCGGATAGGCCGCCGGTTCCCGGTCCCCGAGGTGGGAGGCGTAGTTCAACCCGATCGCGATGACCTTGCCCGGATCGGCAGGCGCCAGGAGACGCGCGGAGTCCCGGGGCACCCGGTCCCCGGTAGGCCCGCCGCCAGCCCAGGGGGCGGCGTGGAGGACCACGATTTCATCGCCCTCGATACGGCCCCAGGACGCCGCGCCCGAGGCGTCGGCGAACCGGACGTATTCCCCGGCCGGTTGGTCGGAGACGGCGACCGTCTCCGGTTCCATGGGCTCTTCCACGGGCGGGGTCCCGCAGCCGAGCAGGAGCGGGAGAGCGATGAGAGTCAGGAAAAGGAATCTGGGCACGGGCATCCTCCTCGGGCATTCCGGTGTTGCAGGATACCCGGTTGGCGGTCGGCGGACAGAATGGGACGAGTACTCGGCCGGCGGCAGCAACGGGCCGGTTCCCGAGTCCCTCGGCGGTCACCGATTGAGAAACCGGCAGTGCCGATTTCGCGCGACGATCTCGTAGGCGGCAAGCTCCGCGATCAGGAGCGGTGGAAAGGCATAGGCCGCCACGACCAGCGTCCGCGCCGGGAGGCCCCTTGGGCCGGGCGGGGCAGCATGGAAGACAAACCGGTTGACCGCGAAGGCGCCGCCATGGAATTTCCCGCGGGGGTCCCGGAAGCGCACCCGCTTCTCGCAGGCGGCGCGCGAGACCCCGAGCCGTTCCAACTGGCCGTCGGTGAGCTCCTGGTGCGCGGCGAAGCGGACCGGCCGGTCTTCCGCGAAGCGGGCCGCCGCGACCGCGGCGCGGGTACAAAAGCCTCAGCCTCCGTCGTAGATGACGATGGGAACGCCATCCGGGAATCGGGAGTCCGCCCGGGAAGCGGACCGGCCCGGATTCAACTGAGATCGAGCCGGGGGGTGTCCCGCCCGCTTCCGTTGAAGCTGTTCTCCGGATACCGGCGCAGCAACCACACGCGGAAGAACCCCACCCCGAGCCCGACCAGCACCGTCCCGAGGAGCAGCGTGCCGGCCAGCGCGAAGGAGTCGAGAATGAGCGCCAGGATCCCGCGTTCCGGTTCCGGATTCGGCAGCGTGACGTACTCGACGACCTGCCGCTGCTGGAGCATCGCCCAGGACGCGAGGGAGCCGAGAAAGCTGAACCGCTGAATCATTCCGGACATCGGGTCGGCGCCAGAGCGGGAGCGCCCCGCCTCACCCGATGTTTCGGATTGTAGCGGGCGCCCCGCCAGGCAGGGCGACCAGGTCCAGGGAACGGTGGAGGGAGCCTTCGATCCTTTGCGTGAGCGGCGCGGTATCGAAACGGAAGGCGCGGGAGACGTCTTCCCGAATGCCGGCCGCATCCTCCACTTCGAACCAGATGGGCGGGTGGTCGTCGGCGAGGGCAAAGAAGGTGAGCATCAGGTGCGCCACCCGGAAGTTCGCGCGCTCGAAGGGTGAGATCTCGAGAAAGCGGGCGAAGAAGAGAGCGGCGCGCGGCGCGGTCTCGAGATCGCGTCCGCTGGCGCCGCTGGTCCATTCCAGCAGCTCTCCGAGCCGGAGCGGGACCGTCTGGGGCGGCGAAAGGCCGGCGCCCTGAAACTGCGGCTCGATCTGCACGGTGCGGAAGGGGCTTGCTCCCGGAAGGCCCGCCGACAGGGCATGAAGCTCACAGATCAGTTCCTCGGTGGGATCGCGGTCGGCGGCGGCGCGTCCGATGCGGCCGAGAGCCCCGAGAGCGGGCCCGAACGAGGGTGCCGGCGTCCCCCGGCGCGCCGCTTCGATCTCCTGTTCGGTGAGCGCGGTTCCCGTCAATTGGAGGGTCGCACGAGCCGCCTCCGTCACCAGCGCCACCCGGCCGGAACGCCATCGTTCGCTCCCCGCCTGTTCTCTTACCCGGTCGCGCCGGGCGCGGACTTCCTGTCCCGGCCCCTGCGGGCGGGGCGTCCCCGCTCCCGGGTGAAGCGGCAGCGCATCGGCCATTCCGGAAGTGTAGGCGGGCGTCCGTCGCGGCCGAGCGCCCTAGAATCGCCCGGTGCTCGCCCGCCGCATCATTCCCTGTCTCGACGTGAAGAACGGTCGGGTGGTCAAGGGCGTACGGTTCAGGAACCTCACCGACGAGGGTGACCCGGTGGAATCCGCGGTGGCGTACGACGCCGCCGAGGCGGATGAGCTGTGTCTTCTCGACATCACCGCCACCTGGGAGGCGCGCGGGACGGCGCTCACTACCGTGAGGCGGGTGGCGGAAGCCCTCACGATCCCGTTCACGGTCGGTGGCGGCGTACGCTCCGTGGCCGACATGGACAACCTGCTCCGGGCCGGCGCGGACAAGGTCTCGATGAACAGCGCTGCCGTCGAGCGGCCGGAACTCCTCGCCGAGTGCAGCCGCCGGTTCGGTTCGCAGTGCCTGGTGCTCGCGGTGGATGCCCGCCGGGTTCCGGACGGCGGCTTCGAGGTCGTGGTGGCGGGGGGAAGGATCCCCACCGGACTGGACGCCATCGAATGGCTGCGGCGCAGCGAGGATCTCGGTGCCGGCGAGATCCTGCTCACCAGCATGGACCGCGACGGAACCAGCGAGGGCTACGACATCGAGCAGCTCCGGGAAGCCACCGAGGCCGTTTCGGTGCCCGTGATCGCGTCCGGAGGCGCCGGCGGCCCCGCGCATCTGGCCGAGGTATTCGAGCGGACCGGCGCGAGTGCGGCGCTCGCGGCCTCCATCTTCCATCGCGGAACTCACACGGTCGCCGAGGTGAAGTGTTACCTCGCCAAACGCGGTATCCCGGTACGTCCGCCGGAAGCCGATTTCTTCCGCGTTCCCGAACTTGCCGGCGTCCCGTGAAGCAGCCCGTGAAGAAGAAGGTCCGGTGGAACGAGGCGGGACTCGTTCCCGCCGTGGTCCAGGACGCGGTCAGCGGCCGAGTCCTGATGCTCGGGTGGATGAACGAGGAGGCGCTCACCCGAACGGTCGAGAGCGGCCGGGTCCATTTCTGGTCGCGAAGCCGCCAGGCCCTGTGGAAGAAGGGGGAGACCTCCGGCAATGAGCTCCACCTGCGTTCGGTGACGCTCGACTGCGACGGTGACGCCGTCCTGGTCCAGGCCGACCCCGCCGGACCGACCTGCCACACGGGCGAGATCTCGTGCTTCTTCGAGCCGCCCGTCGCGGGAACGGGCGCCCCGGACAGCACCGGAACCCCGGAACTGGGCCCAGCCTTGAGCGCGCTCACCCGAATCGTCAGGGAGCGCGCCGCCAGCCGTCCCGAGGGTTCCTATACGGCGGCCCTGCTCAATGCGGGCACCCGGCGCATCGCCCAGAAGGTCGGCGAGGAAGGCGTCGAGGTGGCGCTCGCCGCCACCCAGTCACGAGAGGAGGTCGTGAACGAATCCGTGGATCTCCTCTATCACCTGCTGGTGCTGCTCGAGGATCTCGACATCGACGGCCGGGAAGTGGCCGCCGAAATCACCCGCCGGTTTCCGGCCGGGGATCGCGCACCGTAGGGACCGGAAGAGGCCCGCTTCAGGCGAGCGCCCGCCGGGCCTCGGTAAGCGTGAAGCGCTTTTCGTAGAGCGCCCGGCCGAGGATGACGCCGGCAAGGTGCCCCTGGACCGGGCCTCGACCCAGCGTGAGTTCGGACTCCCGGGCGGCGACGCGCACGGCCCGCAGGTGCGACAGCGCCCCGACGCCTCCAGCCACCACCGTGGGCAGCCCGGACGCGGTGGCCATCCGCAGGGCGGCGTCGGTATCCGGTCCTTCCATGGTGCCGTCCCGTTCGACGCTCGTGTAAACGAGCGCGGCGGCGCCGCACTCTCCCCAGTGGCGAGCCGCCGCCTCGGGACTCCTGGCGGCAGCGGACGCGCTTTCCGGATCGGGCTCGACCCACCCCCGCGTCTGCAGGCGGCCGCCACGCACGTCGAGCGCTACCGCGACTCCGGCGGCGTCCATCCGGATGGCCTCTTCCACCACCCTCGGCGCTTCGACGGCGACCGTCCCGAAGACGACGCGCGCCGCACCCGCTTCACGAAGCCGGGCATAGGAATCGACGGTGCGGACGCCCCCGGCCACCTGGACCTTGAGGGGCGACTCCTTGAGGAGTCGCCGCACGCCGTCGCGGTTCCCGCCGTCACCGAACGCGGCATCCAGATCCACAACGTGAAGCCAGCGGGCGCCAGCGGCGGCGAAGTCCCTCGCCAACTCGACCGGGTCATCGCCGTAGACCGTCTCCTGATCGCGAACTCCCCGCAGCAGCCGGACGACGCGCCCGCCGGACAGGTCCACCGCCGGGATGGGCTCGAGCGCCGCCGAAGACACGGCTCACTTCCGCCCGTTGCCGAGCGCGAGAAAGTTCCTCAGGACTGCGGCTCCGAGACGGCCGCTCTTCTCCGGGTGGAATTGGATTCCCAGCACGCGGCCCTCTCCGGCCGCGGATGCGAACCGGACCCCGTACTCGGTCGCGGCCAACCAGTGCCGCCCCTCGGCGGGGTCGGCGTAGAAAGAGTGGAGGAAATAGGCGTAGCCGCCTTCCGGAACGCCGCGAAAGAGGGGACCCTCGCCGATCTCTTCGAGCTGGTTCCAGCCGATGTGCGGTACCAGCAGACGGCTGTCGAAACGGCGGACCCTTCCCGGCAGCAGACCGAGTCCCGCGACCCCCGAGGCCTCGTCGCTCTCCCGGAAGAGCATCTGCAAACCGACGCAGATCCCCAGCAGCCAGGCTCCGCATCCGATCGCCTTCAGGACGGGCGCTTCGAGTCCGCGTTCCCTGAGGGCGCGCATCGCTTCTCCGAAGTGCCCGTCTCCCGGAAGGACCAGCTTGCCGGCCGCGGCGATGCGGTCAGGATCCGAACTCAGCAGCACGCTCGCACCCTGTCGGCTGAGCGCCCGGGCGACGCTCCCCAGGTTCCCGGCGCCGTGATCTACGACGACGGCGTCAGGACGCACTTCACTCCGAGAGCGTTCCCTTGGTGGAGGGAACGACTTCGCCCACCACTTCCTTCGCGTCGGCAAGAGCCCGCGCAAAAGCCTTGAAGACCGTCTCGGCGATGTGATGGCTGTTGCGGCCGATGAGCCCGTCCACGTGCACCGTGAGCCGGCCCCGGTCGGTCAGGGCGCGGAAGAAGTCCTCGAACAGCTCCGTCGGCGTCTCACCCACCCGCTCGGCGGGGAAGGCGACCCGCCACGCCAGAAAGGGCCGGCCGCAGAGGTCCACCACGACGCGCGAGAGGGCCTCGTCGAGCGGGACGTGCGCCGTTCCGAACCGGCGGACGCCCTTCAGGTCGCCGAGGGCCTCGGCGAGAGCGTCGCCGAGGGTCAGCCCCACGTCCTCCATCGTGTGGTGGGCGTCCACGTGGAGATCGCCCCGGGCCTCCACGGTCAGCGCGATCCCCGAATGCCGGGCCAGCGCCTCCAGCATGTGATCGAAGAAACCGATGCCGGTGGAGACTTCTGCCGACGGCTCGGGCGGATCCAGGTCCACCTCGATCCGGACCCGCGTCTCGCGCGTCTCGCGGAGACGGGAAGCCCGCCGGCGCCGCGCGGGAACGCCCGCCGGGGCGGAGGCGCTCATGCGACGGGCGACTCCGCCATTCCGGCCACCTGGAGTTCCGAGTCCTCGACCGCCGAAGACAGCGAATCAGCAAGGGCGTCCAGGAAGATCACGTTCTCTTCCGGGGTCCCCACGGTCACGCGGAGCGTTCCCTGGAGCAGCGGATGGCGTGAGAAGTCGCGGAGCGCGACCCCCCGGTCGAGGAGCCGGCGCGCCAGCACGGTGCTTTCCATCGGTGTCCTGAATAGGAGGAAGTTCGTGTGCGAAGGCCACACCGAAACACTCGACACCGCCGCGAGCCGGGCGGCCAGTGATTCCCGCTCCGCGGTGATCTTGACGGTCATCTCGAGCAGGGCGTCCCGTTGCCGCATCACCGCGGACGCCGCGCGGCAGGTGTAGACCCCGACCGGGAAGGGCGGTTGGGCCCGGCGTACGTTGAAGATCGCCTCCGGAGCACCGAGCAGGTACCCGAGGCGCGCTCCCGCCATCGCCATGGCCTTCGAGAAGGTTCTGAGCACGATGACGTTGCCGAATTCGTCCAGCAACGGCCGCGCGGTCTGCCCGCTGAATTCGTGGTACGCCTCGTCGACAAGCAAGAAACCCGGCGCCGCCGCCGCCACCTCGCGAAGGGCGCCGAGCGGCAGAAGCTGTCCCGTCGGGTTGTGCGGATTGGTGATGAAGATCAGCGCGGGCTGCTCGGACTCGATCCGCCGGAGGAACGCGGAAACGTCATAGGAGAGATCGTCACCGAGGGAAACCGGTGACGATTCTCCGCCGGCGAGCCGTACGGACCAGGGGTACATGGAAAAACCCGGAGACGGATAGAGCGCCCGCCGCCCCGCGCCGGTGGTGGCGAGCGCGATGAGCTGCAGCATGTCGTCCCCACCGTTGCCGAAGGCGACGCCGTCGGGTGTCCAATCGGCGAGAGCGGCGATGGCCTCACGGACGGCCGGATAACCCCGATCCGGGTACGGCCGCGCGTCCGTCCCGGCGACCGCGTCCGCCATCGCCGTGAGCACCCCTTCCGGGAGCGGCCAGCGGCTCTCGTTCCAGTCGAGGTAGATGGGGACATCGGGCCGCGAGCCGATGTCCGGGGCGAGCTCGCAAACCTCGGGACGGATCGCGTCGAGTGGAACGGGTTTCATGCGGGCAATTTAGTGTGGTGTCCCGGCAATCGCGCCGCCGGCATCGTGATCTTCCGGTCCCCGGCCACCTTCGAAGCGGATGGCGACGGACCGCGCGTGCGCCTCGAATCCTTCGATGCGGGCGAACCGCTCGAAGTCCTCGCGGAGGGACTCCAGCTTCGATTCCCGGTAGCGGAGCACGCTCTGCCGCTTCAGGAAGTCGCCGACCGAAAGCGGCGAAGCGAAGCGGGCGGTGCCGCCGGTCGGCAGGACGTGGTTGGGGCCCGCTCCGTAGTCACCCACCGCGACGGGCGAGTGCTCGCCGAGCAGGACGGCGCCGGCACTGGGGAACCGGCCGGCGAGGGTCTCCGGATCCCGGGTCATCACCTCGAGGTGTTCGGGCGCGATTTCCTCCGCGACCCGAACCGCCTCCTCCAGATCCTCAGCGACCACCGCCGCGCCGTGGCGGGCGAGGGCGCGAGCGATCGTCGCGGCATTGGGCTGGCCTTCGCCCTGGCGGGCGAGCTCCGCGACCGCCTTGACCGCCAGTTCGCGCGACGTCGTGACGAGGATGGCGCGCTCCTCACCGGAACCGTGCTCCGCCTGGGCCAGGAGGTCCGCGGCGACCCAGTCGGGCCGGGCCGTCTCGTCGGCGAGCACCACGACTTCGGAGGGGCCAGCGAACGCGTCGGTCCCGATCCGGTGGCCGAGTTGCCGCTTCGCCTCGGCGACGTAGGCGTTTCCCGGCCCGACGACCTTGTCCACCGGCCGCACGGTTGCCGTCCCGAAGGCGAAAGCGGCGATGGCCTGGGCTCCACCGACCCGGTACACCTCGTGAACCCCCGCGGCGACGATGGCGGCCGCCAGGACCGGGCTGCGTTCAAGCGCGCCCGGGGGCGTCGCGAGGGCGATCCGGGGGACGCCCGCGACCGCTGCCGGGACCGTGTTCATGAGCACGGTCGAGGGATAGACGGCGGCGCCACCCGGCACGTAGACCCCGGCCGCGGCGATCGGGGTCGATCGCCACTCGAGGCGCGACCCGTCCCCGAGATCCACCCGGAACGATTCCTCCCGCTGGCGCTCGTGGTAGGCCGCAATGCGTTCCCTCGCGCGCTCCACCAGCGCGCGCTCCTCCGCCCCGGCGGCTCCGGCGAACCGCGCGAGTTCTTCCGCACCCACGCGAATCGCGGACGGCGCGAAATCGGGGACATCGAACCGGCGAGCGAGGTCAACGAGCGCCGCGTCCCCGTCGCGCCGCACGCGCTCCAGGATGGCCGTGGTCGCTTTCCGGACCCCTTCGTCGGAGCCGCTCTCCTCCGGCCGGTCCCGCCGCGGATCGGCCCGCCACGCCGCGACGCCCTCGAAGATGGGGACGGCAAACCGATCCCGGATTTCGGACCCGCTGCTCATCCCTGCTCCGCCGCCGCCTCGAGCCGTCGCAACAGCGCCTGGAGGGGCACTCCGCGCAGCCGGAAAGAGGCGCGATTCACCACCACCCGCGCGGTGCTCTCGAAGAGGGTCTCCTCCTCGACCAGGCCGTTGTCCCGAAGCGTGGCTCCGGTTTCGACCAGGTCCACGATGGCGTCGGCGAGGTCCATCGTGGGAGCCAGCTCGATGGCGCCGGAGAGCCGAATCAGCTCGACCGGCGTCCCCCGGGCCCCGAAGTGCCGGGCCGTGACGAACGGGAACTTGGTGGCAATCCGCAGCGGCGGTTCGGGGAGCGGACGCCCGCCGGGGCGCGCCAGAATCATGCGGCAGCGGCCGACCCCCAGATCCAGCGGCTCGTAGATGTGCGCGGGCTGCTCTTCCAGGATGTCGCGCCCGACCACCCCGAAATCGGCCACTCCATGCTCCACGTAGATCGGAACGTCGCGGTCCTTGGCGAACAGCACTTCGAGTCCGTTCCCCGCGAGGCGCAGCCGCCGGTCAGCGCTGCCCTCGGGCAAGGGAACGCCGGCACGCCCAAGGAGCCCGGTCACCGCCCGCAGCAGCCGCCCGGTAGGCAGGGCGGCGACAAGCGGCGGGTCCATGAAGCGAGCGAGGGATTCTAGTGTGGTGTCCCGTAAATTCTGCGAGTCACCGAGAGCGGCGAGGCGCCCGGCTGACAAGGCGCGAATCGGGAGGAATACCGGGTGTATTCCGACTGATTCGGAACGCCGAGCGCAGCG
>LXNJ01000290.1_pt1 | contig 36599 bp, 34 predicted proteins | sample 809081 | NCBI WGS metagenome assembly LXNJ01 (sample SAMN04870510, study PRJNA318959) | sponge metagenome | biome: sponge; feature: marine sponge reef; material: water | host: Petrosia ficiformis | place: Greece: Milos, Mediterranean Sea | collected 2013-05-29 | depth 5-7 m | reverse complement strand
GTATCCTCACCTGTACCCGAGGCGGTTCGGATCTCTGGAGGATGCCCAGCAATGGACCCGATGGTTCTTCGCAGGGTACAACGAGATGTTCTACCACTCTGACCTTGGACTCATGCATCCCCTGACTGTGCCCTACGGCCATACCGAAGCCGTCAGAGCTGCCCGTCAGCAAGTCATGGACGCGGCCTACGCACAGCACCCGGAACGCTTCTTGGGTGGCAGACCACGCACACCGATGCCGCCAAGAGCCGTATGGATCAACAAGCCCAAACACACTACCTAACACGCTCAGCCGCAAAAATGCCCAATATAACGTGGAACTTAGCCTACGCTAAAGTGGATCATTTCTTTTGGCACATACCGATGTACCGTTCCGTTTTCGCCTTCTTGGCAGGTGCTTGTTGCGTTCTTTGCGGGTACGCCCAGGGCGGTATTCACCCCAGTGTCGGTGGTGTACAGGAATCCGTGGAGTTGGTTGAATTGTGGCTAATGGGAGACTCAGAAGATGATGACGTGCTTTTCAGGTACATTCAGGATGTGGCGGTAGATTCCAGAAACAGAGTGTATGCAGCGGACTTTGGGCACAAGGCACTTTCCGTATTCTCGGATACAGGTGCTTTGCTCCTTGAGATTGGGCGTGCCGGTCGAGGCCCGGGAGAATTTGAAAGTGTAAATGATGTGTTTGTGGGCGCAGCAGACACGATATTTGTTTGGGATTTCAACCAACGCCGGGTGTCAACTTTTGCGCCCGATGGTTACGGCATTGTCGAAACGGTTGCCGTGCAGGGCGGACTGAACACAATTCCACGCTATCTCATTGGCGTGACGCCCGACGCATTCGTGTTTGGATACATGTATGGGCTCGAGGACGGCGAAGACAATCAGGCCACACGAGGTGTGGATGTGCATCTAGTAGACCGGAAGAGCGGAGAAATACTCGATCATCAAGCACTGGCAAGGTTTCCTGATATGTCACAACTCGTAGATGAACGAAAGGACGGATCCATCAGCGTGAGCAGAATGCCGTTTCGCGGCGAACCACAACTTGATGTGAGCCTGAAGGGACATATATACTTGGCCCACGGTGAGGCAAGCACGGTTGCGGTTGCATCTGCGGAAGGAGTTGCGCTGGATACTATCAAATGGTCACTCGATCCAGTGCCGGTGACATCCTCTGACTACGATGACGCGGTCAAAGGGCGATCCAAAAGATATCGAAGCTTGGTGCGGGATCGGTTACCCAAGACCAAGCCCGCGTTCCAACAGCTCGTGGTAGATGATCAGGAGCGTCTGTGGCTACAACAAAACGCTCCATATGGTGCATCCGTGACCACGTGTGTGATCCTCAAATCAGATGGAACCCATGTGGACACTGTTGACATTCCCGTAAATCTCCACCTCTCCGCCGTCCGCAACGATAGAGCCTATGGCGTTCTGACGGCGGAGAATGGAAAGCAGATGCTGGTCGCTTACGCGATCAAGTAGCCCCCTCCACCCGCTCTCTCTCTTTTGTTTTAGCGTATTGCGGGCCTCGCATGCAGGTACTTAGGATCACACTCACCACTCTGCTGGTGATCTGCGCGGTGATCGTAACCGCCTTGGTCGCGCGGCGCGAGCTTATCGTGGCTAGAACCCAGATCAGCCGCTTACCCCAGACTTGATCCTGTCTGATTCCTTGTGGCAGGTCATATCGGAATACCAGACGGCTTCAGGACCACGGTCCGCTCCGGTAAAATTGGTCGAGTTCTACGACTACGAGTGTCCGTTTTGCGGCGACTTCCAACCTGTGCTGGACACCATTCGTACCAAGTACCCGGATGAGGTAACAGTGATTTATCGGCACTACCCGCTGTCCTACCATACAGGCGCTTATGACGCGGCCATAGCCGCTGAATGTGCGAAAAGCAGGGTGCGTTCAAGGCACTGCACAACCTTCTTTTTGCGCACCAGACACAGTTGTCTGGTAGCGTGAATTGGGGATCATTGGCACGCAAAGCAGGAATTCCAGATGCGATGCGTTTTCGCAGTTGTGTAGCCGAAAAGCTACCAACCCCCAAGATTGATGCCGACACTATGGGCAGCCCACTTACTGGGGGTAGAGGGTATTCCGACGCTAGTTATAAACGGTGGCTCGAAGGTCGCGCGCATAGCAGTAGAAAAGGCGAATGTTGGAGCAGAAGCGTACGAATCACACCAATTCCTGGCAACTTGGTGATTTTTCCGGCCTAACGGCGTTCAGGCCGAAAAAAAGCGGAGTCGCTGCCCTGCGTCCAGCGCGCAGACCGGGCCGCTGAGCAGTCATCCCAATAACGAATCTGGAAGGACTTTCCTGGTCGAAAACCCCCGAAAGCCTGACTCAGCTTGGAGGTAACTTCAGTTAAAAGGGCAGGGGCGTGCCCTCGCTGCGGGTGCATTCCCAGTAGATATCTCGCAAGCGCAAGGTGACCGGGCCCGGTGTGCCGCGCCCGATAGTGCGGCCATCCACTTCCAGGACCGGGGACAGCTCGCCCATCGTACCGGTGGTGAACACCTCATCCGCGCTGTAGACCTCGGTCGTGGAGATGTTGCGCTCCACTGCCTCAATGTGGTGCGCCCGCGCCAGGGCGAGGATCTTGGCACGGGTGATGCCCGGCAGGCAGCTGTCCGCATGCGGCGTCAGCAGCACGCCGCGCTTGACCAGGAAGATGTTGGTGGCATTGGTTTCCGAAACAAATCCATGGACATCCAGCATGATGGCGTCGTCAACGTCCGCCAGATTGGCCTGTATCTTGGCCAGGATGTTGTTGATAAGGTTGTTGTGATGAATCTTGGAATCCAGACACTGCGGCGTGTTGCGGCGGACCGATGACGTGATGAGCCGGATGCCCGTTTTGGCATAAACCGGTCTTTTCCACTCGGCTAGCACAATCAGGGTGGAGCCAAACCGGTTGAGCTGCGGGTCCATGCCCGAGGTCGTCTTTCTGCCGCGCGTAAGCGTAAGGCGCACATGGGTCTCATCGCGCATCCCGTTCGCCTTTAGCGTTGCAAAAAGCGCAGCCTTGATGGCCTCGCGGCCAGGTATATCCGAAAAGGCCATGGCCTTTGCCGAATCGATCAGTCGGTCCAGATGCGCGTCCAGTGCAAAGACGCGTCCATCGTACACGCGTATGCCCTCCCACACCGCGTCACCGCCCTGCACGACGCTGTCAAAGACCGAAACCTTGGCTTCTTCGCGCGCCATGAGCGCACCATCAACATAGACGAGCAGCGCATCATTGCGGGCATCAGGCAGGCTGATATGCATTGGTTTGGCTATTCAGGCCCGGAGGGCGTATGCGTACAGATGGTCATAATAGGGTTGGCACTCGGCTAGGAGCGGCTCCAAAAACGCAGGAAACGGTGTCGTCTTGGGCCGGTAGGGCGCAAACCCCGTCGTGGTGTGAATTACGTGGTACCAGTGCGGTGCCCACGCGCCTTCCTCCGGACGCGGCCCTGCGGGCCATCGCAGCATCGATTTTTCGAACGCCAGGCCCAGAGAATCGCATAGCTGCGTCAAGACACCACGCGGATCGAGGAGCAACTGACGGGCATCCAAGACGGCTGGCTGTAGGCCCTGACCCCGGAGATGGTCCATGATATCGGCTTGCCGCTTGAGCGCGGTGTCCGCAAGCCTGGGCTGGGGAACCTGGTTGATGAGCGACGGCAGCATCTCCCTTGGATCCCGAATCAGAAATACCGTCGTGACCTTGTGCAGGAAGTCCCAGTCCAAATCCACCAGGTGGTGGCCCATGTTCTTCACGAAAAGCACGGGGCGATCACAGTCGCCCAGGAGCACCTCCTGCACCACGCGTTCTCCGTCGCTATCCATGGTCTCCAGAATATCGTTGCGGCCTGGATGCTGAGCACCCGTGCACCGCAGATAGTGCGCGTAGAGCGGCTCGTCCACAACGCGCGTATCAGCACGCTGTGCAAACGCGTACATCAGGGCCGTGGACACGTTGCGCGGTCCAGACCAGAGGTTGATCCTCAGGGTGCATTGAGCGGACATGGGCCTGTTATAACTGCTGACAGCGGTGAAGCGCAATACGGTTCAGCACGCAAAAGTTGCAGCGTGTGCATGAATATTTGGGGTGCACCCGCGTACTGACTCCAATTTAAGGGTTGGCAGGTGTAGTTTCTTCGCGTCCAGCTGCATAATCTTCGGAAGTGCGTGTGGAAGAAGCGCGGGTCATCTTGCCTGCCTTGGAAGCTGCGGCTGCTATGGCCATGGCGCACTACACGCACGTAAACGCCGCACTAAAGTCTGACCGCACGCCAGTCACGGAAGCGGACCTGGCGGTGCAGGCGCTCCTTGTCGAGGTACTCGACGATCACTACCCGCGCGATGGCATCGTGGCGGAGGAAGAAGGCCTGCGCAAGGTGTCACAGAGCGGCCGATACTGGACGGTGGACCCGATTGACGGGACGATCCCTTTTGTTGCGGGCCTGAGCAGCTGGAGCATTGCTGTGGGCCTTTTGGATGAGAACCAGCCGGTGGCCGGATTCATATACCTGCCGCCTTCGCGGGACTGCTTTCACACCGTGCCGGGAGAGCCGGCACGCCGCAACGGTCTTCCCATGAGGCTGAAGATGGCAGGGCCGCTCGGGTCGCACAGCCTGCTCCTGACACATTCGCGCCCACATCAGCGCTATGATCTTTCTGCAGCGTTTCCAGGGCGCGTGCTTGCCTTGGGTTCGGCATCGGTGCATCTGGCACATGTGGCCACAGGGGCGGCGGACGCCGTGATCATCGGTCACGACAAGATCTGGGATCTGGCACCCGGACTAGCCCTCTTGAAGGCTAGTGGCGGCGTCCTGCGCTATCTGGATGGCACGGATGTGGCGATGGGAGCGCTCCTGGACGGAGCTCCCGCGCCGCTCCCCATGCTGGGTGGGCACTTGGACACGATTTGCCAGGTGCGGGAAACACTGAACTACTGGGCGTCGCACGAAAATGCGCACCCCGTCCATGGACGGTAAGCTGCGGGTGCGTGCAGCCCGGTTCGAAATTTTACTGCTGCGCCAATGGATGCACCAATGGATGAATCGGCACAGATACGAAGTGCGCTGGTGCAGGCGGGCAAGATCGCCATGGGTTACTTCCGTCAGGTGAAGCCTGAGTGGAAAGCGTCCAGGTCTTATGTCACCGCGGCCGACCTGGCGGTGCAGGCGTTCCTCGTGCAGTGGCTCAAGACGCACTTTCCCGCGGATGGGATCATTGCCGAAGAAGCGGACTGCAGCATCGCGCCGGCAGGTTCGGCGCGGCTGTGGACAGTGGATCCTATTGACGGGACCGCCTCGTTTGTGTCGGGGCTGCCTGTGTGGGGCGTGGGCCTGGGACTGATCGCGAACGGCAGGCCCCGGGCAGGCTACTTCTACATTCCGATGACGGGCGACTACTACGCCGCAGCGCCCCGCGGATCGGTGGTGAACAGCGGAGAGATTGTGCCCCTGCAGCCGTCTCCGCCGCTGCACGGGGAGTCGCTGCTCCTTTCCATATCCAGGCTCCATCGCCACGCCGCGCTGTCTGCTTCGTATCCCGGCAAGGTGCGAAGCCTGGGTTCCACCATAGCACACATGTGCTTTGTCGCGACGGGCAGCGCAGATGCGGCAGTGCTGGGCCGCGTCTGGCTGTGGGACCTGGCGCCTGGATGGGCGCTGCTCAACGCCGCTGGAGCAACGCTCAAGTACCTTCATGGACCGGCTGTGCGCCTATCCGACCTGATGAGCCGCCGTCGTGCACGCGGCCTGATGATATGTGGTCATCCGGCAACCGTGCAGCAGTACGAAGCGCTCCTGACGCGGTACCGCCCGTGATGCAGTTATAGTCAGGGGCGCACGCGATGCGACAGTAGTTGGGGAGCACAGGATGCAGCCGTAGTCACCGGCGCACATGAAGCGGAAGCAGTCGGCGGCGCAGCGCGCTACAGGCTGGACGGAGCCGTGGTTCCGCGCGCCAAGGAGATCAGCGCATCGGCCACGGCGGTGTCTTCGCTCATGCGTTGCACCTTGGTCTGGGCACTGACCATCCTGCGTGAACGCTGCAGCCAAGCTCCGAAGGTGCCGGGGCGCACGGCGGTGACCAGCGGTGCATCGAATGCCTTGGATTCCCGCCGAATATGGTAGTGTCGGTTGATCTTGCAGAGCGCGGCGTCGAGCACTATGGCAAAGCGGTCCATGTCGGCGGGCGGCGTGGCGAACTCGATCAGCCACTCAAGCCTCGGCAATGTGTCCGTAGTCGGAGGGCGCGACGTCACATGGTATTCGGCTGCATAGGCACCGGATTCCTTGCACACGGCTGCCATCGCATGGCGGGCATCTTCGCCGAAAACTTTTTCGCCGTAGCGGTCCAGCACCTCGCTGGTGCGCCCCACAACTTCAATCTTGTGCGGGTCAATACTGGTGAATCGGATGACATCGCCCACAGGATAGGTCCAAAGGCCGCTGCAGGTGGTAACATAGGGCATGTAGCGAACGCCAGCCTCCACCTCGCCAATATGGCAGCGCCGCATGGGCGTGCTATCCAACCCGTCAAAGCGCACAAACTCGAAGAAGACACCGTTGTCGAGGTCGAGCAGCATGGCGGGGTCGTCCAACTCCACCTGGTAGGAGAAGAACCCTTCAGAAGCTCCGTAGGTCTCCAGAAAATGTACATCAGGCAATCCGATGAGCTCCTGAAGCACGGCCCGATACTCGCGCAGAGCAACGCCGCCCGTGATAATCAGCTGCAAGTTCGGCCAGATCTCTCCCACCGTTCGTACGGCGGTGCCGCGCTGCGCGTTGTGGCGAGAGATGGCTGCTTTGAAGAGCGGGACGGCCCACGAGGGCACGGTTGCAATCACACGGACATCCTTGTGGAGCGCATAATCGGCGATGGCTCGAAGCTTGTCCTGCCAGTTTGGCAAGCAAACGATTTCGCGAGGGACACTGCGGTACAGCAGCCTGAAGGGCCAGCCCACGGCCAAAGGCAGAAAACCGCTCACTTCGCCAATGAGTGTTCCGGGATACCGGGTATCTTCTTCAACAAGACCAGGAATGCTGATCTGTCGGCCAGGAAGGATGCGTAAATTGTGTGTCGTGCGCAGGTACTGGAATGCTACGCCGAAGCTGAAGGCGGCATTGCGGCGGACGGCTTCTCGACTGAGCGGCAGGATGCGGCCGCCGGAAGTGGTGCCGCTGGATACGGCAAAATTGCGGATGCGCCCAGGCCAGATGATGTCGCGTGCCCCCTGGCGCAGGCGCAGGATGTCCGGTGCAAAATCGTCGTACGCGTGGAGCGGCACGCAAGACTGGTAGGCCGCAATGACATCGGACGCCTGTGCTAGCGCACCAAAGTCGTATCGGCGGCCCCATTCGGTTTGGCAGGCTTCCCGAAGGAGGCGCCTGAGCAGCGCAGCCTGCGTGTTCACAGGAGTCCGAGTGAACCTCCGTGCTTTACGTCGTAGGGACAAGGGACGGATCGTTGAAGTGCGGACAGGTCGCTGTCAACAGCACAGGCGGTGTTGGGATCCGATGAAAAGGCGCTGAACAAGATCTGCAGAGCAGCCAGGTGCGCAGCAGGACGATGACCAGGAAAAAAGTGCGGAATCCGTTTCTTCTGCAGTGCAGAAACCTGACGCTCGACTGCACGCGCGGCCCGCAGGTTGTGGGCATCCTCAATGTCACACCCGATTCTTTCTCGGACGGGGGCCTGTACATGGACCGCGATACAGCCCTGGCGCGCGCGGGGGCGATGGTGCGCGAAGGGGCCACGGTGATCGATGTGGGCGGCGCTTCCTCTCGCCCGAGCGGCGCGGTCTATGGAGCAGGCGCGGCGGTGGTGCCGCCTGAAGAAGAGTCTGGTCGCATCGTGCCGGTGATAGAAGCCATCGTGCAAGCGCTGCCCTCAACCGTGGTGTCCGCAGATACGTACCACCCATCGGTGGCGCGGGCCGCGCTGGCGGCAGGCGCGCACATGATCAACGATATCACGGGCCTGCGGCATTACCCGGAGATGGCGGAAGTGGTCGCTGCGCACGATGCGGCGCTGATCGTGATGCACGCGGTCGGACGCCCTGGAGAATTGTTGCACGAACACGCCTACACGGATGTTATAGCGGAAGTCTGCGGTGCGCTGGAATTGTCGCTGTATATTGCGCGTGCAGCAGGTGTACAAGATCTGGTGGTGGATCCTGGCTTTGGATTTGGCAAGACGGCAGAGCAGAACCTGACCCTTGTGGGCAGGCTGGGGGCTGTTTGTGCGCTGGGGAGGCCCGTCATGGTGGGCCTCTCGCGCAAGAGTACCATTGGCAAAGTGCTTCAGAAGAATAGTGTACCGGCACCCGTAGACGGCCGCCTCTTCGGCACGCTCGGTGTCACGGCGGTTGCAGTGACGCAGGGCGCACACCTGATTCGCACGCATGATGTGGGGCCGACCGCTGAAATGATTCGCGCGATGCAAGCGACGATGAGCGTAGCATGAGCATCTTCGGCATCATCCCCGTACAGCTGATCGATCTCTTCGAGATCGCGCTCGTCACCTTTCTCTTGTACCGGCTGTACATGATGATGCGCGGCACGCTCGCGGTGTCCATTCTGATGGGAGCCCTCGCGTTGTATGTGGTGCAGCTCGTTGTGCAATTGACGGACATGAAGATCCTCTCGGCGCTGTTCGGAGCGCTCAGCGAGGTGTATCTGCTGGCTGCCATCATTGTCTTTGTGCCTGAAATCCGACGCGTCTTGCGGCTGATCGTTCAGAATCCGCTGGTGCGGCGCTTCTTTGGTTCGACGACCCAGCAAGCCGAGATCACGGAAACCGTTGCAGCCGCCCGTGTGATGAGCGAACAGCAGATTGGAGCGCTCATCGCGTTTCAGCGCGTTGAAGGGCTGCGCAACTACGTTGAGTCAGGCCAACGGCTGCATGCAGAGATCAGCAGAGACCTTATTACCAGTATCTTCTACTCAAAGAGTTCCCTTCATGATGGTGCGGTTATTGTCGCAAACGGGTGTATCGAGGCGGCCCGCTGCATCTTGCCTGTGTCAAAAAATATGCAGCTGGACTCCAGGTACGGCACACGCCATCGCGCTGCAGTCGGACTCACGGAAGAGACGGACGCGGTGGTGGTGATCGTGTCGGAGGAAACCGGAAGCATCTCTGTAGCCATGGAAGGCAGGATCGTGTCCGGCTTGTCGCCTGAAATACTGCGGGTCAAGCTGAGTGAAGCGCTGAACACGGCGGCATCCTTTGAACCAGCAGTGGCATAGCCTATGCGGCCCTATGAACGCCTCTATTTGCGTCGTCGTGCTGCACTGGTGGAGCATCTTCGGAACCGCGGGATATCGGACGAGGCGGTACTGGCGGCCGTGGGCAAAGTAGCCCGCGAATACTTTGTGGAGCCTGCCCTGCGCGGCCGCGCCTACAAAGACGAGGCGCTGCCAATCGGGCTGAAACAGACCATATCACAGCCCTACACAGTGGCGTTTCAGACTATGCTGCTGGAGATTCAGCCGGGGGATCGCGTGCTGGAGATTGGCACCGGCAGCGGGTATCAGTCCGCTATCCTGTCCGAAATGGGAGTCAGGGTTTTTTCTGTTGAACGGCACCGCGCTTTGCATGTGCGCGCCAGAGATCGCTTGTCGAATCTGGGCTATCGCGTGGTCACGCGGCATGGGGATGGCACGGTCGGCTGGACAGCCTGCGCGCCCTTTGACGGGATCGTGGTGACCGCCGGTGCGGCGCAGGTGCCCGACAGCCTGATCCAGCAGTTGCGTGTGCCCGAAGGCAATCGGCGCGGGGGGCGGCTGGTGATTCCTGTAGGCGCACACGGCGACCAGATTATGTGTCGCTACGAGTGCACGGCCCCGGGAACGCTCCAGAAGGAGCGTTTTCATTCTTTCCGCTTCGTGCCGCTGATCTCCAACTAGGTTGCGGGCTCGGATATTACCGCACCAACGCTGTTCTGATAGGCAGCCACCAGCGCAGCTTTGGCCTCTTCGCGCAAGTCGTGGGCCGTGGCGTGCTGGTCGGACATGATGGCCACGCCAATAACGATGCCGCCGCTGAGCAGCCCATCGGCTTCGGCCACGCTGGCATGCGCTCGTTTGCCCCATTCTTCCACCTTGGACCGGTGTCCATCGGTGAATACGCCGAACATGATTTCCCCGAACTTCACCACGCGGCTGCTGGCAGAGGCGGCTTGCAGCCGCTCGCGAAGCTGGTCTTCTGCCTGCGCTATGACGCTGTCGCCGAGCCTGGAAACATGCTCTGCGTTGCGCAGCAGGACCAGCCCGAGCGCCAACGGCTGACTGCAGGCGCGGGCCTGATCCATCTCTTCGGCGATAATCTTGTGGCGCGGGCGGGTCGGGTCGTCCTTGTAGAAGACCGCGCCCAAAAGATGCGCACACTGCTCAAAGAGATCCCGGTGCCGCGAGTGCGAAAGACCATTCTCGCGCATGGTGTCCGCCAGGAGAATCAGCGGTGTAGCCCCTACCGGTGCAACCGCGACGCGCAAGACAGACCCGGGGGCGCGACTATACCCCAAAGAGCGTGCTGGGAGGTCTCCGCGCACCACCCTGATGGCAAACTTGCGCGGTGATGTCATCAAGGGTTCGTCATACGCGAAGGATTCTCCCGGCTGCTTGGCAAAGTTGGGGCCGGCTGTCCCAATGATGTGGCAATGACCACTATCCTGGCGCAAGACGCAGACCGCGTGTGCAGCGAGGAGAGCTCGAAATCCTTCCAGAACAGGTGCCAGAACATCAATGTTGTAGGGATCGGGCAAGGTGCCGTAGGCATCACCGCTGGAATTCATGGGTGCCTGTTCAGAACCGTCTTCCTCGTCTATGTCGGTGAGCGAGCCTGCATGGACAGCCTCAAGGGGAGGAGGTCCGGCTGCGGACGGTTCGAACTGCCTATCGGGCTGTGCGGGCTCCTCAGCGGTGATGCTGAGAATGCCCACAGATTCAAGATCTTCCTCAGCTGCCTCTGTGGCGGCCGACATTTTGGCGTAATTGCGGCGCCTGCGCACCGCCGGAACGATCCACCACAAGGCTACCGCCAAGATGAGCGCGCCTGCAGCAAGCTGAAGAGGGAGTCGGCCCAGGTACGATGCGACTGCCGCCGCCACCACAGCCAACAAGGAGATCAGACTTCGCATTGAAAATCAGCACAAAATGGCTAGGGTAAGAAGCTACTGCAATGCGGCAACATTATCAATACACCGCGCGGCAAATCGTGCGTTCGCATAGCCTTGTGTCCTACGTCGCTTCGCGTATGACAAGGTCGTCGGGCATATCATTCCGTTGGGGATCAGGATTCAGCAGGCAGCCGGTGAGTGGTAGCTCAAAGGCCGTCAAAAATGGTGCAATCACGGAGAACCAGAACTCCTGCTGAAATTCCACGAACTCGTTCGTAAACCCTCCGCGCGCATGGTCATGTCCCACGATGTCAAGGTACAGCATGCGCGGCCAGCCAGGAAAGCGTGCCTCTGCTTCACGGATCGCAGCGAACACCGCCTGCGCGGCCTGGTCGAAGCTGTCGTCCGCTGCGATGATGAGGTAGAGGCCTACGGTGTTGTCGAAGTTCATCCATATCCCGGGCTTCTTCGGCTTGTTGTACGCGGGCGCTCGGGGCGTCTTCTGGTCCATTTTCCTCAGGGGCTGGCTCAGGCGTGGCAGCACAACGTGTGTTCGGATCGCGAGTCCGGCAGCGGCACGCTTCCGGACGCTTCTACGCTGGGCGGAATCCATGGGTCTTGCGCCCTGCGCACGGCCAGGCGCAGTGCACCAATCCCATGGGCCGCGTGCGGTGCGTATATTCCTGCGCACGCACAGATCGGTTGATTCATGTCCAAAGCTACGCTAACGCTCGGCAATCAGACACTCGAGATGCCTGTGGTGGTGGGCACCGAGAATGAGGTGGGCATCAGCATAGGAGTACTCCGCGGGAGCAGCGGTGCCATCACCTTGGATCCGGGGTACGGCAATACGGGGTCGTGCACAAGCGCGATCACCTTCATAGATGGGGAGCGTGGCGTGCTGCGCTACCGCGGGTATGCGATAGAGGACCTGGCGGCGCACGCCTCCTTCGTGGAGGTGATGCATCTTCTGGTGTACGGAGCGCTGCCTACTGCGGCGCAGCTGGAGCGCTTCCAGCACAGCCTGGCCCACCATACGCTGTTGCACGAGGACATGAAGAAGTTCTATGAGGGCTTTCCGCCGAAGGCGCAGCCCATGAGCGTGCTTTCGGCAATGGTGGCTTCGCTTTCCACGTATTACGAAACGGACGACGACCTCAACATCATTCGGCTGCTTGCGAAGCTGAAGACCATTGCCGCACTTTCGTACAAGAAGTCCATCGGTCAGCCGTTTGTGTACCCGCGCAATGATCTCGACTTCGTCGCGGACTTTTTGCACATGATGTTTGCGGTGCCCACGGAGGTGTATCACGTGAACGAGGTGGTTCGCAAGGCGCTGGACATGTTGCTGATCCTACACGCAGACCATGAGCAGAACTGCAGCACCTCAACGGTGCGCATGGTAGGCAGCAGCGGGGCGGACCTGTTTTCGACCATTTCAACGGGTATCAGTGCATTGTCGGGGCCGTTGCATGGCGGGGCCAACACAGCGGTCATCAAAATGCTGGAATTAATCCGCGCCGATGGCTCAGACTATGCAAAGTACATCGCCAAGGCAAAGGATCGCAACGATCCGTTTCGGCTTATGGGATTTGGGCATCGGGTCTACAAGCAGTTCGACCCACGCGCGCGTCTGATCAAAAAGGCGGCAGATCAGGTCCTGGATCAGCTGGGTATCACGGATCCGCTGCTTGCCATTGCCAAGAATCTGGAGCGTGTAGCCTTGGAGGACGAGTACTTTGTGAAGCGCAAGCTCTATCCCAACCTGGACTTCTACAGCGGCATCGTGTACCGCGCCATGGGTCTGCCCACCAGCATGTTCACGGTGCTCTTTGCGCTAGGGCGCTTGCCGGGCTGGATCGCGCACTTCAAGGAGATGCGCGACAACCGCGACCGGCTTCACCGACCGCGGCAAATCTATACGGGTCCCATGCTCCGGCCGATTCCGCCCATTGAGTACCGCTAGTCCCATGACTCACCGAATCATGCCGCACGGACTCATCGCCCCGCTATTGGCTGTGCTCACCGTCGTGCCCGGGTGCATGCTGGGAGAGAAGGAGCGCTATGTCGCACTTCTCGCGCAGCAGCATGCGAGGTATCCCCAGATGGAGATCCAGGACGTATACAAGCACGCGTACGAGGCCTCGCATGGCAGCACGCACATGGCGGCAAGCGATGAGCAGGCGGCCAAGTACCTGCTCGGCGAACTCAGTGCGCTGATCGGGAAAGGGAACGATCCTTTGTGCGAGCCCCTGGTGCCTTCCGGACAACTTGTTCGCTTCCATCTGCGACCGTTCGTGCAATCAGGCGGACTGCCCGAGGATCTGATCGCCGCCCTGGTGCAAACCCGGGAAAGCTTCACGCCTTCCACGGATCGTCTGGAACGCTATTGGGGTTATGCCGAGGCCGCGGCTGCCGAAGGCACATTGCCGTTCACGATCGAATCCATGCGTGCCTACTTCGATGCGCGCGTAGCCGAAGGATACCCCGCCGTGAACCACTCCAGACGCTTCCTCATGGTGTATCGGCCAGCCTATCGCGTGGTGCTGCGCAAGCATCTGCCGATGCCTTGCTAACCTTGCGCGAGGGCGGCGCGCCCTGTGGCGCAAGCCCGCCTGTCCGCGCTGCGTGGCCGCTACTGCGCAGCCTTCAGAAGTGTATCCAGGAAAGCAGGCAGCACGTTCTGTACCCGCTGTCCGAAGATATTCCAGCTGTTGATGACGCCGATGAGGGCATGATCCGGCAGCACCAGAAGGTACTGGCCGCCAAAACCCAGCCCGGCCCATACGGCGACTCCATCCCGATCAAGACGCCACCACTGGTAGCCGTAGCCCCAGCCGCTGCGATTGACGCGCTCCACCTGGTGTCCGATGGCTTCTTCCACAAATGATGCACGCAAGATGCGCTGCCCGTTCCACTGCCCACGGTGCAGGTACAGGTATCCAATCTTGGCCAGCTGCGCTGCTTCGAGGTATAGCCCGCCCTCGGTGTCGGGCAAGCCGCGCGGCGTTCTCTTCCAGTGGTAATCCTCAATCTGCAGCGGGCCGAATACGTGCTGCTCGGCGTAGGCATCGATCGTCATGCCTGTGGCGTCCAGCACAACGCCGGACATGAGGTGGCTGCCTCCGCTGTTGTAGACCCACTTTTCGCCCGGCGCAGCGTCCATTGGCTGGTCCAGGGTGAACTGAATCCAGTCGTCACTATGCTCCAGCTGCAGCGTGGTGTTGGTCTCGTCCAGCGGCCTGTCCTGCTCATGCCACTCTATGCCCGTGCGCATGGTGAGCAGGTCCGCTAGCGTCGCCTCGTGCAGCCGCGGGTCTGCATCCTGCGTGTCGTAGGCCGAGAAAAATGACAGCAGCGGGGCTCCCAGGCTGTCTATTTCCCCATTGGTCAGCGCGGCGCCCACAACGGTGGCTGCAACCGACTTTGTTACAGACTGGAGCGTGTGCACCTCGCGTCCCTGATAGTAGGGGTGCACACGTGGGCTGTAGTAGTTGTAGGCGTCATCCTCCTGGCCTTCTTCACAAGTGTTGTATCCGCATCCCAGCGCGCCCTGATACCCTTCGCTGATGGACTGATAATCCCGATCATACCTTTGGCTGTAGACGAGGTAGCCGTTTTTGACCACTACCATGCGGTCCACATTGCCGTAGCGCCCCGCTGTAATCGCAGCATCCAGCGAATCCAGAGGCGCCGGTGACATCCCTTGCGCCGCGGGCGCGGCTATGGGCCAAGAGGCGCCAGGCCATGGCACCTGCGCACTGGCCAGTGGACTGGCCGCAAGCGCGAGCACCATGAGAAGATGACGGGCCATCGCCATACGGGTAAGCCGAAGAGCCTGCATGCACCTGATGTGCCCGGGACTGGAGTCGAACCAGCACGCCCACGTGGGCACTGCCCCCTCAAGACAGCGCGTCTACCTATTCCGCCACCCGGGCCACATGCAATACCGAAGTGATCCCACCAGGGCTCGAACCTGGGACCCTCTGATTAACCTACCACACCGGCTTTCACCGGCCGCCTGCGCGGTGTGCGCACACAGCGTTGTGGTCTGGACCATCTCTTCACCCGCGGTGGACAGGGTGGGCTGCGTATGGCCTCTGAGGGCTCTCCTGCCGACAAGGCGGCGGACGACCTGCACCATTCCGCACGGCTGGCTGTCACGGCCAGCAGCGCGGCCCAGGCCGTCCTTTCAGGGTTGCCTGCTGATTACCCACATATCCTGCGCATTGTCACGCGTGACAGCGTAGCGCAGGCTTTAGGGCGTCCCAGCATACAGCAGCCTCCACTTGTGCAGTTTCCTGCACAAGGCTCCATGTCAAAGTCAGATGCTCTACCAACTGAGCTATGGGATCAGCATGTCAGAGAACAGCGGAACGGGCGGCGCGCACGGCCCCGCACAACCACTTGAACGCGCTGCAGCTTTTGCGGTTCGCTGTATTACTACACGCCCATCCGCCGCCATAGCGTACGCATGGCCTGACGAAGGATCAGTTCTCCCTCCATTCGTGCGCGGTCGAAGTTGATGAATCCATGTGCAAGGTAAACCTCCGTCGGCGAGCAGTTGTACAGCAGCTTGATTTCGCGGTCGCCTTTGCGGTGGTCCTGTGTTGCGAACAGTCCCACAAGGCCGAACGGAACTGTGCCGACGAACACATCGACGCCTTCTCCGTCAGTACTCAGCGTGCCGTTGATATACCCGTAGTCCATCGGGTATACGATGCTGCGCCATGTGGGGTGAACCGTCTGAGCGGGGCGGTCAATGGTCAATCCGTGCTGCCGGATGAGCGCTTCCCATGCTGCCCAGCGGAAGTGCTTGCGCAATACGTCGGCCAGCGCCACCGTACTACGGCTTTAATGCGATATGCAGTTCGTCCAGCTGCGCCGTATCCACCGGTGCGGGCGTACTGGACATCGGTTCCTGCGCGCTCTGCGTTTTCGGAAACGCGATTACATCCCGCAGCGAATCTGCACCGGTCAGCAGCATGACGATGCGATCAAGTCCCATGGCAATGCCACCATGCGGTGGGGCGCCATAGCGCAAGGCGTCCAGCAGAAAACCGAAGCGCTCCTGCGCCTCCTGGGCATCAATGCCGAGGAGCCTGAACATCTGCTGTTGCACGGCAGCATCATGGATCCGGATGGAGCCGCCTCCAATCTCGTGGCCGTTGAGCACGAGGTCGTACGCCCGCGACCGCGCGCTTTGCGGGTCGTCGCTCAGGGCCGCCATGTCGTCAGGATGCGGCGAGGTGAACGGGTGATGCACGGCGCCGTAGCGCTGTGCGCGCGCGTCCCACTGAAGCAGCGGAAACTCCGTGATCCATGCGAAGGCCCAGGCGGGCGCGCCGTCCAGCAGCCTGAGTTCACGAGCCATATGTAGCCGCAATGCACCCATCTGCTCGTACACCTGAGGCGTGGAGCCGCAGAGAATCAAGAGCAGATCTCCCGCCTTGGCACCGCTATGTGCAATGGCACGGTCCACGAACTGCCGCGGCAGCACATGCTCCTTGACGGATGATCGTGCGGCTTCGCCGCTGGAAGGCAGCCGCGCATAGATCAGGCCACCGGCACCAATGCGTTCACGCACCACTGTCTTGTCCAGGCGGTCCATATAGCCCCGCCCGCGATCACCCATGCCAGGTGCCACCAGGCCCATCACCGCACCGCCGGCCGCCAGCGCCGCGTCAAAGACACGAAAGCCGGAGCCGGCAAAACAGGCGCTGAGGTCTGTGAGCTCCAGCGCAAAGCGCAGGTCGGGCTTGTCTGAGCCGTACCGTCGCAACGCGTTGTCATAGGTAAGCCTGGGAAAGGGCAGCGAAAGGTTCTGGCCGAGCACGCGCTGCCACAGGGCAGACATGAGGCCCTCGGTCAGCGACTGCACCTGTGCTTCGGTGGCAAAGCTGATTTCCACATCAATCTGCGTGAATTCCGGCTGCCGGTCCGCCCGCAGATCTTCGTCCCTGAAGCACTTCACGATCTGCATATACCGGTCCAGCCCCGCGATCATCAGGATCTGCTTATAGGTCTGCGGGCTTTGCGGCAGCGCGTAGAATTGGCCGGGATGCATGCGGCTTGGCACCAGGTAGTCGCGCGCCCCTTCAGGCGTCGACTTCATAAGCGTCGGTGTTTCGACTTCGATAAAGCCGTGCTGGTCGAAATACCGGTGGATCACCTGGTACACATGGTGCCGTACAATCAGGCGCTCCTGCACTGCGGGGCGTCGAAGGTCCAGGTACCGATACTGCAGCCGCAGATCTTCGCCTGCGTGTTGGCTCTTGGATGCATGGGCCGTAACCACAAAGGGCGGTGCCGCTGCCGGCGCAAGCACGGCAAGATCATGCACCCGAACCTCCAGCTCACCCGTCGGGAGCTTGGGATTGATGGTGTCTTCGGAGCGCCGCTGTACGCGTCCCTGGATGCTGACCACGAACTCGCTTCGCAGTCTGTCCGCCGCTGCGTGGCTTGCTGCATCATCCTGCGGCGAAAATACGATCTGTGTCAGCCCGTACCGATCTCGCAGATCGATGAATATGACGCCGCCCAAATCGCGGCGGGTATCCACCCACCCCTTGAGGATGACATCGCGGCCGATATCTCCCATTGTCAGCGCGCCGCACGTATGCGTGCGCAGGGCATGAGGGTCTGCGCCAGCGGACGCAGTCATTGGAGCATCCAATTCAGTCACACAGCATCGAGATCATTAGATCGAGGTCATTAGAGGGAGCGGGCATGGTCCCTGCACACGAACTGTACACGGTCGAATGTACGCGGCGTATGTACACGGCGCAAAAGCCTAGCATCACTGTAACCAGGAAAGCACGCAAGTTGATTTTGCATGAAAGCCGTTTGTGCGTGTAGGAGGCGATTTTCACGCAGTTTTGGCCGCACCTTTCACGGTGCGACCGTGCCTGGCGCGGCCATGCTCCCTGCGATCCTGCTGTTGCGCACGCATTGACCCGCAAGTCGGGACGCACACGCGGGCTTTTACCCGAGCCGTCCGGCCGCAGGCCATGCCGCGCAGACGTAGCCCGGCACCCGGCAGATTGGTCCACGGGCAGTCCATACGCGCGAGCACACAATTTCGAAGCACCGGGTCAGCATCACGCGCGCCTTTCAATCGCGCATGCCGTTTGCGTGATCGTCCGGTCAAGTAGTGGAAGGAGTAGATACTGCCTCTGTCAAGCCGTTTGTGGTTGAGCGTAGGTTGGGCAGCAGTAGGGCTGGACAGGCCGGTGCAGCCTACCGGCCCGCGGGCTGCTATGTAGCCTTTTAAGGGGCCGGCTTTAGTGGCTGCCAGCGTGCCAAAGTCTTATTGTGCGGCTTCGTGCGGCACCTTTTCGCCGCAGCGAGTTCAGAGGCCCGTTTCGCGGAGCGCGAAGTGATTATGTCTGGACCTTGTTGTCCTTGGGTGGCTGGAAGCTGTGTTTTCGCCGCTATAATGGCCTCATGAATCTCGCTTTGTCCTCTATCGTGCTAGTCCATCCAGCGAATTCCGAGACATCGTACAAGGTCTTCCGGGCCAGTTTTTCGGTCGCGCATGCTGTGTCAAGGGCTTGTGCGCTACCGCTGAGCGGGGCCTATCTAAAGAGAATGACTATCTTTCCGCGGCATCAAACCCCGTCTATATGAATAGCCATCAAAGCGTAAAGACCGCCCCGGAAGCGACCTGGTTTGGACATCCGCGTGGTTTGGGCACGCTGTTCTTCACAGAGATGTGGGAGCGGTTCAGCTACTATGGCATGCGCGCGCTCCTGGTGCTCTTCATGACGACGGAGACGATGGGTCGGAACCCAGGTCTGGAGTTCGATACTGTGACCGCCACCGCCGTTTATGGGCTGTACACCTTCTTCGTATATGTGCTGGCCCTGCCCGGTGGATGGGTCGCAGACAACCTTTGGGGACAGCGCAAAGCGGTCTTTGTCGGCGGCTGCATCATCGCACTGGGGCATTTCACCATGGCGGGGCCGATGGTCGGACTACCCGATCACCTGTGCTTTTTCCTCGGACTCTTTTTCATCATCGTGGGCACGGGACTCTTGAAGCCGAACGTCAGCACGATGGTCGGCGACCTGTACCCGGAAGGCGGCGCGCGGCGCGATGCCGGGTTCTCGGTCTTCTACACCGGCATCAACCTGGGCGCTTTCCTGGGGCCGATCATTGCCGGGTCGATTGGGGAATCCTACAACTGGCACTGGGGCTTCTCCATGGCCGGCATTGGCATGGTGCTAGGCCTGGTGCAGTATCGACTGGGGGCCAAGCACCTCGGCGATGCCGGCATCCTGCGCAATGCGCCGCCAGCCGACGAGCTCAGGAAAAAGTCCCGCGCTACGTACCTGGTAACAGCAGCTGCACTAGTCGTGCTGGCCGCAGCGGGATGGCTGCTGCTGTCCCGGATGGGGCTGGAGCTGAGCCGCGTGGCGGAGCTGGTCGGATATACAGTGATCGGTGTAGCCGTACTGTACTTCGTTTACCTCTTGGTTATGACAGACCATTCGCGCCTGGAAAAGCGGCGCCTGGGCGTCATCTTCTGGCTGTTCATCCTGTCGGCCATCTTCTGGTCGGGCTTTGAGCAGGCTGGTTCGTCGCTGAACCTCTTTGCCCGCGACTTCACTAATCGCAACATACTCGGCTGGCTGGTTCCGGCCAGCGCGCTCCAGTCCATCAACTCCACCTTTATCATTCTCCTGGCGCCGCTGTTCGGGTCGCTTTGGGTGTTTTTGGCCAGGATCAAGCGCAATCCATCGATCCCGGTAAAGTTTGGATTGGGACTCCTGGGGCTTGCAGCAGGATTCTTTGTCATCGCGTGGGGTGCCAGCCATGCTAGTGCCGACAACCTGGTTTCGCCTGCGTGGCTGGTGGTGATGTACTTCCTGCATACGGTGGGAGAGCTTTGTCTAAGTCCGGTCGGACTCTCTTCCGTCACCAAGTTGGCCCCGCCTTCGCGCGTCGGGCAGATGATGGGCGTCTGGTTCATCGGCACGGCCCTCGGCAATCTCTTCGCCGGCCTTGTGGCCGGTCAACTGGAAGACCTGGCGCCGGATGCTGTCTTCGGCAATGTCGCCATGATTATCGGCGCCGCCGGCCTTGTGGCCCTCGTGGCCTTTAAGCCTATCAAGAAGCTGATGGGCGATGTGGACTAGGCCCTGCGGCTCTGCGCGAAGCAGACAGCTTGCACGAGGCCGTCAACCATGGCATCAAGGCTAAGATGCTGCTGCGCAAAAGCCAGTGCACTGTTGGCGAACCGCGCGTGCTCCTGCCAAACTTGTTCAACAGCATCGGCAAGCGCTGCAGGATCGCCATAGGGTGTCAGCAACCCGTTCCGGCCGGGCCGGAGGTACGCAATCTCAGGGCTGTGGTAGCGGATGTGCGGATGCGGAGACGCTTGCGACACTACAGGAAGCCCCAAGGCGAAGGCGTGGTTGATCGCAAGGCCCAGGTATCCGGGATTAAGCAGCACATCGGCAGCATACAGGTAGGGCGCGGACGCGCTCCAGGAGGTCAAGGCCCCCAGGAGCCGCACGCCTCCCAGCCTCGCGCCCTGCGCTTCCAGGGCGGCGCGCTCAGGCCCGTCCCCGATAATCAGGAGCTCTGCACCCGGATGACGCTGACGCAAGAGCGCAAAGGCCGCCATCAGCGGCGCGGTCCCCTTGGGCTTGATGAGCCGCCCCAGAAACGCAGCAACCGGTGCATCCGGCGACAACCCTAGGCGCCGGCGCACCGCCCGCCGGCCCTCGTGTGCCAGTTGCTTGTGCAAGGCAAGCAGCGCACCCGTATCCAACGTGTTCGGCGCAACGAATATGCGCGCCGCATCCACATGCGGCCGCAAGAGGTCTGCTACAGGTTCCGTATAGCAGATGCACGCGTCCACATGCTGCGCTAGCGCCAGCCTGTACCGCGTCATTGGGGAGCGCACCGAAAAGGGGCGCCGGTTCGACGAAAAGTGCCCCCAGATGAGGCGCGCGGCACCCGCCAGGCGTGCGCGGCGCAATAGAAGCGGCAGTGTGACCGACCGCACGGACTCTTCCACGATCACCGCGGATGGATGGGGGTGCTGCTTGAAGAGACGCCCGAAGGGCTGAAGGTGAAGCCGTTCGCCTCCAATCCACACGTTGCGCATTGGAAACTCCTGGTAGCCGCGGGCCTCGCTGCCGGCCAGCGAGGCCAAGGCGCGCGGGGGCGTGCCTGCACATACGATGAGTTGGCCCCCGAGTCGCGCATTGAGGCGGGTCAGGGCCGCCTCGCGATAATGCGGTACCATGCGTGTCACGTAGAGCACCGCGCTCATGACGTTACCTCGTCCAACACGGCCCCAAAGCGGGCTGCGATTCGGTCTATGTCGAAGGCTTCTGCTGCGAAGGTTCGCGCCGCGGCGCCCATGCGGGTCCGCGTGCGGGGGTCTTTAAGCAGCGCCAAAGCAGCGGCGCAAAAGGCGTCCGGATCCGTGGGAGGAGTCACCATGCCTGCGCCGGCTCGAAGGACCATGCGCGCAGCCAGGTTCGCGGCGGGCACCGCCAAGAGTAGGGGCTTGCCCGCTGCGAGGTACGTCAGCACTTTGGATGGGACTGAAAATACGCTGGCCGCTTCCTCCAGTACGGCAACCAGCACAGTGGCGGCCGCATAGAGGGCCGGCAGATCGTCCAGTGGCTGGTACGGCAAGATGCGCAGCGCTGGCAGCGCGTGCCGCTGTTTCTGCTCCAGAAGCCACTGCGCCCCCAGACCCTGAGAGATTACAACCACTTGCGCGCGGCCTTCCACCGCTTTTGCCAGCCGAAGCAGCAGTGCAGGGTTGTGCTTCATGCTGAGCGTACCCGTGTACAGCAGGCACGGGCTTGCCATGAGCGTTTCGGCCAGTGGTACATGCCTGGATGGGCTTATGTGAGTCACATCAGCCCAGTTCTCTATCACATGGATACGGCGCGGATCCACACCCAGGCGCAAGATGTGGTCTACAAAGTCACGGGAAATAGCAATGATGGCATCGCTTCTGCGCAGCATCCCACGCTCCAGCCATTGAAAATACCGACCCACACAAGCACCGAACAGGCCCAGCTTCTTCCCAAGAATCCGGTAGATGGCCTCCCCGATAAGGTCCTGCAGCCAGTACACCACGGGAATCCGCATCCGGCGGCATGCCTTCATCAGCCGGTGCTGCGCGCTGAGTGGCGTGTTGCCTGATAGCACCACGTCCGGTCGCACGGCCTTGCATGCGTGGGCAATGTGCTCTCCGTATTCCCGTTCCTGTCGCCAGCGCGTAAGGAAGCTGTACTTGTCCAGCGGCTTGCGCAGCTTCAGCGCAATGACCTGGAGGTCCTCCGCAGCCGCGCCGTCGAGGCCGGGCGGCGTAGTCTGGTGCGATGCGCAATAGGCGTGGAATACGGCATGGCCCCGCTTCGCGAGCACGCGGCTTAGCTGAAGCGCAAAGGCATAGCCGCCAAAGTCGTGCACCAGTATGCGCATCTACCGCCCCGTGTCTAGCCTGTCCCGGTCGTGCTCCATGGAACCATGTCTGAGCAAGGCACCGAAGATGGTGCGGCAGAACTGATCGGCGGTGTTCGCCATCCCGAATGCTGCAGTGGTGCCTTTATCAAACGGAATTGGATTGCCGCTGAGCCACCGCGTCAGTCCGGCGGCAATTGCGGCGGGCTGCGTCGAATCAACAGCGAGGCCGAGCTGGTGCCTTACAATATGAGTGCCTACCAGGCCGTAGTCGGATCCAAGCACGGGTACACCGGCCTGGGCGGCGCGAATGAGCACGCCGCTGGATCCTACGTGACGCTGGTACGGAGCCAGAATGAGGTCCGCAGATTGAAAAAGTCTTGGAATCTCCTCCTCGCGAACAAAGCGTGGCTCATGTATGATCTGCACCGCGGTTGTGCTGCGGCTTGCCGCTATGCGGGACTGCATGGGCGCGCGCTCGCGCGGAACCGCCTGCCCGATGATGATAAGCGCCAACTGGTGCTGGTGCGCCGGAGAGAGCTGCGGCAGGGCTGCCAGCGTCTGATAGATGCCCTTGCGGGCGGCTAGGCTTCCAAAGAAGAGGGCAATCCGACGCCTTGGCTTCACGTCCCACGCGGTGCGCAATGCCGTGCGCAATGCGGTGCGGCCTGAGGCCATGCGATGCTGCGGCACGCCATCCGGAAGCGGAACAAGCTGCGCGTGCTTCGCGGACACATGCGGAATCACATGGGGATCCAGGCAGAAGAGCGTGGTAAAGTGCGGATTGCGCAGCGCCGCATGCAGCAGGTAGCGCTTGCGCACAGACACAAAGCGCTCTCCAGGCGTGCGCCGGCGCCGAGGCCGGTAATGGAACGTGGGACGAAAGTATATACCGGATAGGGCCACGGGATAGTTGAACCTGAGACCTGCAGCCAGCGACAGCTGCAGCTGATCAAAGTACATGGCTACCGCATGGGTCGGGCGAATCCGCTGTGCATACCGCTTGAGGAGCCGGCCATGGGCACGCGCGCTGCCCATAAATCCGCGCAGGGGATCAGGCTCCGTGATCGGTATACACTGCGTGCCGGCGGTTTCATGCTCTCTGGCGGCCTGCGACACATCGGCGTGAAGCGCAAAAAAGTCCTTCCGCGCCACGACGCTGAGCCGTCCAGGCAGCTGGTGTGTTCCCCAGTACTCGATAAGCTGCCGCACGTACTGGCCGCGGTGTCCCCCGTGGTACAGGTCAAACAGCATGACGTGCGGCGCGCCCATCAGGATCGACCCAGAAGCGCGGCTAGCCGCGCGGTGATTTCGCGTCGCGCCGGATGCTGCCAGGCGGGTACGGTCAGCGCAAGGCCGAGCACGAGCGGGGCGGCGATCGCAATCCAGAATGAGGGGCCGACGAGCGTTGACACCACCCATAAGGCAGCCAATCCAACCAGCCCAACGGCACACAGCCGCTTGCTGTGCGGATTCCTCACGAAGTCCACGCTGATGTTGTATTCCCGCTGGTATGCTGCGGTTGTGACGAAACTGCCCAGTACCAGCGCAAGCGTAAAGCCCACGATCACGCCGGTGCCGCCGAAAAACATGCCCAGCGCCCAGCCAAAAGCCCCGTTTAGCACCCCGATGGTGATGCGGCCCACAACGTTCCAGCGAAGTGTGCCGATGCCCATATATGCGAAGTAGGCGGGGTTGGAAAGCAGGTTAAGAAACCATCCTATGCCAAGGATCACAGCGAAGGTGACAAAGACGGGCTCGAACGCGTCAATCCAGAGCCACGACACCAGCGGCACGGCTGCAATCAGTACCGGAAGCAGCAGCAGCACAAGGAACAGGATCACCCTGAATGAGCGCACATAGACCTGATCAAGCACCGCGGGTTGCAGCTCCTTGAGCTCTGCAATCCTGGGCACTATAGACTGGTGCGCAGCGGTGATCAGTGCGCGCAGCTGAAACACCATCCGATTTGCAAACTCAAACCATGCAGCGGCAGAAAGGCCGCCAAAGCTTGACACGAACCACCGCGTCAGTGGCTCAAAAAGAAGCCAGAAGATCGCCATGACCTGAAAATTCACGCTGTACCCCAGGATTTCCCGGAGCACGGGCCACTGCCATCGGTGCGGCACCCGCGGCAGCGCGTGCAGAAGGCGACGCGCGGCCGGCCAGGAGGCCAAAAGCAGCAGCAGTGATTGCGCCAAGTGCGCCCAGGCCAAGCCCAAAAGGCCATGGCGTGGTACCAGCACGAGTGCCGTGGCGAGATAGGCCAGCGTTCCCCCGACCTGCAGCGCACTGCGCAGGTCGATGCGCTGTGCACCGTCCAGTGCGCCTAGGCTTACGCTGGCCACCGATAGGGCCCAGAAGGATCCAAAGGCGTAGGGAAGCACACCAAGGGCGGTGGCAAGCATGGCAGGTGCCGCTTTCAGCTGCGGATGGATTGAGAGCGCCCACGTCGCGACAGGGTACAGGCTGCCGAGGACTATCAAGAGGAAGGCGGCCAAGGTCAGAAGCGCGGTTTGCACGACGTGCGCCGCTCGGACTGCGTCGCCTCTGGCCAGGTACTGGGATACGAACTTGACCACGCTGCTGCCCAAGCCCAGATTTGCCAGGTTGCTGATCGAGGCCGTGATCAGAACGATAGACCATACGCCGAATGCTTCTGCGCCGATATGATCAAGGACATAGCGGTACAGGACAAGGAACGCCAGGCCGGTCGTAACAACCTGTGCGCTAGCCGCCAACGTGTTGATGGTCAGCTGCCGCTCGCGAATCATGGCTTTTCCACCAGACACTGCAGCTATGTGCCTGCGCGAAAGAACAACCCGTCGACCTGGAGCAGTTGTCCCGTATCGGGGTCGTCAATGACTGGCTGGACCGACATGAGGGTGTAGCCGCGCGCCAGAAGGTAGGCGACCAGGTCCATGAATGGCGGCCCATCGTCGTACAGGGGCACGAGCGACAGCTCGACCTGTACGCCCGCAATCTGAGGCAGCGATGCCTCAGCCCCAGCGAGGATGCGCTGTTCGTAACCCTGCGTGTCGATCTTCAGGACGGTGCGCGCACCATCATGGTGGTGCTGTGCGAACATGGTATCCAGGCGTTCAACTGCGACCGTTTCCGTGCCTGCATACGCCGCGCCGGGATATGCGCGCGTGTGGCGGGGGCGAATGCGCAGCAGGGAGCTGCTTTCGCGATTGTGCGACAGGTTGAGTGTGGCCTGACCGGGGACATCGCCGAGTGCTACCGGTACGACGTCCCACTGGGCGTCCCTGGCCGCCCGGGCCTGCAGCACCCGAAGGCACGCGGAAGAGGGCTCAAAAGACACGATGCGCCCCTGATAGCCCGTACCGCGCAGCTCCAACCCGTAGCCACCCGTGCTGGCACCGACATCCAGCACGAGATCGATCCGGTGATGGCGGAAAAGCTTGATGCGCCGCGCCACGGAGGAGCTGCGGGGGTTGAAGCGGATCACATCGAAGCCGCTTCGCTGCGCTAGCCGCTTGAGCAAACGTTTCATACAGCCCGGGTGGATGCCTCCAGCCGATCCCTTTGGCTGCGCAGGTGGGCGCCACCCGCCAAGCCTGCTGCGACGCTGAACGTGAAGAGGGAGTCTTTCAGAAAGAACGGGTTGGAGGTGACCGTCGACAGCGCAAACCCGACGAGCGTTACAGCCGCCGCAAGGCCGCACAGGCGCGTCCAGTGCGCACTCGACGGCGCTCGAAAGGCTGCAATGCCGCGCCACAGCGTGCTGCCCCAGAAGAAGAGCACAAGACCTAGTCCCCAGATGCCAAACTTGTACCAGAGGCCCACATATCCGTTATGTACCAGCGCGTCGAAGTCCGTAAGCTGGTGGGCGATGTCATAGAAATAGTACGGCACCCCCATGCCGTATCCCAGGATCGGATTGGCCTTTACCAGCTCCATCACCGTCGCTGCCTCGCGGAACCGGTTTACCAGCGACAGGTCGGCGGTGGTTGCCGTGCCGATGGAAAGAATGCGCTCTACCAGACCACCCACGAGGATGTCCATGTATGCGCCGACCATCAGGTAGCCAATGGCGATCATGGTGACCAGGCCTGCGCCGCTGTAGAGCAGGATTCGGCCACGGCGACGATGGTCTGCCAGGAAGAACAACGCTGCCGCACCCAGGGCAAAAGCCATCCAGTATCCGCGACTCTGCGTCAGGATCAGGCCGCCGAAGCATAAGAAGAAGCAGGCCACCGCGCCGATGAACGACCGCCATCCTTTGGCATAGACCACCAGGACAAAAGCGAACAGCGAGCTCGCCATGAGCAGGTTGTCATTGGTCACCACGCGACCCGTTTCTATTTGCCAGGCCTGAGTCACCCGGCCCAGCATCTGCTGGTACTCGAAGAAGTTGCGGAGCGCCACCAGCACGCCCACCGATACGACGATCAGCACCAGGGCTCGCGGCGCCCATCGGTAGCGCGCGGCAAGCTCCTTGATGGGGAAATAGAGTGCCAGGAGCGACAACGAAAAGAGCTCGCTGATGGCACCGACCAGACGCCCGTTGAAGAGCACCGTGAGCATCATCGTGCAAGGCAAGAGCACCAGGAAGAGGAGTAGCGCCTGGTCTGTTCGCGTCCGTAGAAATGGTTCGCGCCGGACCACTATGCGGTCCAGGTACCAGAGCGCCAGCACCGAGTACAGGTACAGGGCGTACACAATCTCGCGCAGCTGAAACCCCGCCTCATTGTTGGCGACCACGACAAAGCCGACCAGCACCACAAAGAGGTTCAGCGTGGGGTGGCGGAAGAGCCAGATCGCGGCCAGGGTAGCCAGGAGCACACCCGGCAGGCCGATAGCCACGGACCAGGATCCGAGCCGAGCGACCGCGAAGGTGATGATCAGCCCTGCGATCAGCATAGTCCATATCGCTGCGCGCCCCCACAACCAGAGGGACCGGGCGCTAGGCAAAGTTATTGCGGCAGGCTGGGCCTTCATGGGCACGGTGCTCCGGCCCGCATAAGGGACGAAGTGCTGCGGTGCTTGCTGATGTCTGCTGCACAGCCATACGCTGCGCTTTGCGCGGCGCCGTGCGGATCGGGTCTAAGGGTGTTCGACGCGCCACGCATGGACGGTGGCGCGTGCATACTAGGTGCCACGGAGCTTGCGGGCGATGGCCGCATAACTGCTGTGCCACCATGTCATGAGGAGCACGAAGAGGACGCTCAAGATGAATCCGCTGGCTGTGGAAGCCACGCAGATGACAGCGCGGGCCGGGCGCGCCTTCTCTACGGGCGGCACGGCGGGGTCGATGATCTCTACCGCTTCAATCTGGCGCTGCTCTTCGAGCCGCGCTTCCTCCAGGACGGGTCGCGTGTAGGCCAGAAGCTCGCCAAGGATCAGGCGCTCGGTCTCGAACTCCAGGAACTGCAGAGCAAGCTCTGGCAGGCTGTCCTGCGCTACGGGGAGCAGCGCCTCTTGCCCGGTCAGAGCGGCATCGTATTCCGCCCGTATGGCTTCCAAGGCGCGCTTGGCGCTTCGCACCGCTGAATGCTCTTCGCCATACAGGAAGTGCAGGCGATCGTATTCAATCGAGGTGATGAGCATGCTCATCCGCACCTCGGACATGCCCGTCATGAACGCTTCCGCCTGGGCTGCCATATCCATAATGCCGGAATGCGCTTGCAGATCACGTATGGAGGCGTTGACCTCGGCCAGGTCGGACTCGAAAGAGATGTATCGCTGTTCCACCTTTTCGCGGAACGCACGCGCGTTTTGTGATGCCAGCGTGGCATTGACCCGATTGAGCTCGTCCACAAAGAAGTTAGCCATGTCGGCTGCACGCTGTGGATCCTTGTCCATAACGCGCACCGACAGGTGATTGTATTCCTGGTCTACGACAAAAGCCACATTGTTGGAGAGCGTCAGCAGGGCCAGGTGCATGGGCGTCTGCGTGTCCGCAAGATCATAGACGTTCGCCAGATCAAAAGTGTGCACCACGCTCTCCTTCACAGTTCGGCTGTCCAGTATCGAGAGGTGGCGCTGGTAGTCGCCGGTGATGCCGCCCAGGAGCGAGGTGGCGGTGACCGGTGCGCTGCCGGCGGCAAGCGTTTGAAGCAAACCCGACGCGGCCCTGCCTGGCAAGAGCAGCCGCGTCTCCGCCCTGTACCAGTTGGGCAGCAGAAGGCTGATGACAACCGATCCAATGGCCGCAATGCCGGTGATCGTGATGACGATCCAACGATTGGCCCAAAGCGTGCGTAGGGCGGGCCAGATAATGTGCTCGCCTTGCGAAGAGGTTGGCTCGCTGATAAGTCCCACTTAGTTATTTTCGTCCGAAGACTGCCACGTAGGTCGTCACGATGCCGGTAATAGCCGTAAGCCCTGCCAGGAGCACCTGCGTTCTCTGAAGGCGATTGCGCTGTTCCGTGAGGAGCAGCTGCTGCATTTCCGGCGTGTCGGCTATGGGGATGCGGTCAACGAAAATAGTGTCGCCGCTCTCGACGATGTGGTGCGCACCGATAAGTACCTCGCCCGACGATCCCTTCAGGACATAGACCTTGGTGCTGCCTGGAGCGAGTCCACCAACCAGGTTGATGTAATGGCGGGCGGGCTGGCCTTCTTCAACAGTCACATAGGCAGGCGTGTGCACCTGGCCGGTCACCTGCACAACCTGCTCATCCCGCGGAAAGACCACGCGATCACCGTCGTACAGTACCATCGACTCATTTCCCGATGCGACGACCGCTCTCAGGTCTACCTGCACCCGGTATTCGGGCTTCACCGCATACGATTCCGCAAAATGGCGGCTGAAAAAGCCGAGGCTGCTCTGTGTTGGCTTTTCACGGAAATCCATCGAATTCGTGCGGTGTACAAAGGCAGCATCGATGTGCGCATCTGGCTCCAGCCCGCCTGCCATCAGGATGAGCTCGCGGAGGGTCGTCCGGCCGTCTTCGATGGCGTACGACCCCGGAAATTTCACGCGGCCCTGTATGCGCGCAATGGCCACTGGCACGGTCCGCGCTACGATGTGATCGCCCGGCATCAGCACCGGATTCTCGTCCTCCCCGCGCAGAATGCGCTGGGCGCTCAGCCACAGGGATTTTTTGGTTTCCGCCCGCGCCACGATCACTGAATCCAGGTGCGCCGTGCCGTCCGGGCCTGCGGCAAGCCACAAAAGGTCTTTCACGGTATCGCCAAGGCGCAGGTCGTACGTGCCGGCATAGGCTATGTCGCCGGAGACCCGGACGCCGTCGCGACCCTCGTGAAAGGTCGGCACGACCACGCGATCCCCGTCACGCAAATAGGGGTTATGTTCGATCTCCCCATGAATGTAGTACCGCACCAGATCGATCAGCGTCCGGGAGCCATCCCGGTGGTCGATGGAGACATTTCGAAAGGACGGCTGGTAATCCCTGCTTACGTCCGGGCGGCGGGCGGGAAGGTAGATGTAGTTGCCTGTGTCTATATCAAAGTACCTGGGCGTAAAGGCTTCCGAAAGAAGCTCGTCCACCCGCGAGATCGGAAGCATCAGGTAGCGCCCCGGCTGCGGCACCGCCCCCGAGACGTGGACATAAAAGGAGCGCGCCTGCACCAGGGACACGCTTACCGGCACGTTGGCATGTTTATCCTGCAGAGCAGCCAAGGCTTCCTGTTGAACCTCGGCGAGTTGTCGACCGGCTGCGTGGATCTGCCCGGCCTCTGGCAGGTCCAGGAAACCGCCGGCAGAGACAATAAGGCTGTATGTGTTGGAGAGCAGACCCCCAATGCCCACATTGAACCGGTCGCCCGGGCCTACGGTATACTCATTGGGGTCCAGTGCACCTTCAAGCGCAAGGGAACTCCCCTGCATGGTGGCTTCCTGGATGCGCGCCTGCAGCTCGGTCAACGCATTGGTACCGCCGAAGCCGATCAGCGCGGCTGCCGCATTTTGCTCCTGTGCCTGTGCCGGCAGCACATAGACGCATAACAGCGCGCATGCAGCGCATACTGCCAGCCGACGCCTCGCCCGAATGATCATGGTCATCAATGGATAAAATGGTGGCGAGGTAGCGAGTTATCGCATGCGCATAGAGAATAGTGATGCCAATACAGCCCAATGGAACGCAATATGCAAGGCAAGGTTTCTGCAGCACATGGGGCTGCCACGCCATACGACACTTGTTCGAGCGGCGCCGGGCAAGATCAACCTGGGTCTCCAGCTGCTGCGCCGCCGCTCGGACGGGTACCATGATCTTGCAACCGTATTCTATCCGCTTCGGTGGGCCGACACCCTGAGTGTGCGGGCGTCGTCGACCTTCGCGCTCACGAGCACCGAGCCGGCGCTGGACTGCGGCGCGTCCAATCTGGTGCTGCGCGCGGCCCGTGCGCTGGCGGCCGAGACGGGCACGCCGCGTGCGGCCCGCATGGCGCTCACCAAGCGGCTGCCCATGGGCGCGGGCCTAGGCGGAGGCTCCAGTGATGCCGCGGTCGCGCTGCAACTGCTCTCGAGACTTTGGAATCAGCCCACATCGGACGCGGTGCTGCGCCGCCTGGCGCTGCGTTTGGGTTCCGATGTGCCGTTCTTTCTTGATCCACGACCGGCCTATGCCACGGGGCGGGGCGAGGTGCTTGCGCCGATGATGAATTACGCGTTGCCATTTGATCTGGTGGTGGCCGTGCCGCCGCTGCATGTATCCACCGCGTGGGCGTTTCGCCAAGCGGCACCGCACGCACAGGGTCGTCCAGATCTCCGTGCGGTCGTGGCATCCAATGATCTGGACCGTTGGCGTCAGGCGCTCGTCAACGACTTTGAACGGATCGTATTTGCCTGTCATCCGAGGCTTAAAGCTCTCAAGGCCATGCTATTGGACCTAGGCGCGGGCTATGCCTCGCTAACCGGCACGGGGGCGGCTGTTTTCGCCGCATTTGAACAGCGGCGCTCGGCCAGGGAGGCTGCCCGCGCCGCGCGCGCCGCGGGGTGTACGGTGCACCTCGAGCGCGCCGCCTGACCATCATGATCAATGCGCAGCAATCCGCTTATGCATACAACGCTTCTTGTAGCTGCCCTGCTGCTTGCCGTTTCATCGGGCTGTGCTCCCAGCACGGAGGTTCTGCCGCCGAACATTATCATCATTCTTACGGATGACCAGGGTTGGGGCGATGTCAGTTACAACGGCAACAGCAATCTTGCGACGCCCCACATCGACCGGATCGCGGCGCGTGGTGCAACGCTGAACCGTTTCTATGTCAGCCCCGTGTGTTCTCCTACACGGGCCGAGCTCCTGACCGGACGGTATCATCCGCGTGCCGGCGTCACCGGCACCAGCGCCGGTGCCGAGCGCATGGACCTGGACGAAGTCACGCTGGCGGAGATGTTCAAGGCTGCGGGCTATGCCACGGGAGCCTTCGGCAAGTGGCATAGCGGTTCGCAGGCGCCCTACCATCCCAATGCGCGCGGTTTTGGCGAATTCTACGGGTTTACTTCGGGCCACTGGGGCAATTATTTCAGTCCGCCGCTGGAGCACAACGGCACGATAGTGAGCGGCCGGGGGTACCTGCCCGACGACATCACCGACAAGGCGCTGGCCTTCATGGAATCGCACCCGGACCAGCCTTTCTTGGTGTATCTGCCCTACAACACGCCGCACAGCCCGATGCAGGTTCCGGACGCGTACTGGAATGCGTTTGCGTCGCATCCGCTCGCACAGCGTCACCGGGAGCCTGATCTGGAGGTCCTCGATCACACCAGGGCAGCGCTGGCGATGGTGGCGAACATCGACTGGAACGTGGGACGCATCGCAAGTCATCTCGATTCGCTGGGCCTTACGGAGCGCACCATAGTGCTGTACTTCTCCGACAACGGCCCCAACGGGGCCCGGTGGAACGGGGGCATGAAAGGCCGCAAGGGTTCCACCGATGAGGGCGGTGTGCGCTCACCCTTTGTGATACAATGGCCCGGCGTCATTGAGGCCAGTCTCGAGATTGACCACATTGCGGCGGCGATCGATCTTTTTCCAACGCTTTTGGAGCTTGCGGGTGTGGCCACGGACCCGGGTCTGCGCCTGGATGGCGTCAGCCTGGCCCCGCTGCTCCGCGGGGAGCCGTATGCACACCAGGATCGCTTCGTTTTTAGCCACTGGCGAGGGCGGACCAGTGTGCGAAGCCAGCGATTTAGGCTGGACCATGCCGGTCAGCTGTTCGACATGCAGGCAGATCCCGGCCAGCACGAAGATGTTGCTGTGCGCTTTGGCACGGACCATGCCGCGCTGTTGGCTGCCAGGGCAGACTTTGAAGCCACAGTGCTCGCGGAACTGCCCGCCTCGGAGCAACGCCCGTTCACCGTAGGCCACCCGGACTTTGAACGGACCATCCTGCCGGTGCGGGATGCTAAAGCGACGGGCGCGATCCGTCGCTCCAACCGCTATCCTAATGACAGCTTCTTCACTGAGTGGACCAGCGTGGAGGATTCCATCCTGTGGCACGTCGAGATCTTGGCGCCTGGTACCTTTGAAGCCACTGTGTACTACAGCGTGCCGGAGGGCAGTCAGGGGTCTGCGGTTGCGCTCAGCTTCGGTGATCATCGGGTCGCCGGCCAGGTCGCCACACCGTATGATCCGCCGCTCCGGGGCATGGAGCACGACCGAACGCCCCGGATAGAGTCGTACGTGAAGAATTTCAGGCCGCTGGTGCTTGGCAACTTGTCACTGCCCACCGGCGTCGGCACGATGGCGCTCACTGCGCAGGACATGCCGGGTGCGTCCGTGATGGACGTCAAGATGGTGGCGCTGCGCCGCATAGAAGCCGATGAATGAGGCCCACGGCCGTCCGCACGGGCGCGGCTCTCAGCGCATTTCGTGGTCGCACATCGCTCCATACCCAGTGCAATCACCCATGCTGCGCGCATCACCTGCGCCGCGCTCCCTGACACAGTCCCGAGAGGTGTGCTCGCTGCTGGGCGCCGCTACGGATATGCCAGGCCAGGCTTCGAAACGACGGTTGAATAAGCAAGGGATCCCCTTCGGGTGCACTGATACCTGTCTTATGATGCGGCGGGAGAATCGCTATCTCCGACTTCAAGCTGCGGAAGATTTAGGCCGCGCACTGATGGGCCAGGTCTTTGATTACGGCGCCGCGTCACCATGCATTGGGTTCGCATGGTACGACGGTCCGGCTTTGATGGCGGAGCCTCTTGCAAAATTACGCATAAGCAATGGGTGGCAGCAGTGATCCGAGCGGCAATGTGAGCCTTTGAATCATGAATTGCATCCTTGGCGGAACACGCGCGTGCGTTCGCCGAGCGTCTATACACTGCGACAAAAGGTCCGGCTGAGCCTGGCCAGAAGAGCTCCAAGAGGTCCCGCGCCGATGGCGCAAGATCGCGGGCGGCGGGTTCGCCGCGCTGGCCAATCGCCGCTTCGCCGACTGTGGCCGAGCAGCCATGGGCGCGAACGGGTACAAGCGTTTGGGGCTTCATGGGTCGGCACATTTCCAGGTTCGGGCGAGCGGCCCTATCTTGAAGAATGGTCATCCACGAATTCGATCCGTAATGAAGCTTCAAGACGCCGTTGACTCCCTGTACAGATCGCGGTGGTCCAGGGGAGGGCGACTTCTACCAAAAGGTTGGACAGCTTGGCTCAGTTCTGCATCGCGGAGTTAGCCAATCGGGGACTCGATGGCGCTGTCACGGAGGCGAAGCTACCGGGAGGTGGGCGGGAGAAATCCTGGGATGTCGCTTGGAGCATGGACGACAAGCCGCGTCTGGCGATTTCCCTCAAGTCCCTCTTGAAGAATCTCGGCGGGACTGTCCCGAATCGCGTTGACGACCTAATGGGCGAGGTCACCAACGTCCAGATGTACTCGCCGGAGATTGTGACCGGCTACATCATGCTCTTCAATGTCGCGGAGGACTCCTTCAGCCCCCTCCACCAAAGCACTTGGTCGGAACTCCTGAAGAGCCGGATTACTCGTTTGTCGAACCGATGTCCGCCTTCGTGGAGCATCGGGATGATCGAGGCGTCCCTGTTTCTGGAGGTCGATTTCTCCGATGGTCCGCGTCTCGTGTCCGGCGAGGCAGCCATTACACCATTCTTCGACCGCCTCGTGGCCGATGTGCGGTATCGGAATCCTGTTCTGGAGCGCGCACGATGACAACGCCGAAGGTAGTGGCCCGTAGCCCCAGACTGGAGACCCTCGTCGAACGGTACCTCCCGGAACTGGTACTGTCCGACGAGTCGCTGAAGACGGCGCTTCCGAGTATGGCAAGGGACTCCGCCGAGTCGGCGAGAGTGGCAGCAGCGGTTCAGGAAGTGGCTTCGGATCATCTGATTCTCAGAGGCAACGCCCGCGACCTATCCAGTCTCGGCGACCGGTCCATCCACCTGGTCGTCCCGGCACAGCATTTGGCAGTTTTCCTGGATCGTCTTTCCGCCATCGGCCCATGGTGTGATATGGTCCGCCTCCATCTGCGCCAACGCAAAGTCATCGCCGCAGATGGGCAGCATCCTTCCTGTCGCTCGTAGGCCCGGCGTTTCATCGCCGGGCTGAACGCTCGAATACCCAGGTGGTGCTCGTCGCGGGTGAAGATATACGCATAGATGCCGCGATGTCGCTGGACGTCATCATCATCGATCAATCGCTGTATTTCGGCCTCGGTGGCTTCAAAGTCTACCGGTTGGCTGCGGTGCTTATCGTACAGCGCGCCCCAATCCTGTCCGCGCATCAGATTCGGGCGGGTCTCGAAACATGATTCCATCCATTCGATCACCCGTAGGAAATGCTCCCACAGCGGTTTCGCGCTGGCGTCGTGCTGGTGACGCGCCATGTGGTCCTCGATGGTCCCGTCGCTGGCCCATTTGATGGCCGTCTCCAGGAGGTCCTGCCGGATCGCGCTGCCCTTCAGGTGGTCTTTGCCGATTGATACGCCGCTCCCGTCGCCCTGCTGAAGTACCGCTTGGCGTCCGAGACCCACGGACCGGAATAGACCGCGTTGCACAGTTCCTGATTCGTCAGCTTCACACCCGCTATGTTGACCGTCCTGAACCAGTCCAGCTTTTCGCTGTCCGTCCCGGTGCAGACGTACACCATCAACTCGTAGTCCCGTATCAGGTCCGCCGTGTCGGACGGAAGATTGTGGAAGTACCTACCGTCAAGTGAGAAGTCTCCCTCAGCATACTGCGCGATCGAGAGGATACGTTGCTGGCCGTCGATGATCTCGAACGTGCCATCCTCCCGATCCGCTCAGTACATCACATTGAGCGGGAAGCCTTTCAGGATGGAGTCGATTACAGCTTTCCGCTCCCTGTCCTTGTAGATAAACTCGCGCTGGTATGGAGGCCTGATGTCCAGCTTCCCCCCGTATCCGAACACTCCGCCCTCGCCATCGTCCCGGTAGTTCCTCACAAGATCGCGGACGGTGACCTTCCTGAGTGCGACCTTCCTGTCTGCGATCTCCGATGTCGAATGAGCAGACGCTTCCAAGTCTCTTTGCCACTCAGTAGCGATCCGCGCCCGTACACCCCCTCGGGGTCTTGGCCTACACCACGATTGGATCCGACAATCTCAAACTGCTCTGGATTGCATTTGTCCAAGAAGGTAACAGGGAATCCCATTACGCCATCCCAGTCTGCCGGAATGTTCTTCACTTGACTAACCTCGATAGCGTCGTAATTATCGTACGTTGGGTACTCCTTCGGCGAATACTGCTTATAGAGGATCAGCTCCTCTTGGCGCTTGGCATGATCAAGGTTGGTGAACCATGTGACATTTCGGAACTTCACAATGAACACAGTAATGAGCTTCCTAACGCGCTCACTCGTCATAGTAACACTCATCATGGGTGTGTACGTGATGGGCGCAGTTGTGAGATCCGTGATAAGCCCAAACGATGTACAGGCCACAACAACGGACTGCGATGCTAACTGGAAATGCCATGGTGATCAGCAATGCGGCAGTTGGCCCAGCGATCCAACTCTGTGCGGTGTTTGTGCCTCTTTTCCCGGACCACTCACCGATCAGGGTTGCATGTATGTACCTCAGTACGGTGGTAGCCACTTGAGATGTCGAGAGTATAATTGCACTGACGAC
>LXNJ01000289.1_pt1 | contig 36633 bp, 17 predicted proteins | sample 809081 | NCBI WGS metagenome assembly LXNJ01 (sample SAMN04870510, study PRJNA318959) | sponge metagenome | biome: sponge; feature: marine sponge reef; material: water | host: Petrosia ficiformis | place: Greece: Milos, Mediterranean Sea | collected 2013-05-29 | depth 5-7 m | reverse complement strand
CGGGGACGGTAACGGTAGAGAACATGGGCCTCGGGGGGGTCACTGTCAGGCTTTCGGGCATGGCTGACGGCGAGACGACCACCGACGACACCGGCCAGTATGCCTTCACGGGCCTGCGCTCGGGGACGTATTCGGTGGAGATCTCCGGATTCGACGCGGGCGAAGTCGGCTTCTCAAGCACCTCGGATGGCGCGACGGTCGGCGTAGGCGAGTCGAAGGTCGTCAGCTTCGACGGCACGTATCTCCGCACCGCGGCGATCCAGGGCCAGGTAAGCGTTGACGGAGAGGGCCTTGGCGGCGTGATGGTGACGCTGGTGGGCGAGGGCGAGGATCGCTCGGAGACCACCAACTCCGCCGGTCAGTACGCGTTCTCGAAGCTCAAGAGCGGCACCTACCAGGTCGCGATCACGAACCCGGATCCGGACGACTACGAGTTCGAGACGACCTCGAAGACCGCGACGATCGCGACGGGTGAGGTTGCCAACGTGCCGTTCGAAGGCACACTGCTGCGGACCGCCGGGATCGCGGGCCGGGTCAGCCTCGACGACGGCATGGGCCTTGACGGCGTGACGGTCACGCTGGCGGGCGCTGCCGAGGCGACGACCGAGACCTCGAACGGCGGGCAGTACGCGTTCGCGGGACTGGCGGCCGGCACGTACGTGCTGAGCATCGCCAACCCGAACCCGACGGCGTACAACTTCGCCGACGACGAGATGCAGAAGACGGTTATGCTCGAAGACGACCAGTCTGCGATCGTGAACTTCAGTGGGACACACACCCGGACCGCTTCGGTGTCGGGGATGCTGTTCATCGACGAGGCGCCGCAGGACAAGATGTACAACGCGGGTGACGAGCCCTCGATCACCGAAGCGATCGCGCCGCTGGTGGCAGCGGGAGCGCTGGACGCAGAGGTCGTGGCCGCCCTGCTGGCCAAGGCGAAGGTGAAGCTGCGGGGCCCCGATCTGAACACCGAGCAGGAAATCGCCATCATGGCGGACGGCAGCTTCTCGACGGGCGAGAGCCTGATGGCGGGCTCGTACCAGGTCGAGTTGCCGGTCAACGATGACGACGTGGCGGCGGGACTCGCCGCGGCCGGCGTCGCGTTCGTGGGCGAGTCGGCCGTGGTCACGGTCGAGGCCGGCGGCAGCGCGATGGTCAACTTCCCGTTCCGGATCACGATGCAGACGGTGGCGACCGGTGCCCGCATGGGCGGCGGCGGCCAATACGGCGCCCCGGTTGGGGGTGTGAAGCTGGCGCTGTACGCGCGGGCCGACGGCACCGGCATGCTGGGTGAGGCGACGACCAACGAGATGGGCATGGCGTCGTTCACGTTCGCGCGGGCCGACAACACCGGTCCGGCGGGCAACGACAACATCGTGTTTGTGAAGGTGATGGCGTCGGGGCACGATGCGCTGGTGGTCAGCGGCAACGATTTCGTCGAGATCGATTACGCGTCGACGGCGCGTCTCTACGCCGCGGACGCTGAGAAGGAAGCGGCGACCCTGGTGAACATCGCGGTCGCGTTCGACTTCTGGGTCAAGAGCAACGAGACGGCCCGGGACGGCGACATGGGGCTGGGCGCCTGGAACACTCAGGTGTACATGGGCGAAGTCACCGACGAGTCCATGCCTCTGATGGTCGAGGCGGACGGCGAGATGGTGAACGCCACGATGCCCACGGACGACGGCGAAGACAACATGGCCGACCTGGGCAAGAGCACGTTCTCGTACATGGTCGACCCGACGATGCTGCCCGCGACGTTTACGGTGATGGCGGCTGAGGACGGCCAGCCCGACCAGGGCGAGGCGTGGGAGCAGGGCGACGCGCTGACTGCCACGCACACAGGCCTCGAGCTTCCGCCCGGCGCTGACGACGACATGCTGGACCTCGGCCCAATCCGGGTCACGTTCACGACGCAGGCCGTCTATGTCGGCGTGCACCGCGAACTTGACGACCGGACCGGGTTCACCGACTACATCGGCATCGGCGGTAGTGGCGATGGACAGGCCAGCGGCGATGCGGGGGAAGAGATCGAAGTGACGCTGATGACGGCGGACAGCCGTGGTCGGCTGAGAGTGCTCGAGTACGATGACGACGCCGATCCCGAGACACCTGACGGGAGGGCTGAAGCGACGGCCAAGAACGGCATCGTGTCGTTCAAGAACATCCCGGCGGACATGGACATCACGGTCGTGGTCGACGAGGGCAGCGGCATGGTGGTTGTCCCGGACAGCCGGGCCTCAAGAGAGATCGACGCTTTCGGTGCTCAGTTGGACGACTATCCGGACGGCACGATCGTCGGCTCGTTCGGCACCGGCAGCGGCGCGCGTCCCGACATGTGGCTCTGCCCGCTGCAGCGGCAGGCGAGTGACGATCCGGAAGAGGTATGCTCGACGTACGCCTACAAGTGGGCGACCGGGACCATCGAAGGAACGATCGGCGGGCTCCGGCAGGGCGACAAGGCCATGGTGACCCTGACGCCTGTCAACAGCAACGAGGCCTACGCGGACGATCTCGCGGACGAAGAGGAAGTGACCGCTGGCGCAGGCGGCGCGGCGAAGTACACGTTCACGGGTGTTGCGGACGGCCGGTACGTGGTCACGCTAGAGGCCAACGCGGGTAGTTGGCCGGAAAACCAGACCGGCGTGCTCTCCGTCATGCACGATGAGGACAACGACGCAGACGACTACACCGGCGACATGGTTTCAGACGCCAGCACCGCGCTGTCCGCCACCGACCTGCGCGGCGTGATCCGGGGCCGGATCGCGAACGACTCCAATGGCCGAACCGGCTTGACGAGTGATGAGTCCAGGGCAGGCGTCGTGGTGAACCTCCACGAGGCGACCGCACCGAGCGGAACGGGTGCAGCCAGGGGACGTAGTCAGAGCGCGTTCGTGAAATCTGCGGAGACGGATGAGGACGGCGTGTTCATGTTCGAGGAGCTCCAAGTGGGCAAGCACTACTTCGTGGTGCCCGAGGAGACGGACCTGTACACGGCGGTCAGAAACGGCAACCTGGGCATCAAGAACCAGAAGACCAGTGATATCGTCAACAACGCGCTCACGACAGCTGGGCTGCCGCCCGCGCCGGGTAGCGAACCCGCGATCCCGACCTGGAACTACCACACCAGCAGGGCGAGCGGCACTATTAGCTCGACCTCGGTCATCGACGGCGCCAACAACTTCGTGCTGCTGTACAAGGACGGCGAGGTCGAGGGCAAGGTGTCGGATCCGAGCGTGCGTGCCGCGCATAGTCGTTCGGTCATCGAACTGCACCAGTGCAAGGTGTCGAACTACGAGGCGGAGGACACCGGTGCGGGGACTCCTGAGGTTCCTGCGAGCCAGTGCACGGAGTACACGGGAGTGGTTGTGGAAGCTGATGTGGACGCGAAGGGCAACTGGGGTCGCGACGGCCTCATGGAAGGCCTCTACGAGGTAATCGCGGACCTGCCTGCTGGGTACGTACATGTGGACTCGAGGGGTCTCGAGGACGGTGATACTGGCTTCAATGCAGAAGTCACCACCGGTGATGGCAATGCCGACACCTTCGTCAGCCAGCAGTTCGTCGAGCTGAAGGGCGGGCGTGCAGATGACGACACTAAGACGTTCCACATCAAGAACCGGAACGCGGATGATGAAGCAGACCTCACCAGTGTGGCCATCGCCGGGGCTCCGACTGCCACGTGTACTCTCAGCGACGGCACTGCCCGATGCATCAACAACGAGCACGACGATGCGACGATCAGCGTCACAGTCACGGCGTCTACCGGTGCAACGGTGCGCTTGAGCACGGATGCAACCGACGCGAGAGCAACCGGGTCCATGGACGTAAACAACAGACGTGCCTCGACGGTTTCGTTGCCCGAAGCAGGCTCGACGACGTTCTTCGTCCACGTCGCGGCCGAGGATGGCTATTCGACCAACGCTGCGACCGTTGCGAGTTCTGCGGGCTTCCAGGTCCGGCGTGACGCCGACATCCGTGTGAAAACGGTCACGATTTCGTGGAACGGCGACAAGCTCATACTGGACCGGGACGAACTCGGCGTGGATCCTGACGGTGAGACGGAGCCAGTGACGGGAACCACCACGCTCCGAGTTACGGTGGATGAGGGCGACGGTGGGGATGATGTGCCTAACGGACTGACCCTCAAAGCCGTCGGGATGAACAGCGACGGCTTCGGCGAAGATGCGTGGAGCGACGCAATTACTGACGCCAATGCGGCGTGCCCCACTGACGCAGTAAGCTATACCGATGGCGACGCCTCGGTGACTCTGCCTGACAACGTGGATGGTCCGCCCGCCGTGAAGGGCAGCGTGACTCACTGCTTCCGGATCAACGACACTGATGGCACAGACGCGAACGCCGACAACTATGCCACCTACCGCCTCATCCTGACCAGGAAGTAGGGACGGACCAACCCATCGGATTCCGCTCAGGGATCGCGATGGCGCAGTAAGGGGTAGCGCCCCGCCGGGTTTTGCCGGGCGGGGCGCTACGCGTCCATAACAAAGCACTGACATCGGCCGCCAGCAGGCGTCAATGCAATACAAACGAATCGAGAACAACGTGCAACAGTTAGTGACCCCCAAGCTCCGCCATGTAAGACCTCGACCACCCACTTCAACCGGCGCCCGAAGTCGCTATCGCTTCTTCGCCCTGGGCGCGATCGCGGCGGTCGCAATTGCCGCCTGCGAGAACCCTCAAGCCCCGATGTCATGTGGGCCGCTACCTGCGGTGACGGTGAACGTCGGCGAATCGACGACCGTGAGTGCATGCTTCAACGACGCGAACGGTGACGCCCTGACGTACTCTGTGAGTTCGTCGAACCCGTCGGTGGCGACGGCCACAGCGGCGGGCAGCTCGGTGAACATCACGGCGGTGTCGCCTGGCAACGCCACGGTGACGATCTCAGCGAGCGATCCCGGCGGTCTTCAGGCAACGTCCGCCGTAAGCGTCACGGTGCCGAACCGGGCGCCGCGAGCCGTCGGCACGATCGCTGCGGTGACGGTGGCGGGAGGCGAGACGGAGACGGTAGACGTGTCGGGCAATTTCACGGACCCCGACGGACAGACGCTGAGCTACAGTGCCTCGTCTTCGAATCCCGACGTGGCCACGGCGACGGCTTCGGGCAGCACCGTCACGGTGACCGCAGTCGGGCGCGGCATGACGACGGTGACGGTGACCGCGACGGACCCTGGCGGCGAAAGCGCGACGCAGAGCTTCCAGGTGACGGTGCCGAACCGGGCGCCTCAGGCTGAGGGAACCATCCCCGACGCCGAGGTGAAGTCTGGAGAGACGACGACGGTCGATCTCGGGACGTACTTCACGGACCCGGACGGTGACGCGCTGAGCTATTCGGCGTCGTCATCCTCGCCGACGGTCGCAACCGCGTCCGTCGCGGGCCGGGTGCTGACGGTCACCGGAGAGGGGTCTGGCATGGCGACGGTGACGGTGACGGCCACGGACACTGGCGGCGAGAGCGCGACGCAGAGCTTCCAGGTCACAGTGCCGAACCGGGCGCCGGAGGCAGTGGGGACGATCCCCGCGCAGACGGCGACCGAGGGTGGCACCAAGACGGTCGTACTGCAGCCATACTTCACGGACCCGGACGGCGACGTGCTGACCTACACGGCCACCAGTGCGAATCGGGCGGTGGCGGTGGCCGCGGCGTCGGGGAGCGTGCTGACGATCCGTGCGGTCGGAGCAGGGTTCTCGGTGATCACGGTCACAGCCACGGATCCTGGCGGGCTGAAGGCTACGCAGCTGGTGACGATTCAGGTCTCGGCGCGCAACTCCGCCCCGGAGCCGGTGGGCACGATACCGGCCCAGAGCCTGACAGCCGGAGAGTCGGCTACGGTGGTTCTGACGTCCTATTTCACGGACCCGGATGGCGACGCGCTGACCTACACGGCGGCCAGTGCGAATCAGGCGGTGGCAACGGCGGGAACGACGGGCGCCACGCTGACCATCACCGGTGCCTCGCCGGGCAGTACCACGGTGACGGTGACGGCGACGGATACGGGAGGCCTGACGGCGACACAGAGCGTGTCGGTGACGGTGGGCACGGCGACCGCGCCGGACCTGCTGTTCAGCAGCGTCACGCCAACGGAGGTGACGATTGCCCCGGGCGGCTCCGAAGTCTTTGTGTTCACGATCAGTAACGCGGGCAACGCGAATTCGGGACCGACGAGCGCGCGGGGTCACGAGTCTGCGGACGCGACGATCACACCAACGGACAGGGTCACGACCAACGACGTTTCGCTGCCCGGGCTGGTGCCGGGAGGGACGGCCACCATCAGGCTGACCCTGAACGTGCCTGCCAGCGTCACGGCAGGGACGAGCTACATCGGGATGTGCGTCGATGCGGTGACCGGAGAGGAGAACACGGCCAACAACTGTTCCGCGGGGGCCAAGGTGACGATCGCCTCGCCGCAGGCGGACCTCGCGGTGCCGGATGTGCGTCCGGACGATGTGGTGATCGTGTCGGGCGGTACCGGCAGCGCGGTCGTGTTCACGGTGACGAATGACGGGGCCGCGGACGCGATCAGTGCGAGAGGGCACTTCTACGAGTCGGATGACGACAAGATCTCGACCAACGATACGCGGGTGGGCGCCAGCGCGCGGATACCGGCGTTGGCAGCAGGCAGAAGTCATTTTGTATCACACACGATCACGAGCGCGAAGGCGCCGGGTTCGCAGCACTGGTATGGGATGTGCGTAGCCGTGCTGGCCAACGAAACCAACAAGGACAACAACTGTTCGCCGCCCGTAAGTGTGGGCGTCGTGCAAGCCGGCGGGCCGGACCTGGTGGTGACCGGGGTTGATCCCGTCACTGTGACGGTCAGGGCGGGCCAGAGCCAGGATGTGACGTTCACGATCCAGAACGTGGGCGACGGTGCGACGACGCAGTTCACGAGCGGCGAGATCCTGAGGAGCTCGGACAACGTCATTGACACCGGCGACACCCAGGAGCAGGTCATCTCGCCGGTTCCGCTCCTGGCTCCGCTCGGAGAGCATACTATCAGCTTTACGGTCACCGGCGCCGGGAGTGCTGGCGAGGTCTACTATGTCGGCGTCTGTCTGGACACCACGGGCGCGAACGGCGAGGCTGCGGGAGCCCAGCGAGCCAACAACTGCTCGACGGCCGCGGGCGGGTCGGTCGTCACCGTGCTGATCGAGTCCTCCTCGAATTCGCAGCAGTCGAATGTGAAGCAGCCGGACGCAGGCGAGCCGGGACAGCCGGTAAACCGCGCCAGGCCGGCCTCGGTTGCGAAGCCGGAGCCGCTGGAGCGCAGGCCACTTCCGCCGGGATCGCTGAAGATCACGGTCGAGTCCGTAGAGGTACGCGGCTCCAGCCTGCGGTAGAGGACGATTGCCGACCATGGCGGTGGGGTTCGGGCGTGATTGCCCGGGCCCCTCCGGCCTCCGGGTCTTTGTGTGGCTGGCGTTGGCGGCCGCCGCTTCTGCCGCCTGCGAGAACCCCCAGCCGCCGGCCGCGTGCGGCCCTGTTCCCGGGCAGACGCTGCACGCGGGGGAGTCGGCGAGCGTGCCGATCTGCTTCAACGACCCGAATGGTGACGTGCTGCTGTACACGGTCACGTCGTCCGAGCCGGCGGTCGCGACGGCGACGGCGTCAGGCACGGTGGTGACCGTGACGGCGGTGTCGCCGGGCAGCGCGACTATCACGGTGACGGCCACCGATTCGGGGGGCCTGGAGGCCACTTCGGAGTTCCAGGTGGTGGTTCCGAACCGGCCTCCACTGGCGGCGGGGCCGATCGAGGCGCGGACGCTGGGCGCGGGCGACACGGTCACGGTGGACGCGGCCGCACACTTCACCGACCCCGACGGCGAGGCGCTGGCCTACGCAGCGGTCTCCTCAGCCCCCGACGTCGTCTCTGCGCGGGCGTCGGACGGCGAAGTGACGATTGCGGCGCTCTCGCGGGGTGCGGCAAGCGTCGAGATCACGGCGACGGATCCGGGCGGTCTGTCGGCGTCGCAGGCGTTCCGGGTGACGGTGCCCAACCGAGCCCCGGTTGTGTTGGACACGATTCCGTCGCTGACCCTGCCTGCGGGTGTGCGCGGCACGGTCAGCGTGGCGGCCTTCTTCCGCGATCCGGATGGGGACTCGCTGGCGTTCCAGGCCGCACCCGCCGAGCCTGCCGTGGCGGCGGCGGTCGTGGTGGACAGTCTCGTTGTGGTCACCGGAGTGGGTCGCGGCGAGACGGACGTGACGGTGAGGGCGCTCGACCCCGACGGCCTGTCGGCATCGCAGACGCTCCAGGTGACGGTGCCCAACAGCGGGCCCGTCCCGGTGGAGACCATCCCGCCCCAGGAGCTGGAGGAGGGGCGGACGAGGATCCTGGACGTGTTGCCGTACTTCTCCGACGCGGACGGTGACGCGCTTGTATACACGGCCTCCACGACGGACGCGGGTGTGGCGGCGGTCGGCGTGGCGGACAACGCCGTGGTGATCGAGGGCACGGGGATCGGCAGTACACAGCTCACGGTAACCGCCCGCGACCCGGAGGGCGCCGAGGCGGTCCAGCAGACCCCGATCACGGTGCTGCCGGCCGGCCTGCCCGACCTGGTCGTGAGCCGTGCCTGGCCGCTGAGCGCCGAGGTGCCGTCCAGCGGTCCGGGCCAGGCGGTGGCGTTCACGGTGGAGAATGTCGGCCGGGCGGTCGCCGAGACGGGCCGGGCAAGGTTCTTGGGTTCGCACGACGCGTTCGTCTCACCATCGGACTCGGTGCTGCACGAAGGCGTCCTGCCCGGATCCATCGCTCCCGGCGGTGCCGTAGCGCTGTCGTACACCGTTGCAAGTTCGGACCCGGGCGGGACGCGTTTTCACGCAGGCTTGTGCCTGGACGAAGTTCCCGGCGAGGCGGCGACCGGCAACAACTGCTCGGCGGCCGTCCAGGTGTCGGTTGTCCCGGGACCCGCAACCGGTCCGGGCCAGCTCGTGCCGGCCTACCTGACGCAGGCGGTTCAGTCGAGCGACTTCGCGGTACCGTTGGTAGCCGGGGAGCCGGCGTTGCTGCGGGTCTTCGTCGACGGAGGCCCAGCCGGTGCCGCCACCGGCGTCCCCATGCCGCCCGTACGGGCCGTGTTCCACGATGGCGAGAACGAGGTGCACGTCGCCGAGATCCCGCTCGCGGCCGGTCCTGTCCCCGCGCAGGCCTCTGAAGGCGATCTGAGGTCGTCGGCCAACGCCACGATACCGGGCAACGTTGTCCGTCCGGGCCTGGAAATGGTCGTCCAGGTCGACCCCGAGGGGTTGCTGGGACCGACGTCTGGCGTGGCCCGGCGAATCCCCGCGCTCGGACGCCTGCGGGCGGACGTGCGGCCCGTGCCCGAACTCGCCCTGACGCTGGTGCCGCTGGTGTGGTCGGAACAACCAGACCGCAGCGTCATCGATGTGGCTACCGGAGCCGCCATGGGCCCGGAGAGCGTCGAGCTGCTCCGGGCAGTGCGGGATCTCCTCCCTGTGGCCGGCTTGTCGATAACGGCGCACGACCCCGTGATCACGTCGTCGAACAGGGCAACCGAGCTGCTTGCCGAAGTCGAAGCGATCCGTGTCATGGAGGGCGGCGGCGGCCACTACATGGGACTGATGGCGCAGTTCGAGATGTACGGCGGGCTGGCATACCGGCCCGGGCGGTCCAGCGTGGCCGTGCCGCAATGGGGGACAGTCGCCCACGAGCTGGGACACAACATCAGCCTGGCGCACGCCCCATGCGGGGACCCCGCCCAGGTGGACCCCGGGTTCCCCTATCCCGACGGCTCGACCGGTGCGTGGGGCTACGACTTCCGGGGCGCGGGCCGGCTGGTGCCGCCGACCTCGAGCGACCTCATGTCCTACTGCTTCAACCAGCGCTGGATCAGCGACTACCACTTCACGCGGGCGCTCGAGTTCCGGATTCTGGACGAGAGTCCTGCCCCCCACGCGGCCGCACCTGCAACCGCCAGGTCGCTCCTGCTATGGGGTGGAGTCGGCCCGGATGGGTCGCCGTTCCTCGAACCGGCTTTCGTGGTCGAGGCGCCGCCCGCGTTGCCCGAGGGTGCTGGCGACTACCGGCTTACGGGCCGGTCCGCCGCCAGGGAGAATCTGTTCTCGTTCACCTTCGCCATGCCGGAAGTGGCCGACGGCGACGGTGGTTCGAGCTTCGCATTCGCGTTGCCCATACAGCCCGGCTGGGAGGGCAACCTGATCAGCGTTGCCCTGGCGGGCCCGGGCGGGTCGGCCATCCTGGACCGCCGCTCCGACCGGCGCATGGCAGTGCTCCGTGATCCCGTGACCGGGCAGGTGCGGGGCTTCCTGCGGGATCTGCCGCCAGGGGTCCCGCCAGGGGCCGACGCGGCGGATGAGTTCGCGAACGCGGCCCTTGCAGGCGCGGTCGCGGGAGCGATCGCGGCCGGCGTCCGCCTCGGGCCGGACCTCGAAGTGCTCTTCAGTCGAGGCATCCCGGACGCCGTGGCCTGGAGGCGGTGATGTGGATGACTGCAGTCCCCCAAGCGACCCCCGACACAAATCAGAAATGTAAAGTAAAGTTTCCATGTCATGTAAATCAGAGTTGACACTCCTCGCCCCCTAGGAGCCCTTCCGATGTCCCCACGTACGCATGAATCCATCCTGAAACGGCTTGGGCCGTTGACGGTGGCCATCGCCGTGCTCGCAGGTGCGTGCGAGAACCCTCAGGCGCCGACCTCGTGTGGAGCCATCCCGCAGCAGTCGGTCAACGTGGGCGAGTCGACGAGCGTGAGCGTGTGCTTCAACGACGCGAACGGGGACATGCTCTCCTACTCGGTAACGTCTTCGAACCCGTCGGTGGCGACGGCGGTGGCGAGCGGCAGCTCGGTGACGGTGACCGCGGTGTCGCCGGGCAGCGCCGGCATCACGATTACGGCGAGGGATCCGGGCGGCCTCCAGGCCACGGCGGTGGTGAACGTGACGGTGCCGAACCGGGCGCCGCGGGCGGTGGGCTCGATCGCTCCGCTGACGGTGGTGGGCGGGGAGACGGCGAGAGTGGACGTGTCCGGCAACTTCATGGAGCCGGATGGGCAGTCGCTGAGCTATAGCGCCTCGTCCTCGAGCCCCTCGGTGGTGACGGCCTCCGTATCGGGCAGCACGGTGACGGTGACGGCGGTGGAGCGCGGCATGGCGACTGTCACGGTGACGGCGACGGATCCGGGCGGCGAGAGCGCGACGCAGAGCTTCCAGGTAACGGTGCCGAACCGGGCCCCGGAGCCGCGGGGGAGCATCCCGGCGGCGACGGTCGAGGCCGGGAAGACAAGCACGGTGGACCTGTCATCGTACTTCGTGGACGCGGACGGGGATGCGCTCAGGTACTCGGCTTTGTCGTCGTCGACGGCGGTGGCGACGGTGGCGGTTTCGGGCGCGATCCTGACGATCACGGCGGTTGCGCCGGGCACGGCGACGGTGACGGTAGCGGCTGCGGATCCGGACGGCGAGACGGCGACGCAGAGCTTTCAGGTGACCGTGCCGAACCGCTCGCCCACGACGGTAGGCACGATTCCCGCGCAGTCGCTCACCGAGGGCGGCACGATGTCGCTGGTGCTGCAGTCGTACTTCACCGATCCCGACGGCGACGCGCTGACCTACACGGCCGTCAACGCGAACCCGGCGGTTGCGCTGGGGACGGTGTCGGGGAGCGTGCTCACGATCCGGGCTGTGAGCGTGGGGTTCTCGGCGATCACGATCACGGCCAGGGATCCCGGCGGCCTGACGGCGACGCAGATCGTTACGGTCGAAGTCACGACCCGGAACAGCGCGCCCCAGCCACAAGGCACGATTCCCGCACAGAGCATCACGGTCGGAAGGTCGGCGACGGTTAACCTGACATCCTACTTCACGGATCCGGACGGCGATGCGCTGTCGTACACGGCAGCGTCGGCGAACCCGGCCGTAGCCACGGCGAGTGCGGCGGGCACGACCCTCACCATCACAGGTCGGTCGCCGGGCAACACGACCGTGACGATCACCGCCCGCGACCCCGGCGGCCTGACGGCTACGCAGGTCGTGTCGGTGAGCGTCGGCACAGCCGCGAAGCCCGACCTCCTCTTCAGCAGCGTCACGCCCACATCGGTCACGATCGCACCGGGCGGCTCCGAAAGACTGGTGTTCACGATCCGCAACGCGGGCAACGCCAACTCGGCCCCGACGAGAGCGCGGGGCCACCAGTCCCCGGACGCGAACATCACGACATCGGACGGAGTCATCACGGGCCGCGACATCTCGGTCGCCGCACTGGCTCCGAACGCGACGGCCACGATTCCGCTGACCATCAACGTGCCCGCCAACTTCCAGCCGCGCACGATCTACATCGGCATGTGCGTCGATCCCGTGACCGGAGAAGGCAATACGGCCAACAACTGTTCCCGCGCGGTCAGGGTGACTGTGGCGGCAGGGAACCGCGCGCCGGAGCCGGTAGGCACGATCCCCGGCCAGACCGTGACGGCCGGACAGACGACGACGGTCAACCTGGCGTCCTACTTCACGGACCCCGATGGTGATGCGCTTTCGTTCACGGCGACCAGCTCGAACCCGGCCGTGGCGACCGCGACGGTATCGTCAAGCACGATGACGGTCCGCGGCGTAGCGCAGGGCACAGCTGCCATCACCGTCGTGGCGACCGACCCCGGAGGCCTGACGGCCGCGCAGGTCGTCTCCGTGAGCGTAGGCGCGGCCGGGGTCCCGGACCTGTGGTTCAGCAACGTCACGCCACCACAGCTGACGATTGCGCCGGGCAGCTCTGGCGACGTGCGCTTCACGATCCGCAACGCCGGCACCGTCAACTCCGCACCCACGAGCGCACGCGGCCGGCGCTCATCGGACGCCACGATCACGACATCGGACGGAGCCTTGGGCAACCCGGTCGCGGTTGGCGCCCTGGCACCGAACGCGGAGACCACGATCACGCTGCCGGTGACGATCCCCTCCAGTACCCAGTCAGGGAGCTTCCATGTCGGAATGTGCGTCGATCCGGTAACCGGAGAGACGAACACGGCCAACAACTGTTCAAGTGCGGTCAAGGTGACGGTAGCGGTGCCGAACCGCGGGCCGACGCCGAGGGGGACGATCCCCACCCAGAACGTGACGGCCGGCGCGACGACGACAGTCGACGTCTCGCCGTATTTCACGGACCCGGACGGCGACCAGCTGACGTACACGGCTTCGTCGTCGGCTACGGGTACGGCGACCGTGACCGCGTCCGGCAGTACCCTCACGATACGGGGCGTAGCAGAGGGCAAGGCGACCATAACGGTCACGGCGAGCGATCCGGATGGGCTGATGGCAACGCAGTCGGTGTCGGTGAGCGTGGCCCCAGCTGCCAGTGTGGCCATTGGCCGATTCCTTCAGAGCCGAACCCGCGTCGCAAACGCCATGACCTGGCGCGGCACCGACGATCGGCTGAGGCCATATCCGGCATGGCCACAGGCACTCAAGGACAAGCTTGCCCTGGCCGCCGATCAGCTGCTTTCCAGAGGAACGACCGGCCTTCCCGCAGTGATGCCCAATCAGGGAGCCGCGAGTCTCGCCGACGATGAATTCGCCACGACATACCTCTCCAGGGCAGACGCCGAAGACCTCTATGTCGCCAGCGTCGCCCAGTCGCTCCTCCTCGAAATAGCCGGTACCGTTCCATGGTCTCTCGACGACCTCTCGGACCACGAATTGGCGCTGCTCCTCGGGAGCGAGGGGTTCTACGACGCCCTGGGTGCGCCTGGCTACCGGCTCGCCGGATTCGTCCTGCCCGCGCCTCCAGAGGTGATTCGCCGGTTTGTGAACAGCGAGAACCTCGTCGGAAATAGCCGGCGCGAGACGATTGTCAGGACAATCGATTGGGCGCGATACAACCTTGTGCATTTTGCTGGCCACTTCAACGCCGGCAATATGGAGAATCATTGGCAATACCGGGGCATGTCGCCGCTCTCACAGATGATTGCCGGGACGACGCGTGATGATGACGGATCGTTCGCCCACTTCACGGGCGGTTGCCACGGTACCAACTGGTTCTTCATCCAATTGCTGAGGGCGCTCAATATCCCGGTCGAGTACGTTATCCGGGCCGGGCACGCGATTCCCTCGTTCCCTTCCGAGGCACTCTACTTAAGCCACGGAGACGACCCTTACTCCGCGCTCACGCAGTACTCGCACCCGTTTCCCGAGCCGTTCCCCACGAGCGCGCTTCCTATCTCGGAGGCGACCTTCAGAGCCTGGTTCAACGGCAAGAGCCCCGCAGAGACCCTCAAAAACGTTGGCCGGAAAACAACGGAGCTGGGAGTGGAGCACCTCTCCCAATACCTGCTTGCTCTTCGGTGTGACGATCTGGCCAACGGTCGGTCCAAAGCATCGAGTCTTGTTTACGACCCCAATTATGCAGGCGTAGGGCTCTACTGGACCGTTGCTGAACTCGATGCCATGCGTTTCTGGGAGCGGATGGACGCCAAGATAGCGCGGTATGGGGGCTGCTCGGTCGTGCGATTCCCGTAGGGATGGTGACGTGAGCCCGAACCTCTGTTCTACGTGATGCCGATTCCCGCCGGGGCTTCTGCGCCGCAGGTCGGCCTGTCTCCTGCCGAGAGGAGTCCGCCGGTGCTCACGGCTACGCTTCGGATGCTCAAGTCCGGCCCATAATCAGCAATGTAAAGTAAAGTTTCCATCCATTGTAAATCAGAGTTGACACTCTTCACCTCCCCAGGAGCCGTTCCGATGTCCCCACGCACCCATGAGCCCACGGTGATACGACCGACCGCGCTTGCATTTGCCACAGCCTTCGGCCTGGTCCTTGCCGCGTCCGCCTGCGGCGATCCAGAAACCGCCGCAGCGCCTGAATCTCCGCACCCAGCCTCCATCGCGATCGAACCGGCTTCGGCAACGCTCGAGTCGCTGGGTGAACGGGCCGCGTTCACGGCGACGATCACCGACCAGTACGGCGCGTCGTTCCCCGGAACCGTGCTGTGGTCGGGTAACGACGAACGCGTGTTCACGGTCTTGGATGGCGGCACGGTCACAGCCGCCGGCAACGGCACCGCCACGCTGACGGCCACGTTCGACGACGTGAGCGCGACGGTCGCGGTGATCGTACAACAAGTCCCCGCGTCCCTGACGCCCGTGCCCGAAGACGGCAGCGCCACTGGAGATGAACCACCGGGCCCCGGGCTCGTTCTGGTGCCGTCGGATGCCGAGGCCTGGCCGGTTACCGTGCGGGTGCTGGACGCGGGCGGTTCGCCGGTGGCGGGTATCGAAGTCAGGTTCACGCCCGGCGAGGGGCACGGGACGACGGACCCGGAAACGGTCACGACCGACGATGAGGGCCTGGCGCGAACCGAATGGACACTGGGCTCCGCCGAGGGCGCGCAGACGCTGACGGCAGCTTACCCGGGCGGTCCTGCGGTCCAGGTCGCCGCCGGGGCCGACACGGACCGGGCCGCGCTCACCGCGCTGTACAACGCGACGGGCGGTCCCTCGTGGACGCGACGGGACAACTGGCTGAGCGCCAACCCGCTCGCCACGTGGCACGGCGTCCATGTGGACACGGATGGCCGGGTCACATCACTGGCACTCGGCGGCAACAATCTCACCGGCCCGCTGCCAGCCCAGATCGGCGACCTGGCCAACCTCGGGATCCTGCAGCTCTACGCCAACAATCTCACCGGCTCGATTCCGGCCGAGATCGGCAAGCTGACCAACCTCGAGATCCTGTTTCTTGAAGACAACAACCTCTCCGGCCGTCTTCCCGAAACACTCGGGCAGCTCACCAGGCTGGAATGGTTCTGGATCAAGGACAACGAAGAGCTGAGGGGTGCGCTGCCGCTGTCGCTGACTCAGGTCCCGCTGATTCAGTTCCACTATTCCGGCACGCAGCTTTGCGTACCCGTGGACGCGGCGTTCCGCCAATGGCTCGCCGGCATTCAACATCACGAAGGCACTGGCGTCGAGTGCACGCAGAGCGAACGCGACATCCTGGAAGCCATCTACTACGCGACGAGCGGGCCGACGACCTGGGATCAGCGCGACAACTGGCTGACCGACGCCCCCCTCGGCGATTGGTACGGGGTCGATACCGACGAAAACGGCAACGTGACGGGCCTGGACCTGGGCGGCAACTTCCTCGTCGGCAGGCTGCCCCCGGAAATCGGCCAACTCCCGCACCTCGAGACGCTCGGCCTGTCGTGGAACTCGCTGTTGGAGGGTCCCGTTCCGGTGGAGCTGTTCGATCTCACGGGCCTCACTGTGCTGTATCTGCAGGGTACAGACCTCGGGGGTCCCGTACCGCCGGAGATCGGACGGCTGACGAACCTGAGGCAACTCTACTGGAGCAGCGGCAGTCTGACCGGTCCGCTACCGCCGGAAATCGGGAATCTGGTGAAGCTGGAGCGCCTGTACATGGGATACAACTACCTGACTGGCCCCATCCCTGCGGAACTCGGAGACCTGGCGAATCTCAGGATACTCAACCTCTACTGGAACGAACACGAGGGACCCATCCCACCCGGGCTGACCCGGCTTTCCGCCCTCGAGCAACTTGTGCTGGGAAACAACGAGCTCACCGGCAGCATTCCGGTCGGGCTGGGCAATCTGCCGAACCTCCGGCGCCTCGACCTTCGCAATAACGATCTGACCGGTAGCATCCCAGCGACCCTCGGCACTCTCTCAAACCTCAGTTATGTCTACCTCAACGACAACGGCCTGAGCGGAGCCATCCCGGCATCGCTCGGCAACCCGAACGGACTGGTCGTACTCCGGGTCGACGGCAACGCGCTGGCGGGCGGCCTTCCTGCCGAAATCGGCAACCTGACGAACCTTGAGCAACTCTGGATCGGAGGGAACGAAGCACTGGCGGGTCCGGTGCCCACTGGCTTCGCCGGTCTGGCGCAATTGCGCACCTTCAAGGCCGGCGGCACAGGGCTCTGCGCGCCTCAGGACGCCGGCCTCCTGGAATGGCTGCGCGGCGTCCCCTTCCAGCGCCTGCCTCGCTGCGAGCCGGCGGTGGCGTACCTGACGCAGACGGTGCAGTCCCGCGAGCATCCGGTCCCCCTGGTAGGGGGCCGGCCGGCGCTCCTGCGGGTGTTCGTCGCGTCGGAACAAGCCGAGGGCACGGCGATGCCCGAGGTTCGGGCCACCTTCTACGCCGACGATGCCCAGGTCCACACGGCGCAGATCGCGAGCGGGTCGGGGACCATCCCGGCCGACATCACCGAGAGCTCCCTGGACCATTCGGCCAACGCCGACATTCCGGGGGACGTCATCCAGGCCGGACTGGAGGTCGTGATCGAGGTCGACCCGACCGGTACGCTGGACGCTGGTTCCGGGATTGCGCGGCGGATACCCGCGACGGGACGGATGGCGATCGACGTTGTGGAGCTGCCCGACTTCCCGCTGACTCTGATCCCGTTCCTCTACGAGCCGGATCCGGACGACGACATTCTGGACATCACCATGGGGATGGCCGCCGACCCGGAGAACCACCCGATGCTGGCACCAACACGGGACCTCCTGCCAATCGGCGGATGGGACGTCGAGCTGCACGACCCCGTGCTCACTTCCACCACAAACGGCTTCACGATCCGGAACCAGACCGAACTGATGCGGCGCATGGAGGGTGCGCGCCCCGGTTACTGGCTCGGCATGCAGACGCCCATCCGGTTCGGGCTTTACGGCGTCGCGTACGGCATCCCTTCGTGGACGAGCTTCTCCCAGGCGCTGCCCACCACCGTGGCCCATGAAATCGGGCATAACATGGGACTGTGGCACGCCCCCTGCGGCGGCGCGGGCGGGCCCGATCCGCTGTATCCGCACCCGTGGGGCGTCATCGGTGCCTGGGGCTATGACCGCGAGAACCGGCGGCTCGTCTCCCCGCACACGCCCGACCTCATGTCGTATTGCGGCGGCCAGTGGATCAGCGAATACCACCATGCCAACGCGCTTCGGCACCGGATGGACACGGAGGAGGCCACGGGCGACTGGAACACCACCCGATCGCTCCTGGTGTGGGGCGGCGTGGACGCCGACGGCCAGCCGTACCTCGAGCCGTCGTTCATCGCCGACGCCCTGCCCGGGCTCCCACCCGCTGGCGACGACTTTCTGCTGAGGGGCACGACCGAGGACGGGCGCGAGGCGTTCTCGTACCGGTTCGACATGCCCGTGACGCTCGACGTAGACGACGGCCAGTCCGGGTTCGTGTTCACGATTCCCGTCACCTGGGAGGGCGCGATCAGCCGCATCCGCCTGAGCGGCGCCGACGAGTCGTTCGTCCTCGACAACGACACGGACCTGCCGATGACCATCCTCCGCGACCCGGTTACGGGGCAGATCCGCGCGATTCTGCGGCGGCCAATGGCCCAGGCGATGGACGCGGTGGGTGAGCCGAGTTACGAAATCCTCTTCAGCCGGGGCATCCCGGAGTAGCAACCATGATGATTACACCAGCCACAGCCAGCGCCAAGGTCACGGAAGCGTCCACCCTGCAGATCAGCTTGGCCCGCGGCCACCGCCGCTCCATGCGTCCGCCAGCTGTCGTGGCACTCCTCCTGGCCGCTGTCGCGCTCGCCGCCGCCTGCGAGAACCCGCAGGCTCCCGTCTCCTGCGGACCGATCCCGCAGCAGACCATCAATGCGGGCGAATCGACGAGCGTGAGCGTGTGCTTCAACGACGCGAACGGGGACATGCTCTCCTACTCGGTAACGTCATCGAATCCGTCGGTGGCGACGGCGGTGGCGAGCGGCAGCTCGGTGACGGTGACCGCGGTGTCGCCGGGCAACGCGGGCATCACGATTACGGCGAGGGATCCGGGCGGTCTCCAAGCCACGGCGGTGGTGAACGTGACGGTGCCGAACCGGGCGCCGCGGGCGGTGGGCACGATCACGCCGTTGACGGTGGTGGGCGGGGAGACGGCGAGGGTGGACGTGTCCGGCAACTTCATGGAGCCGGATGGGCAGTCGCTGAGCTATAGCGCGACGTCTTCGAACCCGTCGGTGGCGACGGCTGCAGTGTCGGGCAGCACGGTGACGGTGACGGCGGTGGGGCGCGGCATGGCGACGGTCACGGTGACGGCGACGGATCCGGGCGGCGAGAGCGCGACGCAGAGCTTCCAGGTGACGGTGCCGAACCGGGCCCCGGAGCCGCGGGGGAGCATCCCGGCGGCGACCGTCGAGGCCGGGAAGACAAGCACGGTGGACCTGTCATCGTACTTCACGGACGCGGACGGGGATGCGCTCAGGTACTCGGCTTCGTCGTCGACGACGGCGGTGGCGACGGTGGCGGTTTCGGGCGCGATCCTGACGATCACGGCGGTTGCCCCAGGCACGGCGACCGTGACGGTGACGGCGGCGGATCCGGACGGCGAGACGGCGACGCAGAGCTTTCAGGTGACGGTGCCGAACCGCTCGCCCACGTCGGTGGGCACGATTCCCGCGCAGTCGCTCACCGAGGGCGGCACGAAGTCGCTGGTGCTGGCGGCATACTTCACCGATCCCGACGGCGACGCGCTGACCTACACGGCCGCGAACGCGAACCCGGCAGTGGCGCTGGGGACGGTGTCGGGGAGCGTGCTCACGATCCGGGCGGTGAGTGTGGGGTTCTCGGTGATCACGATCACGGCCAGGGACCCCGGCGGCCTGACGGCGACGCAGATCGTTACGGTCGAAGTCACGACCCGGAACAGCGCGCCCCAGCCGCAGGGCACGATTCCCGCGCAGAGCATCACGGTCGGACGGTCGGCCACGGTGACCCTGTCGCCCTACTTCACGGATGCGGACGGTGATGCGCTGACCTATACGGCGACGTCGGCAAACCCATCGGTGGCAACGGCGGCTGCGGCGGGCGCCACGCTGACGATCACCGGCCAGTCGCCCGGCAGCACGACCGTGACGATAGCCGCCCGGGATCCCGGCGGCCTGACCGCGACGCAGGTCGTGTCGGTGAGCGTGGGCTCGGTCGCGAAGCCGGACCTCCTGTTCAGCAGTGTAACGCCCACGTCGGTCACGATCGTCCCAGGCAGCTCCAAGGCAGCGGTGTTTACGATTCGGAACGCAGGCAACGCCAACTCGGCCCCGACGAGAGCAAGGGGCCACCAGTCGCCGGATGCGAACATCACGACATCGGACCGGGTTGTAAGCAGCCCAATCGCGGTTGGCGCGTTGCAGCCGAACGGGACTCGCAGGATTGAGCTGACTTTGAATATTCCCTCCAACTTCCAGCCCGGGAGCTTCTACGTTGGGATGTGCGTCGACGCGGTGACCGGAGAGTCGAACACGGCCAACAACTGTTCGAGTGCGGTCAGAGTCACCGTGGCGGTGTCGAACCGGGCGCCTGAGCCCCGGGGCACTATCCCCGCCCAGAGTGTCACGACCGGACAGACGGCGACCCTGGACGTGTCCGCCTACTTCACCGATCCGGACGGAGACCCGCTGTCGTACACGGCGTCATCCTCGAACCCGTCCGTGGCAACGTTCGCGTTGACCGGTAGTACGCTGACCCTTCGAGGCGTCGCGCAGGGCACGACGACCATCACCGTCGTGGCTTCCGACCCCGGTGGCCTGACAGCCGCGCAGGTCGTTTCGGTGACGGTGGGCACTGCCAACGCGCCTGACCTGCTCTTCAGCAAGGTCGCGCCGACGGCGCTCACAATCGCCTCTGGCGGCAAAGGCATTGTGAAATTCACGATTCGAAACGCGGGGAGCGTGAACGCTGTGAAGACAAGCGCCCATGGCTACCGGTCCGCCGATGCGACGATTACAACTTCAGACGTAGATTTGGGTCGCCAATCTGTTAACTCGCTGGCCGCGAACGCGGAAACCACGATCGGCCTTTCTGCGACGGTCCCCGCCAACACCCAGCCTGGGAGTGTCCTCTATGTCGGGATGTGCGTCGATCAGGTGACCGGAGAGACGAACACCGCCAACAACTGTTCCAGCGCTGTGAAGGTGACCGTGGTGGCCGGCGCGACTCGGCTGACAACCCACTCGGCGGCTGACGTGAGCGCCGCGTGGTCTCCCGACGGCTCCAAAATCGCTTTCACGTCCTGGCGCGACGGCTACCCGGAAATCTACGTGGTAAACGCGAACGGAACCGGGCTGATGCGGCTGACGAACCACGCCACCGGCAACACAAATGCCGCGTGGTCCCCCGACGGCAGGAAGATTGCCTTCCAATCCCCTCGCGACGACAACCAAGCGGACATCTACGTGATGAACACAGACGGGACCGGCGTGACAAGGCTGACGAGCAACAGTACATACGACCTTGATCCTGCGTGGTCCCCCGACGGCCGCAAGATCGCCTTCGAGACTGACCGCGATGGTAACCGTGAGATCTACGTGATGAACGCAGACGGTACCGGCGTGACGCGGCTGACCAGCCACTCAGCCGACGATGGTTCCCCCGTGTGGTCCCCCGACGGCCGCAATATCGCGTTCTCGTCCAGCCGCGATGGCAACTCTGAAATCTACGTGATGGACGCAGACGGTACCGGCGTGACGCCGCTGACCAGCCACTCAGCCGATGATGGTTCCCCCGCTTGGTCCCCCGACGGCACCAGGATCGCTTTCACGTCTCGCCGCGATGGCAACTTTGAAATCTACGTGATGGACTCGGACGGCAGCAACGTAAGCAACCTGACGAACAACAGTACCTTCGATGGACAAAGTGCGTGGTCCCCCGACGGCACCAAGATCGCGTTCACGTCCAACCGCGATGGCCCTCCGGAAGACATCTACGTGATGAACTTCCCGGCCAGTGACGGCATCGGCGCAGACCAAGCCGAACCGGCACGGCTGCTGTGGAGAACACAAGGTCGGCCTCTCGTGCCTCACCGGCCGGCCAGCGGACAAACGCGCACCTTCACGGACCAGATCCACGTAATCTTGCGCGAGCTGCCGCGACCCATCCGGCGTCCAGGGTCGTGATCATCTTCGTCCTCCCATCGCGGTGCCGTGCCCTGCGGAGCGCGCTGAGGTCTCGTCACCCTCCTCTGGCGGTTCGCGCATAGTATAGGCTTCGTAGACCGAGACGGGCTGACGACCGGGTCTCGCGGAGTGGCGGCGCGTCGTCCCATCCTGCTATGTAGCCGCCCCGCATCCGGCCCGATACTGGTTTGTACGGAGCATTGCGACCTCCGTCGAATCGTCGGTACCTTCGTAGCGTTGCAATGGGGCACCGGCCACGACGGGCAACTGGGAAGGGGGGTATATGGACTGGTGGCAGGCTGGCAGTACCATAGCGACGTCGATTCTCGCGGGCTTGGGCATGGTCGGGCTGGCTTGGCGATGGATGCGCCGAGAGTTCGACAAGATCGAGAGGCGCTTCGAGAGGGTGGACCAGCAGTTCGACTGGGTCCGCCAGGAATTTGGCAACGTGCGCCAGGAGTCCGCCCAGGAGTTCGCCACGGTGCGCCAGGAGTTCGGCCAGCAGTTCGACTGGGTCCGCCAGGAGTTTGGCAACGTGCGCCAGGAGTTCGACAAGGTGCGTCAGGAGTTCGGCCAGGGGTTCGCCAACGTGCGCCAGGAGGGCAGCGCGGCACACGACACGATCGGTGCCAGGATTACCCGGTTACAGGACGCGCACGATGCGGCCCTGAGACAGGTACACGACAGTCTCGCCGCCGACGTCGGGCAGCTTCAGGAGGGGCAGGCCACCCTGCGCGAGGGGCTCGGGCAGGTTCGCGGCGAACTGCGAGGTGTCACTCAGTCCGTCCAGACGCTGAGGGACGACTTTCGAGCCCATGTGCTCGGAGGCGCGAACTGAGGTCTCGTCACCCTCCTCCGGCGGTTCGCGTATAGGCTTCGTAGGCTGCCTCAAGCTCGCCGACGGACTGCCCGGTCAGTTCGAGGAGCGCGGCGATCAGCTCTTCGTCGGTGGCAATCTGGCCAACGTTGAGTCGGTTGATGAGAGCGTACAGAACGCCCGGCTCATGGCGCTCCAGGTAGTCGAACAGCATGCAAGACTGCGAGTAGGTGCGCCAGTTGTTCGCAAGGAAGTCGAGCTTCGCGAGCCGGAGCAGTTGCCCGAGGGGTATGAGACCGCCTTCCCGGTCAAACCGCTGGAGATGGCGAACGCGAGAGCCGTGTCCGAAGCCAGGTCCAGAGCTCGAACAACCGGAGCGAACCCGTCCGCCGTTACGCGAACGGTGAGGCGTGCCTGTTCCAGTGATTCCAGCAGGTAGCGACCGTGATCGTCGGTGGTCGCCCGACGTCCGGCGTCGCGGCCATCGACGACCTCGACGACGGTGCCAACGACTCGACCGCTCGGGGTCACTACCGAGGGCCCCGACTCGGGGTCGGCCCATCCATGACTGACGGTGCCGGACAGCGTCGCGCGCACCGGGGCTTCGCACGCTCCTGTCACGGGGCAGAGGTTGAGCTCCAGGCTGTCGAAGTAGGCGAGGCGGTGGGGGATCGCTGCGGTGATGGTGTCCGCCATGCCTTCGGTGATCCGGTCGCGGCGGTGCCTTACGGCCAGCCAGGCACTGAAGCTCTCGGCCAGGTCCTCCCGCTCAGGGTAATCACGGGCATAGGTGGAGATAAACGTGGGGTCGGCTGCCTGCGCCGCCACCCAGCCGGGCGCATCCGCATGCGCCGAATCGAGCGACGCATGGACACCCTCGTGTACGAGTATCTCCGGGAGAATCCCACGTTCCCGGTATTGTTGGCCGCGATCCGTGTGCACGAGCAGGGAGCGGTTGCCGCCTCCAAACGGCTCGTCGCCCCTATGTATCCAGACCGCATCCACGTCCTCCCGCAGTGCAACCGGAATCTGGCCGATTACGGGGGCGTAGGCGCGGGCTACCGTTTCGGCCTCGGTCCAGGTGCCGAACTCCGGATTGACCTGAAACTCGGCGGACAGTCCGTTGGCGAAGGTGGCGTCGAACAGGTAGGCCTGGATTGTGATCCACCCGTGCCGCCGGTCGTAGACGAACCGCTCGCCACGGCCGGCGGGCGCGAGACCCACGAAATCCGTGGGGTCCGCTGGAATGATGATGTCGGGGTCCAAGCTGGCGGTCCCACGGAAAGGCGGAGCGAGGTTCGGGGCGGCCACGGTGATTCGGGCAGTCCCCTGGGCGCTCCCCGCCGCGGCGGTGATCGTCGCGGTGCCATTGCCGACGGCAGTCGCCAGCCCGGAAGCGTCCACGACCACCACCAGTGTGTCGCTAGACGACCAAACGAACGTCACGCCCCGCACCCCGTGACCGTTCGCGTCGGTTGCCTCGGCCACCAGATGCACCGTGTCGCCGAACGCGACCAGGGTGTCGATTGCGGGCGATACGGCGACCGCGTTCACCACCTGGGCCACGGTCACCGCTGCTGTCCCCGATACTGAGCCCGCCGTCGCGGTGATCGTCGCACTCCCATTCGCCGCCGCCGTGGCTACTCCAGAGGCGTCCACCGTTGCGACCGCGGCATCGCTGCTCGCCCACGCGACGGTCGCCCCCGACATGACCTGTCCGTTTTGGTCGCGCACTTCAGCGGTGAACCGGGCCGTCTCTTCGAGCGCCGTCAGCGTGGCCGAGGCTGGGCTGACCGTCACTGTGGTGGCGATGGGAGCAGGAAGCGGCGAGGGCTCGACGGAGCCATCGCCGCAGGACAGGGCGAGGATGCCGATCCCGGCGATGGCCGACATCGCGAAGACTACGCTCAACCGCTCGGCGTTCGAGCTTCGTTTCGCACTGGATGCGCGCCGTCTGTGTCTTGCGAAACGTGATATGGTGATCATGACACGATCCATGAGATAATGCGCATGAGACTACCGTGTCCGGAGAACGGTCTCGACTTCCCGGAGCGCCGCCAGTCAGAAGTGCTTCGTCGTGAGCGACGACGGCGTCGTCCCATCCCGCTACGGCTGTGTCCCACGACACAGGCGACCTTGGAAGCTATCACTTCCGTTGCGACCGCCTTCCGTGCGTCGGTACCTTTGGTGAGTCGTGATCGAGCGGGCCGGGGCTGGGGGAGGACGAATGGACTGGTGGCAGACCGTCGGGCTGATGGGGACATTGGTGGGAACCGGCACCGCGGTCGCGGCGTTCGGTCGGCATATCCTTCGCCAGGAGACCGACAGGCTGCGCCAGGAAAGCCGTGAAGCGCATGAGCGGATCGGGGGCACGATCGACCGGTTGCGCGACGACCTCAGTGGCCAGATTACCGATCTCCGTAATGGCCAGACAGACCTGCGCGACGAGCTCAGTGGCCAGATTTCCGGTCTCCGTAATGGCCAGACAGACCTGCGCGACGAGCTCAGTGGCCAGATCTCCGATCTCCGTGATGGCCAGGCGAGCCTGCGTGAGGGGCTCGGAGAGGTTCGCGGGGAGCTCAAGGGCATGCGCGATTCGCTGCGAACCCTCCGCGACGACTTTCGAGCCCATGTGCTCGGAGGCGCGGGCTGACGGCTCCCACGTTCCCGGCATTCGGTTGGCTCGCCGTCAGCGTCTCTGGGCGCCCGCATCCGGGATCCCGCGACTGAAAAGAACCTCGAGACGCTGTACCTCGGCCGACCCGAACGCGCCCATCGCAGCAGTCTCGGGTTCGCGGACCATGGCCCTGATCTGGCCGGTGACGGGGTCGAGCATGATGGTCATCGGTTCGGGCGCGACGACCGACTCCAACCGCGCCTCGGACCAGGCGGCAAGTACACAGCCGTGCCTACTCCAAGCTATTCCCTACGGTGTGGTCACGACCCCGGCATTGGCCGGTGCCTCGCCCGCGTCATCCGCGGCCGTCCCGGGTGGCGTGACGATGCCCGCTGAGATCACCATCTCCATGCCGTCCTCAACGGACATGTCCAGATCCACTATCCCGGTTCTGTGGCTCTGGACGCCGTTCTGGTTATGCAGGAGGTATGGCAGATGGAGCACTATCGAAGCCAAGTGGCCGCGACTGCGGAAGAGTTGACGGCTACCTGGTGGGGGCGGGCTCAAGCGCGTGTGCCGAGCAGGGATCGGCCTGGCGATCCGTGGCCTCGCCACGCCTGAAGGTACCGCCATCACGAAGAGCACCGCGCGAGTCGATGACGCAGTACGCGAACTGGTCTTCGGTCGCGCGCACGTACACAAAGTGATTGAACGAACCCCGGTCGTCACGCGGAACGGTGCGCTCATCTCCCCGAAAGGAATCCGGGTTCCGCCCCCCTCCTCCCGTCACGAAATACCGGATGCCGCGCTGGGGCCGGAGGCGTGCGTATGCGTGTTGGTGGGCCTGGAAGACAGCGTCCACACCATGTTTGCGGAAGATCGGTTCGAGTTCGGCCTGCAAGGCCGTGTCCTCACCGCGGCATCGCAATCCAAACCACTGACACCTGACCGGAGTATAGATCGGATGGTGCATCGCGACGACCTTCCAGTGCGCGCTGGAACGTTGCAGTGCCTCGGCGAGCCAACGGAGTTGCGGTTCATCCGATCCATGCCTCAGCTTCGTCTGTTCACTGCCCAGGGTATTGGTGTCGAGCACGAACACCTCAACGAATGGCGGCCGATCAGGAGGCTCTGCCGGAATCCTGACCGAATAGTAGCGCAAGCCGTCGACATAACCGAATTCCGGTGTCGCCATTTGGGACTCCACTGAGCATCCAATCGACAACTGGTAGGCAGATGCATCCCGGGCAACGGGCCTCGTTCCCGAGTCCCCGCAGTAATCCAGGTCATGGTTGCCGAGCGCTGCGTGAATCCTCGCCCCAAGGGAGAAGACACCCTGGTATGGATCCAGGAATCGGCTGGCGATGGATTGTGGCCCCTTGAACTCGTAGAGGTTGTCGCCCAGCATGAAAACGTGGGACACGGGCACCGCCTCGGCGTGGTGACGGATCTGCGCCGCCACTCTGCGAGCACGCTCATCACCGGTCCCCGTGTCTCCGACAAAGATGAATCGCGCCGCCGGCACCGTGTCGTGTCGCAGCGGATCGAGCGCGGCGCGGGTCGACACACCAACTCCGGTGCCGGACGCGCAGCCCGAAACGGCCAGTGCCAATACGGCCCAGGACGTTGGCACTGCACCGCCGCGCGGCAATGCTGCGAAAACCGGCCACGGCCCCACCTAGCGGCGACCCCGTGGTCCCGGATAGACCGTCAGCATTGCTCCTTCCTGTCCTCCCTCATCGGCAATGATCAGAGCACCGTCCGTGGCGAGCGCGACCCCTTCGATCTGACGATGCCACTCGGCGGTAAACCACTTTGCGGCCATGAGTTCGCCAGTGGGCGCAATCTCCGCGATGGCACCCGGGCGAGCCGCCACGACGAAGTAGTTCCCGGACACCGGGTGTCGCTCGATTCCCGATGGACGATACCTGTTTGCCCCGATGTGCGCGGCGTAGTCGCGGTCGGATACGACCGTCGGTGATTCGGAGTTCACGCGCTTGTCGTCAATGGACCATCGGTACATGGCCAAACGCCCTGCAAGGCTCGGGCTCTGCGCCTCCTTGCACATCAGCAGGAGTTCCCGCCCGTCAGGGTCATAGGCCAGACCCTCGATTTCACATTCGCGGCCGACACCGGTAGCATGGACACGGTAGAGTACAGACTCCCCGGCGGCCCCCTCCAGACACTCGTACAGCCTGCCTGAGCTGGCAACGAGGTAGATCCGGCCTTCGGCAAACGCAATGCCCTCGAAGTCATCGGCGATCGGTGCCCCCCCGTCCGCCAGTTGGAATTCCTTCACAATGGACCCGTCTCGATAGTCGAGTTCGAAGATCACCCCGATTTCGTCGTTGTGCGCCAGCAACCGGTGGTCACTGGTCATGGCCAGTCCGGAAATCTCCCGGAGTTGCATGGGGAGTTCCCAACGTATCGCGCTTCCTTCCTCAAGGGGATAGTCCTCAAGGGAGAATCCGGTCTGACGCCTTCCCACGAAAGCTGCGGTCAACGCCAGCAGACAGCACGCAATCGTGCCAACAGACCGCGACCCGGACAGCCACCGGGTGCCCACTGCCTCGGTCAGATCGCTGTGCATGCCTTATCGATCCCTCTTCTTCTCCCTGGTTTTCTTCCGGTCTGTCGGAGCCTGCTCCAGCAATTCCGGCGAGGCGACTCGCCACCCCGACAGCACCGGCTTGTCCGCTCCGTAATCGCTTTTCCACACAGCCAGTACGATCACAACGAAGATCAGCGACGAAACATACGCCACCGTAGTAAGCTGGGTGCCGGCCGACAGTCCTATCCCGATGACCATCAGCATAAAGACGGCGTCGATCGGTTCCTTGATCGTGGCCCGGAAGCGTACGGCGGCCACGATTCCCGCGAGGCCGAAGGCCAACGGGAGGCTCTCCTTGACCAGAAACACAACAAGCGCGATAGCGATCGGAGTGACGAGCAGCGCCTGAACGAATGACTGGCTGTACTTCTTTCGCGGCCGGGTCCACCCATAAACCCAGGTAACCGGCAAGGTCACGCCAAAAGCGAGGGTCAGTGCGACGACCACCGGAATCGTGTTCGACGCGTCGATCAACAGGTTGATTCCCTCCAGACCCACGAGACGGCCGAGTCCCTCCTGAACGTCTCCAATCAGTGTAGAAACGTCCAAACCGCGATCGGCCAATGATCCTGCGAGGAAGCGGTCTCGCTGCTGGGCAACGTAGAAGCGCATGCGTGGCAGGAAATGGAACGCGCCGGCAAGGAACATGAGCATTGAAAGATAGTAGACAACCAGACGAATGACGATGTTGTCCAGCAGGCGGTACGCGTTTTTCATGTATTGTCTCCGTCTTCGCTAGAACATGGGGCCGGCGCGAAAATAGACGCTGGTCAGGTCACGACCCTTCATCACCGCAATGCTCAGGGTCGTGCGGCGGTTGAGGAGCGACAGGAAGAGCCCGCCTCCGGTTCCGTTGTGCCAGTCATCGGCGTCGGCAGGATCACCGGCATGGTACACCCGGCCGACATCGGCGGCTCCGAACACGCCGAGTTCACCTGGCACCACCATGTCAATCGTCACCAGGGGCAGCCGAAGTTCGGCATTCGCATAGAGCGATGCTTCGCCAGCAAATCGATTCTTGTGCAAACCGCGCACGGGGCCTTCCCCCTGGCTAATGCCGAAGCGGCCCGGACCGCCCAGAAAAGCGCTCTCGTGAAAAGGAAAGTCCCCCCACAGCTGCTTTCCGCCCGCTCTCAGGGCGAGCGTCGGGCTGGTCGGAATGGGCGCCGTCAGGTACAAGCGTGCTTCTCCATCCACGGTGGCGAAGGCCGATTCCACGTCCCAGATCCTCGGATAGCCGGCGGCGGTCACCCTGGCGAAAAACCCCCGCGTGGGGTACACCGGGTTGTCACGAAGGTCATACGCGATTTCGCCCTGCCCACCGACCTGGCCGAAGGATTCCATCCCGTACAGCGGTCGATCCAGGGAACCAATGAAATTGTCCCTGTTCGCTTCCAGGGGTGTGCTCGACCACTTCACGACCGGCCCCAGACTGACGGCAAGTTGCGAGCGAAGCGGCTCCGGCCGATCCCCGGACGTATCCTGATCCTGAACTATGCGTTGGAACTCGAAAGCCGGCGCGAAGACAAGGTTGCTTTGCTGGATTTTATAGAACGAGGAAGGGTGCTCAAGCCGAAAGTCGTTACCGAACCCCCTGAACCGGATTACGTCGAATCCCGAATACTCCAGGGCCAATCTCGCATCGACATTCGACCATACGTGGCGAAAGGTGCCGACATACGACGCAAACGGCTTGAAGCCTCGACTGGCCATCCCGACGGCGTAGGAATGATGGGAGGCGAACGGGTGCTTTCGGAATCCGAAGTACGTCCTTTCATGGTGCAGCCGCACGAACGCGCCCAGATCGGAGTCTGCCCAGATGGTTGGGTATGTGCGCTTTTCGTGCCCCCAGTCGAGTGAGTATCTGGATGTGGACGTCGCGTTTTCGGGACGCCACGGCTGCGCGGTGGCCGGGGCACGCTGGTACCGGCGCTCATCGATCCGCGCTCCACTGCCCGCGACGAAGACGTTGTCCCCTCGATAATCGTAAAAGCGCGTTCTCGACGCGCCGGCCAGGGATGTGTTGGTGAATGTGTCACTTCCCCCCCCACCATCGACGCGCACGGTAATCTCTCCCGTCGCGCCCGATACTACCGCACGGTCGGCTCCACCCCGAAGGTAGAGGCGGACCTCTCTGGTCTCTTCCTCTCGGAAGGTTCGGTCGAAATACGGCGGGTTCGCATCTTCATCGGAGTTGCCCAGTACACCGACTCGAACCCTGAGGTCTCCGTTTGCCAGGTGCTCCAGATGCGCGTATTCGTCCTCATCGGTCGCCTGGATTTCGACCTGTCGATTAATCCACTCGTAGTAGCGAGTGACGTATTCCGGAAGGGCGTCACGTCTCGCCTTCAGCGTCGCCTCAAGGCGCTGGCCCACGAGCGCATGGTATGGTCCGGGGAGCTTTCGCACGGCGTCCTCGATCACGAGGTCGGGGAGTTCGCCTCGAAAGACCTCAACCGCCTCGTCCCACGCCTGCTTGTCGAGTTCGGCCAGGAGCTGGCGATCCAGCTCCCAACCGCTGGTCGTCAGGCCTTCCAGGCTCGGATAGCTCTCCTCGAACTGGATCACCCTGGGAAACGCCAAACGCACCAGCATGATGGCGACGCCGCCATAGTGGATGAACGCCTGGTCGCGATCCTCGGGGACGGGAAGCCAGATGTAACAGTCCCCACTGGGAAACCGCGCCCATCGCCACTGGCCGGGATGACGGTCCTTGTCGCCGACAAAAAGGTCCATCAATCTGGCCTTCAAAAACGCCCGCGTGTCCACCTGCTCGCAGGCGCTTTCCTCGAGGGCATCCAGCATGTTCTCGGTCCCGCTGACCCTCCGTGAACCCTGGAACCCGGGGGTATCGTCCGGTCCCTCCGAGGGATGCACCTGGAGCGATCCGATGAGGCCGGCATATTGCTCGCGGTATTCCCCGAGCCTGGGGTCGTCAGGAATCACCACGAGCGTGTGCTTGGAATGGAGAATGCCGGTGGCTTCCATGAGTGGATCAACCACCAGCGCTCCCGTTGGCAGCAGCGCGCTGATGAGGTCGTGAATGACGTCGCCCGCGAACGAATTCTTGATCTCGTCGGCGAGCCTCCTGGTGGGGTCTTTGTCCAGGGACCGTACCGTGTACCGGACGCCGTCTTCCCCGGTAAAATGAAGAGAGACGGACTGCCCCATTCCGCCGGTTCGAAGTGGTGTCAATCCCCCCCCGACGCTGTCAAGGTCGAGAACCGGAACCTCAATGGGGGTGGTCCAGAGATCCCGGTAGTTGTTGCCGTAGAACCAGTTGCCGAACGAAGTGGCGCGGAACCGCTCTCCGGGAACCACCAGGTGTGTCCTGGCGCCAGCCGGCGGAACGGATCGGGCGATCCTGGAACCCGCCGCTGGTGGGTCTTCCTGAGACGAAGCGACTGTCGGCACCGCTGCCGCGAGCACCAGCGCTCCGGCAATGACCGGACACTTCGGAACGTTGATTCGCATAGAGCGTCCAGCATACGACACGGCGACTCCTCGCCCGGCGGTATCTCTGGAGCATCCAGAAACTCCCTCGGTTCCCAATGTAGTGGGGTGTCGTCCGTTCCGATATTGCGTGGGCGCGCGCCCACGCACGTTTTCGATCGGGCGATCAAAAACGCAGGGCCACGCCCACGTGGTAGAGCCCCTTCACCGGGTCGGGCATGACGACCAGGGAGCCGACGACATCCTCGATGCCCAGACGTTGTCGCAGTTCCCGGTTCTTCCTGCCCGCGGTCTGGTACGCGGAGACCATGCCCCAGATTCTACCGCCAACTGTAGCGACAAGGCCGCCGGCCACGGCTGCCGCGGCACCTCCCTCGCAGTCGAAGTTGACGCAGCTGGCGGCTCCGCCGACGAACAGAGCCAGGCCGCCGATGGTGACCCCCGCCGGAACCAGCCCCGCGCTAGCGTCCCCCGCATAGGCGTGTCCCACGACCGGGATGAACCACTCGAGCAACAGCGACACGGCTTCGTTCCGCTTCTCACTCTCGTACCGGAGCAGGGTCTCGGTCGTTGCGGGCGGGGCGGGCCGTGCACGCTGGAGTTGCGCGGGCTCCGGTCGGACGGTCTCTGGCGGCTCGGCCTCGGGCCGTGTCCGGGCGGCCGCGGCTTGATCTGCACGACCGAACACCTCGAAGCTCTGCCGGGCCGAGAGGCCACCGGGATCACGCGCCACCACGGTTATGATTGCCGTGCCGGTGCCCGCGCGCGTAACGGTGACGATGTCATCCGCAACGGACACGTCGGCCACGATCGCGTCAGATGTTGTCGCCGAAAAGCTCAACGCGTCCCCCTCGGCGTCGCGAAAATACGACGAGACACTGACGGAGGCCCACTGGCCGGCGTCCAGGGCAATGCCGGGCATTGTCGCGAAGGCTTCAGGCGCCCGGTTGGGGGCCGTAACCATAACCTGCGTGCGTTGCGTAGCCGAAAGACCCTCGGGATCGCTGGCAAAGACGGTGACCACAGCCGTCCCCGGCGCCAATCCCGCGATCGTGAGGATGTTCGCCGATATGGATATCGTGGCCGTGGCGTCGTCGGAGACGGTGGCGGCGAAGGCCATCGCGTCCCCGTCGGGGTCGGTGAAGAACGCGGTCAGATCGAGCGATGTCGATTCGCCCGCCTCAATGGCCTGGGCGGGAATGGACCCCACCGCCCGGGGAGCGTCCGGATCCTGGCCGGCGGTCGGCGCCGCTTGCGAGGCGATGGCAAGAAATGCCAACGCGAAAGGAGCGACCGGCGCACGAGAGGGTCTGCGGGAATGCCGTTGCTTGATCATGGACATCTCTCCAGGAGTTAATGACAACTGTGGGCGAAGAAGGCTACGGCCGGATCTCCGCGGTCGCTGGTGCGGCGATGACGTTCGGGCCCGATGCGCTGCCCGAGACATCGCCGAAGACCCTAACCTCGCAACTCGTGTCGCTGGTGACAGTCACGACGCCGGTCACGCGGTAGCTCAGTCGCTCCCCGCGGCGCATGGACCCGAGGAAGTCCGACCCCACCCGCTGATTCCCGACGTACCCCACCACCCGGACGTCCGAGAGGCCGATGTTGGCGAAGACGGTTCCTATGATCTCGGCCTGGACGGTATTTCCTCCGAGGCGTTCTCCGGTGCAGGACGCAATCGTGACCTCGGCGGGGTATTTCACGGTCACGGCCCAGTTGACCGATCCCGTCAGCCCGCCCGGATCCGTCGCCGTGACCGACACCTGGGCGGAGCCCTCGTCAATGCCGGTGACCGTAATGTCGGTTCCGGACAGGAAGGCTGTGGCAATGCCCGGATTTGACGATGTCGCCTGGTAGGTGAGCACATCCTCGTTCGGATCCTCGAAGCAGAACGTTTCCGACACGGCGTGGTCGATCACCGTTTCAACGGTGCCGCCGCCACCGCAGGAAACAGGCGGCAATGGGTCTTCGCAGGCCGCGACCGCGAGGACGGGCACAAGCGTGCGGGCTATGATGCGTTTCATTGTGGCTCTCTCGTTAGGGAGGTTTGCGTTTTCGTGCTAGGTCGTCTCGCAGTCGGATTCGAGCGTCCAGGAGAATGTGCCCGGGTTCTGTCCTGCGCGGCAGCGATTCAGTGCCTCACCGGAGAGCCCAAGTCCGGCGCAGGCCACGGAAAGGGCCGCGGCCCGCGCCTCCTGTTCCGTGGCACCCGTGCCCGATCCGGAGGCGGACTGATTGCCCAGAGTGACGGTCACGTCGCACCGCCAACCGGACTCTCCGGTCAGGTCGACGCACGCGGCCAGTAGGAGGGTGATCGCGAGCAACGTTCTCCATCGGTGACCATGTATCATATGGGTTCTCCAATTGGGCGGAACTGCTACGGATTGCGCCTGGACACGGTGATCGTTGCGCTGTGCACTTGTCTGCGGGTGCTGTCCGGAGAGAGGCCGGTTTCGGCGCTCTCGGACAGCTTCAGTACGGTTCTGCCGATCACTTGCAGGACTTGGTCCTGTAGTTGCGGTTCCGCGACCACGTTGCTGCCGGACGCGGAAGTCGCCCGGATGCTGCCTCTGGTGACGCGCCGGTTAACGATCTGGCATCCGCTGCTGGTCCTGCAGCTGTACCGAATGCTGTTGTGGACCATGTAGGAACTGGAGTTGCGGAACGTGATCGTGATCGTGCCGCCCGAGGACTGGAAGGAGGCGCCACCGCCCAACTGGTTGGGGAACCAGTTCCCGGTCGGCAGCGTCTCGATGGTCTGGCCGGTCGTGTACGTCGTGTCGTTTCCGCCTCCGCCACCGCCCGGCTGAATGATGACCGTGACCGCCGAGGAACAGTTGTTGTTGGTGTTCGATTCGCCGGGGACGGCGTCAACGCAGTTTCCGACATAGGTCGTTCCGGCGGGAGTCGCCGAGGGTATTCCGATCGTGGTCGTGCCACTCGCTGACTGGGAAGCACCAAGGGCAGGCACGGAGCCGGGCTGGCCGAGTTCGCTGTCGCTGGTGGAGATGGTTGCATTGGTCGACTGGTAGAGCCGAATGCGGGTCGCGGCCGACGCCGCGTCGCCCTGGTTGCGCACCGTCGTCTGGTACGAGAAGCTGCTTCCCGGCGCGACGGTCACCCTCGACCTCGAAAGACTTACGACCAGGTCCGGCGCACCGGATCCGCGGACCGTCACCCGCACCCCAGTCGAGCAGTTGTTCTGCGTGTTGGATTCGCCGGACACCCGATCCACGCAGAGCCCGAAGTAGAACGTGCCGGAGGCCTGGCTGGACAACCGGACCGTTGCGGTGATCGTCCTGCTTTGTCCCGCGCCGAGACTGGGATTGGGGTCGCTGCCGATTTCCGTGTCGCCGGTCGAGATCGTCGAATTGGTGGACGCGAAGATGCGGATCGTGGTGGCGGGGGCCGTAGCGTTGCCACCGTTCCGAAGCGTGAACGTGGCCCGCACCGTCCCACCCGGCGACCCGGTCACCGAAGTCGGCGTGACATTCGTGAACTGCAGGTCCGGCGCGCCTGCCGACGCCACCCGCACGCCGATGCTCTGCGACGCGCTTAGGCCGCCGGGATCGCGTGCCGTCACGGTGATCGTCGCGGTTCCCGCAGTTACTCCCGAGATGGTCACCGTCGAACCCAAGACCGAGGCCCTGGCGACGACAGAGTTCGAGGAAGCCGCCGTATAGGTCAGCGCGTCGCCGTCCGGATCGGTGAAGTACGGGGACGCATTCACTGTGGCGATGCCGCCCGGATTGAGCGACCGTGCCGGGATGGATCCCACCCGGGTGGGCGCGCGGTTGGGCTGCTGGACGGTGACCCGCGCCTGTTGCGTGGCCGTCAGTCCTTCCGGATCGCGTGCCGTGACGGTCATCGTCGCGGTTCCCGCAGACAGTCCCGAGATGGTCACCGTCGAGCCTGACACGGACACCCTGGTCACGCTGGGGCTCGAGGAGGTCGCCGTGTAGGTCAGCGCATCGCCGTCGGGGTCGGAAAAGTATGCCGCAACGTTGACGGTCGCGCTCTGGCCGATGTTGAGTTGTTGCGCCGGAATCGACCCGACGCGTTGCGGCGGCCGGTTCGGCTGCGGCACCGTGACCCTCACGCGCTGCGTCGCCGTCGCCTGGTCGTTATCCGTCGCCGTGATGGTGACCGTCGTGACACCGGGCCCGACGGCGCTGATCGTCACAGCGCTGCCCGACACACTCGTGCGGGCCACCGTGGGGATCGAGGAGGCCGCGGTGTAGGTGAGCGGATCGTCGTCGGGATCGTCGAACGAGGTGGCGACGTCCAGAGTGACCGACGACCCCACTTCGACCGTCTGCGCGCCGATCGTGCCCACGGGCATCGGTTCGCGGTTCGGCACGGTGAACACGAACGACTGCGTGGCCGAAAGCCCGCCGGGATCACTCGCCACGATCGTCACCGTGGCGCTGCCCTTGGCCTGCGCCGCAACGGTGACCGTGGAACCGGCGATGCTCACGCCCGCCACGGCCGGATCCGACGCGTTGGCCGAGTAGGTCAGCGTCTCTCCGTCCGGCTCGGAGAAGTACTGGGACACCTGAATCGTGGTGGTCTGGCCCACGGGCAGCGAGACGTTCGGCAACGTGCCGCGGGGTTCGGGCGCCCGGTTCGGAACCATGACCGCGAAGCTCTGCTGGCCCTGGAGTCCCCCGGGGTCGCTGGCCGTGACCGTGACCGTCGTATTGCCCGGAGCGACGGCGGCAACCGTGATAGAGGCGCCCGAGATGTTAGCCGTGGCCACCCCGGGATTCGACGATGTGGCCGTGTAATTCAGCACGTCGCCGTTCGCGTCGTTGAAGCAAGCGGTGACGCTGGAGGTCTCGCCGACATTCACCGTGAGCTGTGGAAGCGAGCCGCAGGCGGCCGGCGCCGCGGGGCTCTCGCAGGCGGTCGCCAGGAGCGCGATCAACAGCAGGAGGCATGCCCCCTGGATCCGTGCAGGCCGGTGTGTGGTTTGTCGGAGTTGCTTCATCATCTGGTTCCTCTCGGATGGTTTGCATGGGTCTCGCGCATGGGGGACGTAGAGGTAATAGGAGTGTCACCGGCCGCCGGGCTCGATCTTCACCACCCGCCCGTTCCGGTCGCGCACCTCGAGGCGGGGCCGGACCACGTCGTTGCCGAGATCGATCGCCCGCCGCTGGTGAGCGCGGACACCGGCGGCGCCGGGAAGCCGGTACGCGTCCGCGA
>LXNJ01000288.1_pt1 | contig 36650 bp, 25 predicted proteins | sample 809081 | NCBI WGS metagenome assembly LXNJ01 (sample SAMN04870510, study PRJNA318959) | sponge metagenome | biome: sponge; feature: marine sponge reef; material: water | host: Petrosia ficiformis | place: Greece: Milos, Mediterranean Sea | collected 2013-05-29 | depth 5-7 m | reverse complement strand
CGCTCAATGATCTTCGCCAGCGGCGGAACTTGGCGCTGGCGCATGTGGCTGCCCAGCGACGACGACCGCCACGACATTTTTTGGAGGCAGATGTTGCGGGCTCTGGTGGTCGATTCGGCCGGGCCGGTCAGGCTCACCACTGACCGTTCCAACTACGCCGACGAAACTCGCGTACAACTGCGCGCGGAGGTGCGGGACAAGCGCTACGAGCCTGCGAACAACGCCCGCGTGAGCGCGACCGTCATTCCCGAGGAGGGGCCTTCGAGGACGCTCGCGCTGCGTCCATCCTCCAGTGAGCAGGGAGTGTACGAAGCCGAAGTTGATGCCGCGAACCTGGGTGTGTACCTAGTGGAAACAGTCGCGCACCTCGGGGACGAGCGGCTGGGCGCGGACACGCTGCACTTCCGGCGGGAAGGCGGCGTGGCCGAGTACTTCCATCCCGAGCGCAACACTAGCCTGCTGGCCCGCTTGGCCGACCAAACGGGTGGGAGTTACTGGGAACTGGACGAGTTGGATGACCTGCCTTCCGAGATCGGTTTCTCGGAAGCGGGCATCACGACTCGCGAGGTGTTGGACTTGTGGGACATGCCCGCACTGTTCTTGTTGCTGTTCTTGCTGAGGGCGGCGGAGTGGCTGCTGCGCAAGCGCTGGGGCGTAATATGATCGGGCCTTCGAACAGACTTGCTCCTCTGGGGGCTTGCGGCCTGGCACTGCTGGTCGGCATGGCCAGCTTGTCGCGCAGCGCGCCGGCGGCGACGCATTTCCTCCTCGTGGAGGGCCTGGGTGGCGAGCGGCGCTATGCCGAGAGCTTTCGCGACCAAGTCGAAGAAATGCTGGCCGCGGTGCGGCGCACCTCCGGCGATGAGGCTCTCGTCACCGTGTTGGCTGGCACGGACGCGACTGCCGGAAGGATCGAGTCCGCATTCCGCGCGTTGGCGGAGGATGTGAATCTAGGGGATGCGCTGGCGGTTTTCTTGGTCGGCCACGGTTCCCACGACGGCGGCGGCTACAAGTTCAACATCCCAGGGCCGGACATTAGCGGGGCGCAGTTGAAGCTCTGGCTGGATGCCGTGCCGGCCGCTAGGCAGCTTGTGGTCAGCACCACCAGTTCAAGCGGTGGCGCCCTGGAGACGCTCAAGGCCCCGCAGCGGGTCGTCATCACGGCGACCAAGAACGGCCGCGAAAAGAACGCGACTGTGTTCGGGGAGTACTTCGCAGAGGCGTTCGCCGCATCTGAGGCGGACACGAACAAGAACGACAGCATCTCGGCGCTCGAGGCATTCCGCTATGCCGAGAGCAAGGTCAAGGCGCACTACGCGGATCACCAGCGGCTCGCCACCGAGCACCCGCAGTTACAAGGCGAGCGGGCGGACGGCTTCTTGCTGGCTCGGCTGGGGAAGGCTGCCGCTCTGGCGGAGGATCCCTCTAAACGCGGACTGCTGGATCGTCGCGAGGGTTTGGAGCGCAGGATCGCCGATCTCACTGCGCGCAAGGACGAGCTGTCGCAGGCTGAATTCCTAGAGGAACTGGAAGCACTGCTACTGGAGATGGCGGCAGTCCAGCAACAGATCGCCGGGGAGGAAGCTGGCTCCGCCGAGGAGCGCCCGTGACGTTGCGCGGTTGGTGCTGCATTGCGGCTGGCGCGGCGCTGGCGCTGGCATCGCCCGTGCCGGGCCAGCGCGGCGACGAGCGCGGAGCGCGCCACGAAGCGCTCGCGCCTTGCGACGAATTGTACGACCGCGGCAATGCGATTGACGCGGCCACTTGCTATCGCGGCCTGCTACGGCTGGACGACTTGGCGGCACAGGCGGAAGCCTATTGGATGCTGGGCGATCTCAAGGCTGCCAACGAGCGTTTCCGTGAGGCGGTCAAGCTCGAGCCGGAAGATCCCGATTTGCGCGTGCGCTGGGGGCACTTGTACATTCAGTCGCACCAGCAGGCGGAGGCAGGAGCGTTGTTCCAAGAGGCGCTCGAGCTGGACGAGGATCACGTTCCCGCGCAATTGGGGATGGCCACCGTGCTGGCGTCGCGGTTTGAGGGCAAGGCGGTCGAGCTGGCACAAGAGGCGCTCAAGCAGCGACCGGAGCAAGCCGAGGGCCACTTGCTGCTAGGACGCATGGCCTTGGAAGAGGGTGACCTAGCAGCTGCTCGAGAGTCGCTGGAGACAGGACTGGATCAGGCGTTGGAGCTGGGCCTGGCCCCGCTGGGAGCGTACGCGTTGCTCGCATCGCTGGAAATGTTGGAGGGCGAGCGCGACAACCAGTGGGTTGACAAAGCGCTGGCGTTCAATCCGCGCTATGGCGAGATCTACGCCGAACAGGCTCACTTCTACGTGATCACGCGCCGCTACCGCGAGGCCACCGAGCGTCTGCGCAAGGCCATCGAAGTGGCGCCCAGCCTCTGGCGCGCCCATGCGGAACTGGGCGTGAACCTCATGCGAGAGGGGCTTGACGACGAGGGGCGGCGCCACTTGGAAATCGCCTACGGGGGCGACCCTTACAGCGCCAAGACCGTCAACACGTTGCGCCTCTTGGACACCTACGACCAATTCGAGACGTTCGAGGACGCAGATCCGGGCGCTGACGGAGTCGTGCGAGCTGTTTTCCGCCTCGACAAGGACGAGTCCGAGCTTTTGCTGCCATATGTTCGCGAGCTGACCACCCGGGCCGTTGCTGAGTTCACGCGCAAGTACGACTTCGAACTCAAGAGCCCGGTGAGGGTGGAGTTTTACCCCAACCACGACGATTTCGCCGTGCGTACCATGGCTATGCCCGGGATCGGGCTGCTCGGGGTTACGTTCGGGTACGTCGTCGCCATGGACAGCCCCTCTGGGCGCGAGCCCGGCGGGTTTCACTGGGGCACGACCCTGTGGCACGAGCTGGCGCACGTGTTCACCTTGGAATCGACCGACCATTTGGTCCCCCGCTGGTACTCGGAAGGGATCTCGATGTACGAGGAGTGGATGGCTGACGTGCGGTGGGGGGAGTCCGTCGGCCCGGAGTACATCGAGGCCGTGCGCAAGAGCGAACTGCTGCCGATCGTCGAACTGGACCGGGGCTTCATCCGGCCCAAGCATGCCGGTCAGGTGGCCATTTCCTATATGCAGGCGGGCTTCGTTTGCAAGTACATCGCCGAACGCTGGGGCGAGGGCAAGCTGGTAGAACTGCTGCGCGGGTTCGGCGCCAAAGTGCCGACCGATGCGAACATCGCAGCAGTTCTGGGCACTTCCCCGGAGGACTTCGACGAGCAATTCGATGACTACATGCGCGACGCCTTGGGCCCCGCGCTGGACGGTCTGCCGCGTTGGCGCAGCAATCTCAAGACCGCCTTGGAACGGGCTCGAGACGGGGAGTGGGCCGAGGTGATCGAGCCCGCCGAGGCTGCCAAAGCTGCCTATCCGCAGCACGTTGGCAGCGGCAGCGCGTACATGCTGCTGGCCAACGCCCACGACAAGGCCGGAAATCGCGAGGCGGCCGTGGCCGAACTGCAGGAGTACGAGCGGCGCGGCGGCCGCCAGCCCGAAACGCTCAAGAAGCTGGCCGGCTGGCTCGAAGAGGCCGAGCGATCCGCGGAAGCGGTTTACACCTACGAGGGCCTGATCTACAACTGGCCGCAGGACGAGGAACTCCACGCGCGGCTCGGCGAGCTGCACTTGGAGGCGGGCAAGACAGACCTCGCCCGCCGCGAGTTCGAAGTGGTGCTGGCACTGGATCCCTTGGACCGGGCGACGGCCGAATACAACCTAGCCCGAGCCTACGTTAAGATAGGCGATCTTGCCAGCGCACGCCTGCACGTACTCCAAGCCTTGGAGCGCGCGCCCACCTTCGGTCCCGCACTGCAGCTGCTGTTGCAGGTCAAGCGATAGGAACACAGATGGAAACCACCTTACAGGTCGCCCAGAGCTCAGCCGAGACGGAGGAACTGGTCACTTCGTTCCACGCTTCCATGGAGCGCATTCGCGAGCAAGTGCGCCGCATCATCGTGGGCCAGGACGAGGTCGTCGACAACCTGCTCGTCACTTTGCTGGTGGGCGGCCACTGCCTCATCACCGGCATGCCAGGGACGGCCAAGACGCTCCTGGTCAGCACGCTTGCCGCGGCGCTGGGCCTGACCTTCAAGCGCATCCAGTTCACGCCCGACCTGATGCCGACCGACATCACCGGCACTGACATCTTGGAGGAGGACTCGGCCACCGGGCGGCGGAGTTGGACTTTTGTCCAAGGGCCCTTGTTCACGAACGTGCTGCTGGCCGACGAGGTCAACCGCACCCCGCCGAAGACCCAAGCCGCGTTACTCGAGGCCATGCAGGAGCACTCGGTGACGGTGCGCGGCAACAGCTACGAGTTGCGGCCCCCGTTCTTCGTGCTCGCCACCCAGAACCCCATCGAACTCGAGGGCACCTACCCGCTGCCCGAAGCCCAGCTCGACCGCTTCCTGTTCAACGTCTTGCTGGACTATCTCTCGCCGGAGCAGGAAGTCGAAGTGGTTGAGCGCAACACTGCCGGAACACCGCTTCCCAAGGTGGATCCAGTCACGACCGCCGACGAGATCCTGCAGTTCCAGTGGTTGGTGCGCCAGGTGCCGGTTTCCGATCCCGTGGCGCACTACGCGGTGTCGCTGGTACGCGCGACCCGGCCGACAGATCCCGAGGCGCCGGACATCGTCAAGAAGTACGTCAACTATGGCGCGAGCGTGCGAGCGACGCAGTTCTTGGTGTTGGCGTCCAAGGCGCGGGCACTGCTTGACGGCCGCTATCACGTCACTTCGGATGACCTGCGCACGCTGGCGTTCCCGATCCTGCGCCACAGGGTTCTAACGAACTTCTATGCCGAATCCGACAAGACCACCGTCGATGACGTGCTGCGGTCGATGATCGAGGCCAAGCCCGCCCCTGAGGGCACATGAGCTGAGCATGCGGTCGCGGTCGGGTCTTGGGCGGGGCTGCCACCGGAGAGATTGAAGCGATGGCCGACCAGCAACTCCTCGAGCCGGCGATCCTGCAGCGCCTGTCGAACATTGAACTGGTCGCCAAGACAGTGGTCGACGGCTTTCTGCACGGCGGGCACCGCTCACCGCAGTTTGGTTTCAGCCAAGAGTTCGCCGAGTACCGCGCGTACAACGAGGGCGACGATCCCCGCTATATCGACTGGAACGTGCTCTCGCGGACCGATCGGGTCTACGTCAAGCGCTTCTTAGGCGAGACCAACACGCACTTGATGATGCTGCTGGATTGCAGCGCGTCGATGGGCTATTCCTCGGGCGGTCCCACCAAGCTGGACTATGCTCGCTTCTTGGCGGCGGCGCTGGCGTACCTTTGCACCCGCCAGCATGATGCCGTGGGCTTGGTCCTGTTCGATGAGCAGGTCCGCGAGGTGCGGCGGGCGCAATACCGCCCGCGCCACCTGCAGAGCATTCTCCACGTGCTCGAACATGCCCACGCCGCCACGGGGACTAACCTAGAGGTGCCCCTGCAGGCCCTGACCAGGTTGATGCGCCGCCGGGGATTGGTGGCCATGATCTCGGATTTCTTCGCCGATCCAGAGACGATCTTCGACTCCATCCGTGCCGTTGCCTATCAAGGCAAGGATATTGTGTTCTTCCATATCCTCGATCCGGAGGAGCTCAAGCCCGGCATCGACTCGGCCGCTTTGATCGAGGACATGGAGACCGGCGAGGAGATGGAGGTCTCGTCCGACTACGCCAGACGCGTCTATCCCGGTCTTGTGCAGGGGCATGTCGACGCCCTGCGCGAACGCATTCTGGGCGAAGGTGCGGACTACGTTCTGCTGAACACCTCCCAGCCGCTGGACTTGGCCTTGCGCGAGTACCTGCTGTTCCGGTTGCGGAGGCGCTAGCGCGATGGGCCTGCTCGCCCCGTGGTTCTTGGCCGGGACGCTGGCCGTTGGCCTGCCGCTCTGGCTGCATCTGATGCGCCGCCGGAACCCGGTCCGGCTGCCGTTCAGCTCGCTGATGTTCTTCGAGAAGCGAACCGAGACTACCATCCGGGAGCGCCGCTTGCGCTATTTGCTGCTGCTTGCGTGTCGGCTCGCCTTGCTATTACTGCTTGCGCTGGCGTTCGCCAAGCCGGTGTGGGAACGGCCTCCGGCTGTCATCGCGGGCAGCATCCCAAAGCTGCACTTCATCGTGCTCGACACTTCGCTGAGCATGCGCTACGGCGAACGCTGGGAGCGGGCGATGGACGAGGCCCAAGATATCGTGGATTCGCTCAGGCAAGGCGACCAAGCTCAGGTCCTGACCACCGGACCATCGGTGCGTGTGTTAACCGAGCCCACGGCCGACGAATCTGCGCTGCAACGAGCCTTGTCAGGCTTGGAACCGACGAATTCGCGCAACAGTTTCGGAGACGTGATAGAGGCAGTCCGCAATCTGGCGGGTGAGGAACCCGTGCCGTCTGTGGTGCATCTGATCTCGGACCTGCAGAACTCCGCAATGCCCTCGCGCTTCCAAGATCTGGTCCTGCCCGAGTCGGCCGAACTGGAGCTGCACGACGTGGCCGCGGAGGATTTCGCCAACTGGGCCATCGACAGCGTCAAGGGGTCGACACGCGTTTACGGCGAGGAGACGCCGAAGCTTGAGGCCACGGTTGTCAGCTATGCCGAGAGCGAGGCTGCCAAGACCGTTTCCCTGTGGATCGACGATCGCTTGGTTGCCAGCCAAAGGCAAGCTGTCGCTGCGAACGGACGGGAGGCGTTCGTATTTGAAATCCCTGACGCGCCAAGGGGTTTCAGCCGGGCCGAGCTGAGGCTCGAGCCGCCCGACGAGCTGCCGGAAGATGATATCCGACGGATCGCGCTGGACAACACCGAGCCAGAACCCCTGCTGTTCATCTCGCAAGACAGGCGCCGCCGCGATTTACTCTATTACGAGGCCGCACTCGAGTCGAGCGTCGCCTCCCGCTACACGCTCGAGAGCGCCTCGCCCGGCGATGCGAGCCGGCTTGATCCGGGGCGCTACGCCATGGTCGTGCTGTCCGACGTGCCCCGCTTGGACAGTGGGTTCGAGTCGCGCTTGCGGGCTTGGATCGAAGCGGGCGGTGCACTGTTGGTCGCGCTCGGTCCTAATTCGGCGCTCGCTCGCCGCGCCGCGATTAGCGGGCACAGCTTGGAACAGCCCCTGTCTTCCGAAAGGGGCGGGGATCCTTTCCAGGTCGCCGGTCCCTCGGATGCGTCACATTCGGTGGCGAACGCGGCCGAGGGGCTGCGCCCGGTAAAATTCTTCCTTTTCGCAAGGGTGCAGCCGCTCGAGGGCGACACGGTGCCAATGCGGCTGGGCAACGGCGATCCCCTGCTAGTCGAGCACGAAATCGGCAGGGGCCGAGTCTTGGTGTTTGCCTCATCGCTTGACAATGTCTGGAACGACTTGCCGGTGACATCGGTCTACGTGCCGTTCGTAGCCGAAACCGTGCGCTACTTGACGGGTTCCGAAACAGCCCGGGGCGAGGCCCTGTTGGGTGAGGTGTTGGAACTGGGTAGGCGGCGCGGTAGCGGCGCGACCGTCCAAGTCCTCGATCCGGCTGGCGAGCGAGTCTTGAACCTGTCCGACTCGGTGAGCCGCGAAGCCGTGCCGCTGGAATCCATCGGCTACTACGAAATTCGCTCCTCGGACCGGTCCGAGCTGCTGGCCGTCAACCCCGATCCGCGGGAATCGAATCTGCGCCGTGTGGAGCGGGACACGCTGGAATTGTGGCAATCGACCGGCGGTGCCGAGGTGGCGCAGGCGGCAGTGGCGGGCATGCCGCCGCCCAATGTGCCGCCGTGGCGAGTCTGGAGGTTTGTGCTGGCGCTACTCTTGCTGGCGGTGCTGCTAGAATCTCTCATAGCGGATCGACACCTCGACACGCTCAGAGGGGATTGATCAATGTTTCTCGATCACCAAGCCAAGCCCAGTGGAAGCTTGGAGGCCTACTTGGGAGCGATTGTGTTGCGGCTGCGCGCCGCCGCAACAGCCAAGGGCATGGGCGCTCTGGGGCTGACCGCGCTTTGCGTCACGGCCGTGTGCGTCTTCTTGGCGAACCAAGCGGCCTTTTCTAACGCCAGCCTCGTAGGGTCGCGCACGCTCTTGCTAGTGGCGCTGGGCGCGGTGATCGTACTGCTGTTGGTGCTGCCCTTGCGGCGCTTGGCCAAGGGGCGCGCTTTCGCGCGCGCCGCCGACGAGGCCGAGCGGCGCTCGGCCGAGTTCGGCGGGCGCCTGCGCACGTGGGCGGATGAGCGCGACCGTGCCGATGCCAGCGGCAGGGCGCCTAGCCCGTTGCTTGCGTTGCTCGCCCGCGAGACGTCGCAGGCATCGGCGGTCGTACCTCTGGATGCCGTGGTGAGCCGGGCGCTGGTCGGCGTGTTCGCTGCGACCGGCTTGGTGGCCGCCCTCGCGCTGGTTTGGCTGGGCACGGCCGGTCCCGGTTATTGGAGCTACGGCACGTCCCGGCTCTGGACCGGATGGTTCCTCTCGCACCAGGAGCCGCTCTACGAGCTGACGGTCGAACCGGGGGACGCCTCGATCCGCCAAGGGGGCAGGCTGGACGTCACCGCCGTGCCTTTCGGCTTCGAGCCGCCGCTGGTCGAACTGTACGCGAAGTTCGAGAGCAGCGTGGACTGGGAGCGAGCGCCAATGGGACCGCAGCTGGAAGGCACGGGCTACGAGTTCTCCTTTTCCATGGTGCGCGAGCCGTTGCGCTACTACGTCGAGGCCGGGAGGCTGCGCAGCCGCGAGTTCAGGGTTGACGTGATCGCCATGCCCACGGTGGAGAACATTCGGCTGGAGTTCGAGTACCCGGCTTGGAGCGGCCTCAAGCCCAGCGTGCAGGATCCGGGCGGCGACATCATGGCGGTTGCTGGCACGCAGGTCGCCGTCATTCTTACGACGGACAAGGAACTTACCGACGGCTTGCTAGTGGTAGGCGAGCAGGAAGTGCCGCTGCGGGACAACCGCGCAGAGATCGCGGTGGACGAGGATTCGTCATACCACGTGGCCGCCATGCATCGCGGAGAGCGGGTGCGCCTGACCGAAGACTTCTTCATCACTGCCGTGCCCGACGAGAAGCCGGAGGTCAAGATCCTCGAACCCGGCCGCGACTGGCGGGCAACCAGCATCGAGGAGGTCGCGGTGCGGATCGAAGCGACCGATGACTTCGGGTTGCGCGGCTTGCAGTTGCACTACGCGGTCAATGGCGTGGACCAAGAGAGCGTGCGGCTTCCCGCCCGGAGCGGAGCGCAGGAGGCGACCGGCAGGCACACCTTTTTCTTGGAAGATTTGGGAGCGGGCACGCGGACCGGGATCCCTGCTGCTGATGATGGCGAGGCTTCGCTGGCCCCGCTGGCCCCGGAAGTGCGCCTAGTCCCCGGGGACTTGATCAGCTACTACATCATCGCGAAGGACGCCAAGAAGGAAGTTCGCAGCGACATGTACTTCATCAATGTCCAGCCGTTCGAGCGACGCTTCTCGCAGTCGCAGCAGGCGGGAGGCCAAGGCCAGCAGGGCCAGCAGCAGGACGAGATTTCGCGACGCCAGAAGGAGATCATCCTTGCGACTTGGAACTTGATCAAGGAGCGCGACTCCGACGACGGCCGGGAAGAGCCCAAGTTGCGCGAGAGCGCGGAAATGCTCTCGGAGTTGCAAGGTACGCTGATGCAGCAGGCACAGACCCTGGTGCAGCGCACTCGAGCGCGGCAATTGACGAGGACAGATCCCAAGTTCGCGCAGTTCGCCGAGCTGATGGAGCAGGCCGCGGGATTCATGGAGCCTGCGGCCGAGGCGTTGCAGGGGTTCCGGCTCGACGACGCGGTCGGCCCGGAGCAGCAAGCGCTGCAATTCCTGTTGCGAGCGGAAAACCTGTTCACCGACATCCAAGTGTCCATGGGACGCGGCGGTGGCGGCGGTGGCGGGGCCTCGCGTGACTTGGCCGAAATGTTCGAGCTGGAGATGGATCTTGAGAAGAACCAGTACGAAACCGGCAGCGGGGCATCGGGGCAGCAGATCGAGCAAGAAATCGACGAGGCGATGAAGAAGCTCGAGGAGCTTGCGCGGCGCCAGGAGCGCTTGGCAGACCAAGCCCAAGATCGCTCGCGGGCAAGTTTCGAGCAGCGCTGGCAGCAGGAGATGCTGCGGCGCGAAGCGGAGGATCTAAAGCGCGAACTGGAGCAACTCCAGCGTCGCCAGCAAAGCCAGAGCGGACAGCAAAGCCAGAGCGGGCAGGGTTCCCAAGCGCAGGGATCTTCGAACGGCCAGTCCGGCATGCGCCAGCAGTTAGACCAAGCGATCCGCCAGTTGGAACGGGCGGCGCGCGAGATGGAGCGCGGGGGCCAGGGCGGCGACCAGCGCGCGTCTTCGGCGCGGGCTCAGCGAGAGTTGCAGCAGGCCGTGGAAGCGCTCCAGCAGCAACGCCAGCAGCAGAGTCAGTCCGCCGTTAGCGAGATGGCGGAGGAAGCGGCTCGGCTCGCCGAGGAACAGGAGCGGGCGGCCAGCGAGTTGGATGATTCCCTAAAGGTTGCCCTTGAAGCACTCAAAGCCCAGGGCGGACGGCAGAACGGTCCGTTGCCTACGGGCATGACCCGTGAAGAAGAGATCGACCTGGCTGACCGCAAGCGAGATATTCGCGATCGCCTGGCGGAGATCGAAAAGGGGATTCAGACGCAGTCGCGCAGGCTTCGCCAGCGCAACGACGAGGCGTCCAAAGCCTTGATGAATGCCTTGATCGAATTGCAGCAGTCTGAAGCCCTGCCCGCCATCCAGTATGCCGAGGACCTGATCCGGCGCGGGCTGGCACCGTACGCGGCCAGCAACGAGGAAGCGATTTCGCGTGCCATCCGCCAACTGCGCGACAACTTGCGGGAGGCCGGCGAACTGGCCCAGCAGCAGGGCGGCGGCGAGGAGCGCGGCTTGGAGAGGCTGCTCTCGGGCGTGGAGCAGATGCGTCGCGATTTGGAACAGGCGCTGGCTCCCGGCCAAGAACGCGCGGGAAACCGCTCCGGCCAAGAGCCGGGCCAGGAGCCCGGCGGGAACCGGGCCGGCCAGCAGTCCGCGCAGGGCGCGGGCAGTAGCGGCGATCCAAGCCGTCCCGGCAACCAGCGAGGTCCGGGCGGGTCGAATGGGGAGTGGCGCGGCGGCTGGGGCGGCAGCGAATCCCTCGGCGATGGCCGGTCGCGCGGAAACTTCGGCGAGCGGACGCTTGAACCGGCGGTGCGCGACCGCATGGAGCGGGCGCTCGAAGCCGGTATCGCCGACATTCCCAGGCTGGCGCAGCAACTGCGGACGACGCGGGAGTTCGACCCGAGCGAAATCGCGGAATTGAGAAATTTCGCCCGCGAACTCGGCGATGGCCGTTTTCTGGGGAACCCGGAACTGCTCGAGCAGGAATATCGAAAAATGCTCGCCTTGCTGGAGCAGATCGAAGTCAAGTTGCGGCGCCAAGTCGAACTCGACGACAAGGAAGAGGTGCGTGCCATCGTTTCCGAGCCGGTCCCGGAGTCGTACCGCGAAGCTGTCGCGGAATACTATCGCAGGCTCGGCGGATCCAAGTAGCGAGACTCGCGGATGCGGACCACAACCAACAACCCGGATCGGACCGGGGTCTACGCCACGCATCCCAGCATCGCACCGGAAATCAGGGGCCGGATCATCCGCTCGGAAGTCGAAGGGGGTATCCGCTTGCGGGCATTGGCGGAGGGCGAGCGGGTCTTGGTCAAGACGGCGAACCGGATCTACCGGATCGAGATCCGGGAGGGCAGGACTTGGATTTCGGGCCATCCGCGCTTCTGCCCCCGGCCGGTGGCAGTCTTGGTGCGGGGCTCGACTTGGGGCGGGGCGATGCTAAAGCCCGATTATCTGGGCCTGGGCATGCATATGGAATTCCAGCATCCCGACCACGCCACTGTGGTGACCTCGAAGATCGAGTCTGTCTCGGTGGGCTGAACCGTAGCGGACCTACCCCAGCAGGGCGCCGACATGGCTTCCCGCGGCAGCGGCGAGGCCCTCCAGGCTGTAGCCGCCCTCCAAGGTCGATACCAATCGCCCTTGGGCGTGCTTGTCTGCCACTTCCTGCAACAGGCTTGTCATCTCCGCAAAATCGCCGTCGCGGAGCCGGAACTGCCCGAGCGGATCTCCCAGCCGTGAATCGAACCCTGCCGAGATCATTACCAGTTCCGGACCGAACGCCTCAGCCGCGGGCAGCAGCCTGTCCCGGAATGCTCCCAAAATCGCGTCACGCCCGGTGTGGGCTGGGAACGGACAATTGATCGTCGTGCCGGCGCCCGCTCCCTCCCCCGTTTCACCGCGCATGCCCGTGCCGGGATACCACGGCGATTGGTGTGTGCTGAAGAACAGCACGGAGGGATCCTCGTAGAAGATATCCTGCGTGCCATTGCCATGATGGACGTCCCAGTCCGCGATCAGGACGCGTTGCAAGCCGTGGCGCTCGATCGCGAGGCGCGCCCCGATTGCGACATTGTTGAAGACGCAAAAGCCCATGCCTTGATTTGGACGCGCATGGTGACCGGGCGGGCGTAGCACGCAGAAGGCCTGCTTGATTGGCCCCTTCACCACCGCGTTCACTGCGGCGCAGACCGCGCCGGCGGCCATGCGGGCCGCTGTGAGGGAAGCGGGTCCGATATGCGTGTCGCCGGTGGACAGGATGCGGTTTCCCGCGCCGGTCTCTCGCTCCACGAGTTCGATGTAACCGGCTTCATGGCACAAGCGCAGTGTGTCGAAATCGGCCTCGCCGGAGTCCAATGACTCCATGCGCGCCGCTAGCCCGCTGGAGCCGAGCATGCGCACTACCGTGTCAAAGCGCTCGATGCGTTCAGGGTGCCCGTGCGGTGTGCGGTGGTCGCGGGAAGCTTCAGGTGCTGAGAGCAGCGTAGACGGCATGGCAACTGTTCCAATGCCCCGTCAACAGCGCGGGGTCTTCCAATAGTGTCGCGCAGGGACGCGGTGCGCCGGGAATCGGATTCTGCTGGCGGAAGTTGGCCGCGCTTGGCATAATCGGATAGCCGTGTCGTTGCAGGTTTTTCGCAAGAACTGGCCCGCGCTGGTCATCGTGCTCTGCGTGGCGATGCTCACCGTGCTGGGCGGGCTGCAGTTCACTTGGACGGGGCAGCTGAGCGAGGCGCAGGCTGCCATGATGCAGAATGCCCTGTCGAACTCCGCACGCCAGTTTGAGCAGGAACTCGAGCGCGAGCTGATGTTCCTGTTTGCGCTGATGCAGTCTGATGGTCGCGGCGGGACGAGGGTGAATTGGAACAGGTACGCCGAAGGGTACGCCCTCTGGGCAGAAACCAGCGCCTATGTCGGCATGCTGTCCCGGATCTTGGTGTATCAGGTCGGAAGCGATGGCAATGCGACATTGCAGGAACTTCCGCTAGGGAAGGCCGAGCCGGTGGCGGCGATGTGGGAACCGCAGCTTGAGCCGGTCAAGCATGCCTTGACACGGCCGGGCGGGCGGCTGGGGCGCGCCCGCGATCGTTGGCCCTTGACATGGACGTTGTACCCGGAAGCTCGGGCCATGGTGCGAGCGATCGGAAATGGCGAGCGGTTCAGGCGCCCGCCGCAACGGTCAGCACGGACGAATCAGGCTGCGTTCGTTATCCTCGTGCTGGATTGGACTAACGTCGCCGAAGAGGTGCTTCCCGAATTGGTCGACCGACTCTTCTCGGGTGTGGATGGCGAGCGTCTGTACGATCTGGCCATCGCTGTCAGTGATGGCCAGAGCTTCTTGTATCGGTCCGATGCGTCCCTAGACTCCGCTTGGTTTGCCAATGCCGACATGCGGCGGAGTCTAAGGCTGTTCCGTGGCCCCCTAGGGCCGACTCCAACGCCACCAAGTGTGCCGGATGCGGTTCGGCGACTTGCGCTGGAAGGGGGCCGCAACGAGCGGACGGGCGAACCGGGCAGCCCGGGGCAGCAAGGAGGGTTGCGCCCACCACCTGGCGGCCGTCGCATTGTAGTTGTCGGCGCTGGCGCTGAGCTGGAAGTGGAATTCGCGGCCGCGCATGTTTCGGGCTCGCTCGCGGGAGTGGTTGCACGGCAGAGGGCACGCAACTTGGGCACGGGCTTGGGAGTGCTGCTGCTGCTGGCCGGCGCCACGACCTTGGTGGTGGTTTCGGCCCGCCGGGCCGGGCGGTTGGCCGCGATGCAGATGGAATTCATTGCTGGCGTCACACACGAGCTACGCACCCCGTTGTCGGTGATCTGCTCGGTGGGTGAAAACCTTGCTGACGGCGTCGTTTCCTCGGCGGAGGGAGCCAAACGATACGGCCGACTCATCTACCGCCAGGGCCGACGCTTGAGCGAGATGGTCGAGGACACCTTGCAGTTCGCGTCGCTGGAGTCGGGCAAGCGGCAGTTCACCTTAGCCCGGATCGATCCGGAGCAGGCCCTGCAACGCGCCGTGGATGAGGCGCGTCCAATGATTCAGCAGGCAGGATTTGCGCTGGAACGCTCCAGTGCCCCGAATTTGCCCCAAGTCCGCGCCGACGAGAACGCATTGCAGCAGATACTGACCAATCTGATCAGCAACGCCGTCAAGTACGGTGATCCAGGTCGCTGGATCCGCGTTGAGGCGGATACTAGCGAGAACGGGGGCGATCGCGAGGTGCAGATCCGGATCTGCGACCGAGGCAGGGGAATCTCGACGGAGGAAGAAGCACGCATCTTTGATGCCTTCTATCGCGGGACAGCCGCGGAGGCAGGGTCCATCCAAGGTTCCGGCCTGGGGCTCAAACTGGCGCGTGACCTGGCGGCAGGCATGGGGGGCAAGCTCTCGATGCGCAGCGAGCCGGGCGAGGGCAGCGTGTTCACGTTGCACCTGCCGGCGCTGGTCGAGGCTTAGCACCACAGTCCATGTCACGCATCTTGATCATCGAGGATGAGATCGGCATCCGCATGACCATTGAGGACCGCCTCAAGTCCGAGGGCTACGACGTCGAAGTGGCCGAGGACGGCGCAGGCGGCTACGATCGCGCCTGCGCAGGCGGGATCGATCTGGTCGTGCTGGACCTGATGCTGCCCAAGAAGGACGGCCTCGACATCTGCCGCGACCTGCGCGGCGCGGGCATCGTCACGCCCGTGCTGATGCTCACCGCAAAGGGACAGGTGATGGATCGGGTCAAGGGCTTGCGCACCGGTGCCGACGATTACGTGGTGAAGCCATTCCAGATGCTCGAGTTGGTGGCGCGGGTTGAGGCTTTGCTGCGGCGCGATCGCATCAAGGGCGGGGCCAGCGAGGCCAAGGTGTACGAATTCGGGGATGTGCAGGTCGACTCCAAGCAGGCGGCGGTCATTCGCGGAGACGAGAAGCTGCAGCTCTCTGCGAAGGAGTACCAATTGCTGCTGTACTTCGTCCAGCATCCGCAGCAGGCGCTCTCGCGCGATCGCTTGCTTCGGGAGGTTTGGAAATACCAGGCCGAGCTCTCGACGCGGACGGTCGATGTACATGTCGGCTGGCTCAGGCAGAAGATCGAGGACGATTCGCGCAACCCGCGCTGGATCATCACTCGACACGGTATCGGATATATCTTTGATCCGAAGTAAGTCCGAAGTATCGCGTCTGCGTTCCGCGCCCTGCTGATAGACTCAAAGCAGACATGAACCGTCGTCGATTCATGGCCGCTACTGCGGCTGCCGCGACTGTTGGGAGTGCGCAGGCCGCCTCCCAGGGCAGGGTGCTGCTGCCTACGGACACCCCCGACGAACTCGGTTTCCGGATCATGTGGTACAACCCCGTGCCGCCGATCGACAAAAGCAGCTATCGCTTGGAAGTCGGCGGGCTGGTCGAAAACCCGCTCCAGCTGGATTTCGACAAGTTGCGCTCCTATCCCAAGGTCGAGCAGTCCACGCGCCTGAAATGCGTGCAGTGCTGGTCAGCCCGCACGACATGGGGCGGATTCCGCTTCGACGAACTGGTCGAAGATGTCAAGCCGCAGTCCGCGGCGACCTCTGTCCGCATCGACTGCGCGGACAAGTGGTACGAATATATGTCGCTCGAGGAGATGGCGGAGCCCGGCGTGATGTTGTGCTTGGAAATGGCCGGCCAGCCGCTGACCGACCAGCACGGCGCACCGTTGCGTCTACTAGCGCCAACGAAGTACGGATACAAGTCGGCCAAGTTGGTGACCAAGATCACCTTCGTCGAGAAGGGCGGCGGGTCGATGGCTTGCGACATCGGGCCGTATTACTCTCCCACGGGCGAGATATTACTTGGCTATGACCATCCGCTGGACTTGGGCCCCAACGTGCGGAAGAAGATTCCTGGCGGGGAGATTGTCGCCTACTGATGCTGCGGCTGGCCAAGCGCGATTTTCTCAAGCTCGCCGGATTGGCGATCGCCGAGAAGCTCGTGCCGCCGAGGCTCTGGGCGCGACCTGCGGAACCGGTTGCGTCGGACCGCAAGGTCATCATCGTCACCTTCGGCGGCGGCTGCCGCTACCAGGAGACGTTTGCGCCAGAGGGGCTACGCAATGTGCCGCGGTTGGTCGGGCTCAAGGACAACGGGCGGTTTTTCCAAAGCTGCGTCAATGATGGCGTGCTGTCGCACTACAACTCCACCTCGAGCATCGTCACGGGGAACTGGCAGCGGGTCGATGACTTTGGCTTCGGGTGGGCCAGAACGCCGACCATTTTCGAGTATTTCCGCAAGGCGACAGGAGCGAGCCCGACCGATGCGTGGGCGATTTGCACCAACAAGAGTTTCGCAACGATGGGCGCGACGAAGGTGCGCGGCTACGGCGAGGGCCAAGGCGCAAACGTGGTGCTGCCCAAGCAACTGCTGCTTGAAGCGGTCGACGAGGTTATCAAGCGCGACCTAGATCAGGGCGTGGCAGACCGCGGAAACGTGCTGCGCCAGCTCGAGGGCATCCTCAACGCCGGCTACGAGGGGATCGGCTGGACAATCTTTCGCGGCGGTCGGCAACTTGACCGGCAAGTCCGGCAAACCCTCAAGCGCGGGCTGGTGGAGTACATCTACGGCCCCGAAGCGCCCAACTCCGGGGACGAGCTGACGTTCTTCGTCGCACGGGAGGTCATGCGGGAGTTTGCGCCGCGACTGATGCTTGTGAATTTCTGGGACATGGATGTGGCGCACTGGGGAGCCTATTCGCTGTACCTGCAGGCGGTCACCAAGACTGATCGGCTGTGCGGCATGCTCTGGGACGAAGTCCAAGCCAACCCTGCCTATCGCGATAAGACGACACTGCTGATCCTGCCGGAGTTGGGGCGTGACGGAGACCAGAACACGGCCAACGGATTCTTGAATCACCGCAGCGGCGACCCGTCTTGCCGGAACGTTTGGATGCTGGCTCTAGGCGCAGGTCTGGACCGTGGCGAGACTGACCGCCGCATCTCGCACGTGGATGTGGCGCCGACCGTGCTGGCAATGCTTGGCGTAGGCCCCGGTGAGATGCAAGGCAGCCCGATCGCCGAAATCTTGGTCTGACGCCCGCCGCCGGTGCCCGATCGGCACGGTCGCCGGGCTAGCCTAAGTTGCGGTGGCTTTCGGTGCCGGACCAATCACTTGACGCCGCTGTGGATCGGGAGCCTGAACGTCGCTGTTGGGGTGGCGGTTGGGTCCTGTAGTCGCGATACGCCGCCATCGCGAATCCGGTTCCTCTCGTAACGGTGTTCGACAAAGCTTGGTGCGGTCTCGGGTAGCGGTCCGGTCATGGCCCCGTGCCACTGTGACGCTTGATCCACTGCGTAGAGTTACGATGCAACTCCACTAGAGGTACGTCATTCTCAAGCGCCGGGCCGGGCGTGCTGCGACCGTCTTCGATCGTCTTGTCGAGCAACTCTGCCAGCGTAGCGGCAACTTCAGGACGGTCGCTGGCCAGATTGTTCGTCTCGCGCACGTCCTGATCAAGATCGAATAGCTGGACAAACGGGGCTTTCCGCAGGTCGGTAACGCCGGGCTTGGAGCCGAACGACCGCAGGGCGTCTCCCCAGGCTTGTTCAGGGAGCGGCAGGGTGCCCCACATGCCTCTCGACCCGCTACCCGGAGTGAGAGCCAGCTTCCATTGCTGGTGACGAATGGCGAAGGCGAGCGGCGACTGCATGACCAGGCTCGTTCTAGGACTTGAAGAGCCCGGCGATGTGAGGAGCGGCAAGATGCTGGTCGAGTCGGGGGCTTCGTTCGGGGCAAGTTTAATGCCGGCGATTTCAGCAATGGTCGCGGCCATGTCGTTCAGGCCTACCAGCCCATGGCACTCCGAACCCGGCTCGACTGTGCCGGGCCAGCGCACCAAGAACGGCACCCGCAGGCCGCCCTCGTATAAGGTGAATTTGTACCCTCGATAGATTCCGCTGGCGAAGTGGCCGAGAGGCTCGAGCTTGCGAACCAAGTTCGGGGTCGCTTTGCGCACGTTCCCCGCGTAGGGCGCTGCGCCGTGGTCCGAGGTGGCGATGACCAACGTGTTGTCCGCGAGGCCATGCTTGTCCAGCGCGGCGAGCACACGCCCGAGTGTCGCGTCGGTCTCTTCGACGAAGTCCCCGTACAGTCCCAGCTTGCTGGTGCCTTCGAAATCCGGGCTCGGGCTCGTGGGCGTGTGTGGCGAGGTCAGAGCCACGTACAGGAAGAACGGCTTGCCGTTGCGGGCTTCCACGGCATTGCGCTCCAAGAACGCCTCCGCTTCTGTAGCGAACGCGCCCAAGACCTTGTAGTCCTCGAAGTCCTCAGCGGCGGGCCCCACGCGATTGAATGCGCTCCAGCCCTTCTGGGCTGTCACGTTGCCTTGGAATCGGCCGTTGCGAGCGAACACGTACGGGTACATGTCCAGCGAGCCCGGCAAGATGAACGAGTAGTCAAAGCCATAGTCATTGGGGCCCACTCTCAGCGGACGGTCGTAGTCGACGTTGTCCAAGCCCTGGTTCATGCCGTCATTGGTGTGCATCAACGTGCCGAGGTGCCACTTGCCAACGTAGCCGGTTCGGTAGCCGGCCCGCTTCAGCATCGTGCCGAGCGTGAACGTTCCAGCGGGCAACTGGGGGTTGAGAAAGCCCCACGGGCCGTTCTGAGACGGCTTGGCGAAACGCCATGCATAGCGACCCGTCATGATGGCGATGCGCGACGGCACGCAGACGGACGCCACCGAGTGGGCGTCAGTGAACATCATTCCGTCACGGGCCAGCGAGTCGAATGCCGGAGTGCTGGTCTGGCAGCGGTCGCCGCCGTAGCAGGCGACGTCACCGATCCCGAGGTCGTCTGCCATCACATAGACGATATTGGGGCTGGCGGCAATGCCCGCGAGCGAGCCGATGGCAAGCAGTACGAACAGCACGAACGCTCTCGCAAGGCTGGCAGGGTGGGACGGGTGCATGGGAGGGTCGGCAATAGTATCCCACGATCCCCCGGGCGCCGACTCGGCTTGGGGCCCGGACAGAACTCACCGAGGTTTACACCTGCAGGCGCTAGGGGACTGAGTGAGGGCGGACCGTGCCACGTCCAATGCGATCAAGCTCACGCAAACGGGGTTGTGTGCCTACGACAAGGAGAACCACCACTTAACGCAAACCACATGAATCGTCAGTGCCGCGCTGTTCCCTGCGTTGGCTCCGCATTCGCGCAACATGCCGACAACGGGATGGCGAGCGATGGCCGCTTCTGCGTCCCCCTGAGGCTCTCCAGCGGACACTCGGGTTTGAGCGGCTTGCGGATCGAAAAGCCACGGTAGGACAACCGCGTCATGGTTTAGGAAGTGGCCCGGTGGTTCGGCAGTTGGCTCGAAAGTCTCGCGAGTTGCATCGCGAGACCCAGCCCGACGCCCTCAATGAATCAATCATCGGCACCATCACCATGGAGATCATCGAAATCAATGGCGAGATGGATGAGATCCGAGCTCGATACCAAGAGTCGGCGCGTGCGTTCTTGAATCCTCTCCAACTGGAGGCATTGAAGCCCATCGAAGTCGCAGCGGCTCGCGTGTGCCAAGTGAGACAGGCGGCCCAGTTCAATCTTGTCGAGCTCCCAGAGCAGGACGGGCCTGGCAACGAGCAGGGTGGACGCCACCAGCAACCGGGTGCGCACCGCTGAGAGCGGTGTCGGCCCAATTCATGGACCCCTCCCTTAGCCGCTGCATGACGCTCGCGGGCACCGCGCCCGCGGGCGCTTTCGTTTCCATCCTTAAGAGCAGCCAAGCTGGTCTTCTGGGGTTGCTGGTTCGCGAGGGCCGAGCATAGCACTAGCCGGGCGCACTCGCACGTCCAATTCCCCCCTACGGCAAACAGTGCGCATCTCGTCGCCGCTTAGGGGCATTGCCGAAGCCGGATTGCCTTCCAGACCCGCAGCTTGGCTGTGACTGGCCAATTTCCTTCACGTCGACTCCAGAAGCTGAGAATGGAAGTGAAGGGTGCTCCCCGGAATTGGTTGGCACTGGAGTCGACCGCGAACAACTCGACGTGCAGTGTCTCGTTGCAGTCGGGAACGATGGCGATGCCTTATGCTCCGTGGCGGGGCAGCAGTTCGTCGATGCGCCTGTAGTATTTCTTGCCCGGCCGTTGGAGGTGGTCGTCATCGCAGATCGGGCGGGTCGTTACAGCGGGACGGATCGACTCGGAGAGGCCCATCATCCTGAAGTCCACCCGCTAGGGTTCTAGCAAGACCCGGATTCGTGAACCGCCGGACCGCTATGGACACAAGCTCTCCGATCGCAAACGACGCAGTGGCTTCCTCCGCTCAAGAGTATGCGGAGATGGGTGCGCACGCCGCGATCGGACCCTTGGGTGAGAATCCCCCACGGGCGAATGCCCCCTGGATTTCGACAAAAGGACCTTGACCAGCAAGACTGAAGTCCATAGCCGCAGGCAAGCTGGCCGCGAATACACCTCAGGATCCGCTCGGGCAACCCCAAGCCTACGCAGCCTGTCATGGGGATCGTGAGACACTTAGATGACGACGCGGCTGCGGGTGTAGGGACTCGTGCGACTCCACCCAACATCACCCAGGTAGGATGAATTCGATGAATCAATCGACAGCCATCGACCGGATACGCATTCAGGGGTTCCGATCCCTGGCCGATGTAGACGTTAAACTGCCCCGCGTGGCGCTGCTGATCGGCGCGAATGGCTCTGGGAAGTCTAACTTCATTCGGTTCTTCGAGTTGATGCGCTCGATGGTGTCTAGCCGCCTACGGGAGTTCGTCGCTCGACAAGGTGGCGCAGACGATCAGTTGTTCGAGGGAAGTAAGCGAACCTCAACGATCAATGCGACTGTGACTGCGGTCTTCGAGCACGGACGAACCGAGTATGAATTCTCACTTAGTCATGCTCAACCCGATAGTCTGGTCGTGACTAGCGAACTATTCAGGATGGCTGGTCCGGACTCCGGAATACCGCTAGAGTTTCCAGCTGAAGTATTCAATACGACTCGAACGGAGGCGAAGCTGGGCGAGTTTGAACACGCTGTGAAGGTTGGCCACCGGAGTACTATGGGAAACGATCTCGCATCCTTATTGCTAGGTACGTATGTCTTTCAGTTTCACGACACTTCTGATACTTCAAGGTTGAAGCAGCGTTGGGACGCGGAAGACTGCAACACACTTCGAGGAGACGCTGCAAACCTTGCAGCAATTCTAGCTCGAATAGAAAAATTGGATAGCCAATTGTTCGATAGGATCTCACGTCAGATCAGACGAGTGCTACCCGTATTTGATCGATTCCAACTTGAGGAAACTTATGGAAAAGTAATGCTTCGGTGGAAACTACAAGGAACCGACAAGACAATTGGCCCACACCTCACTTCAGACGGAACACTTAGATTCATTGCACTAGTAACGCTACTGAACCTTCCAACGGAAATGTTGCCTCAAGTGCTGCTGATTGACGAGCCTGAACTCGGCCTCCATCCTGCAGCGATGGAGATCATTGCGCATATGATTATGCAGATTTCGCAAGAATGTCAGGTCATCCTTGCCACCCAGTCACCCCTCTTTGTCGACTATTTCGGGCTAGATCAGACGATCGTCCTAGATATTGTCAGAGGCCGTACTGAAGTTCACGCGTTGAGAGAAAAGAACTACGAGCGCTGGCTTCAAAGGTATTCTCCGTCTGATCTGTGGCGGAAAAATCTCTTTGGAGGCAGGCCATAATGCGTCTCGCTATCGTTGTTGAAGGGCGGACTGAAGAGGAGTTCGTAAACGGATTGGTCGCACCCGAGTTGCGATGTCTTGGCATTACATCTCAACCCATCGTGCTCGGGGGAAACGTGAGCGTTGACCGGGTCGCAGCGGAAATGGCGGATCTGTCTTGGGACTTTGAGTCCGTGACCTCATTGGTCGACTATTATGGATTCAAAGATAAGCGGAAGCAGTCCCCTGAGAACCTTCAGAACGCTATTGACAATAGAACTAGGACGATGATTCGGCGAAAGTACAACCATAATCGGATTTTTTCATACGTGCAGAAGCATGAATTCGAAGCACTGTTATTTTCTGAGACCAGTGCTTTTGATCGATTATTCGAGAAGACTAAAGAGTATGGACGGAAATTGGAAGAGATTCGCTTATCGTTTCATACACCGGAAGACATCGATGACAATCCACAGACAGCGCCAAGCAAGCGAATCGCTAGTATCATACCAAAGTACGATAAGGTTATTGATGGACCTCTGGTTGCGATAGAGACAGGCTTGAAGACTATGCGGCTGGCATGCCCACGATTCGATGCTTGGGTTGCTCGCCTAGAATCACAGGCCATTACTGATTGAGTTGTCCGTTGAGATGAAACCGGAAGAATCGCATCTGAATTGCGGTACGGGTCGGCGGTTCTGAGCAAGGTTGCATGTGGTGTGCTAGTGATTGGATACCTAGTTTGGAACGTATGGTCGGCCTCGTGTTGCGCCGACGCAGGGACGATCGCGTTGGTTGGGCTGCAATCGGCATGCGTTCGCGGCGTGGGGGCTCTTCAGGGTAGCTAACGTCCGGTTCAATCGGACGGGGCTGGGATTCGCAACTGGCACGTAGTCTGGATTGGGTGGACTTGCGGCGCAGGAGATCAAGGCGGTCTGGTCATTCAGGTGACAGCTAGGATGGGCGGCCGCAGGGTCCGGGCGGGCTCTGCTTGGTGGAGGCGAGGAAGTAGTCGAGGAGGCTGTTGGTTCGGATAGGGACACCGATGGCGGGCATGACCGGGTGTCCACGGAATTCGTCGGCATAGTGGTTCAGGTTGGCAAGTTGGAATGCTGTGGGTCAGTCGGGCTGGGGTTGCGGAGTCAGGCTTGGATGCGCTGGCGGAGCTAGCGTTGGAGCTCGGTGCAATTCGCTCGCTTGGACTCTGGTGCGGCGGGCGCGCAGCGCAGGCCCCGGCCGGATGTTGATTCTTGTACGGCTCGTGGGGGTCGGTTAATTGATGGGGTGGACTACCAGCGTGACACTAAGGTCGCCAACGACCAAGTACCCTAGGTCAATCCGAGGGAATCAAGCGGAATCTGTCTATTGCCCAGCTTGCAAGAAAGCGATCACGTCTGCCATTTCCTGCCGTGTGAGCGACTCTTCAAGTCCCTCCGGCATCAGAGACACGTTTGATTCGCGCAATTCCGCGATGTCGCTCTTGAGGACGGAGATGTCCTGGACTTCGCCGCGGAGCCTGATCGTTGCGGATGTTTCGGAAACGAGGATGCCGTCATAGAATCGACCGTCGGTAGTCTCCAAGAGATGGTTGCGGTAGCGGTCGTCGATGGCGAAGCTCGGGTCCAAGATGCTGGTCAGCAGGTCTTCCTTGCTTCGGTTGGCAACTCCCGACAGGTCCGGTCCGATGCGTCCACGCAACGCCCGTGAGAGGTGGCAGTTGGCACACTCACGCCTGAAGACCTCGTCGCCTCTCTGCGGATCTGCACTCAGATCGAGCGCTGCCAGTTGGTCGGCAATCACTTGGTCACGGTCACGTGAACCCGCGGACTCAAGGCCTAGCGCCGCCTCGCGGACCTGCTCGTTGGGGTGCTGGGCGAAGCGGATCCGTGTAACCGCCGGAACCTCGATGGCCTGGACTTGCCCGCCACGGATCGCTTCAACCAGAGCCATGGCGTGCTCGCGTTTGCGAACGAGAACGTCCGCAATGGTGTTGCGGAGGGATGGCGAAGCATCGGGCCACACGGCGATCAGAGTCTGAGCGGCGCGCGGGTCGTCAAATGTCGCGAGCGAGCGCACCGCTTGGGCGCGCAATTCGGGTTCTGGGTGTAGGGTCAGGAACGCGGCCAACGACGCTGCCACATCCGGGTAGCGGCCCGCTTGCAGAATGCGGACCGCTGCCAATCGCTTGCTAACCGGGCTCTCAGGAGCTTGAGCAAGGTTCTTCGCTTGCTGCACGTGGGAATCGAGATCGAAGTAGCGCGCTATCTTGCTGGCGGCTGTGCGCACGTCGCCAGACGGATCCTCCAAGAATCGGCTTACGGCCTCGCTGGCGATGGGCTCTCGGGCTGGCTGGCCGAGATGCAGCGAGAGCCCTTCGCCCAAACCGTCAAGGGCGGCGATCTTCCATCGGGCGTTGCTGAGGAGCTCGGCGCTGGACAGCAACCCGAGCAGCGAATCGGTCAAGGCCGAATCGCCTTGGGCCCCCGCCACTTGGGCGGCGGATCGCAGGTAACTCGCTCTTGCCGAGGTGTGGGTGCCAAAGAACCCCGGGTGGCTCTCCACCAAAGCGGCCAGGACGGGGACAGCCATCTTCGGCGGCGCACTGAGCGCGGCAATGTGGAACCACCGCTCATCCGGGAAGCGGGCTAGAGCGCCAGCGAGAGCGTCTGCCACGCCGTGCTGCTGTGGCAGGCTGCCGGCGCTGAGTGCCGCTTGGAAGGCGACTCGGGGGCTTTGATCCAGAGTAGCCGCGAGAAATTGTGCAGAGAACTTGTCCGGAAACCTCTCTGCTAGGCGCAGCGCGCTCTCGCGGAGGGCCGGATGTGCGTCGTCTAGAGCAGATGACACCGTGTCAGGGTCAAGCGCATCGAGACCCTCCAACACCCACATCGCGCGCAGCCGCACCGTGGGCTCCGGATGACTCAGCGCCATGGTCCGCAAGTCCGCCGACACTGCGCCATCCTGTCGCTCGAGCAGCAGGCGCTGGGCCGTGCGCCTGTGCCAGCCGTTGGGGTGCTCCAGCTTCAGGACAAGGTCGGCACCGGGGAGCGAGCCCAGTCGGGGCAAGCGATCGCTCGATTCGGAATCGTTCGCTACGATCCGATAGATCCGGCCCAAGTCCTCCCCGGCGCGAAAATCCATCTTCAGCCTTTGCTTGACCGCTTCTGGTATGAAATCGGGATGTTCCAAGTACTGACGGTAGTAGTCAATGACGTAGAGGTTGCCGTCAGGGGCGTTGGCGAAGTTGACGGGGCGAAACCAATTGTCCGTCGAGGCAAGGAAGTCCGTGGTGGGTGGCCACCTGCTCGCGACATAGGTGGGCCCTCGTGGCGTGAGCAGGTCGCAATGCACTAGGTTGCCGTTGCCTTCGCCCACGAACACGCTGCCCCTGAGGCGGTCCGGAAATCCGTCGCCGGTATAGACGGTGGTGCCGCAGGCCGCCGTAAAAAACCCTTCCAACTGCTCCTCGCGCCCTGGGCGAGTCTCGGCGTACCGCTTGCGGCGGACCTCCGTGCGCTCGATGCGCCACTGCTGGGGCTGGCTGATGGGATACACGGTGGAGGCCGGGCGGCCGTGGTCGGAGATGTCCTCTTCGGCATGTTCCACCGGCAAGAGGGGGTTGCGTGCTAGGTAGCCAGGCGGGATGACCGTGTGCCGCAAATGCACGGTGTTGTGCGCGATGAACCAATGCCCCCATTCGTTGAAGTCGTGGCCGAACTGCGCGTCTCCGGTCGAAGCCTCGGCCAAACCGCGTAGTGGATGGAAGCGGAATTCGCGGTTGCGCACATTCACCGCGGGCATTTCCGGGCGCTGAGGCGATGTAACCTCGCCCGGATAGCCGTGATTGACGACGTAGAACCAGTTGTCCAGCCCAAGCCGGGGATTGCTCAGACGGCCCTCGACATGGGCTAGGGCGAAACCCGTGTAGAGAGTCTCCCGGACATCGGCGCGGTGATCGCCGTCCGTATCCTTCAAGTAAATGATTTCAGGCGCAGCCGTCGCGATCAGCCCCCCGTTCCATGGAGCGATGCCCTCGACTGCCAGCAACCTGTCGGCAAACACAGTGTGCTTGTCCACCACGCCATCGCCGTCGGTGTCTTGGAGATACTTGATTCGGCTGAGCGGGTCCGTGCCTTCTGGCGGATCTTCGGGGTTGTCGCCAAGCTCGGCGACGTAGGCCCCGCCGTTTTCGTCGAAGGCTAGGTCGACGGGATCGACCACATGCGGCTCGGCCGCGAACAACTCGATGCGAAAGCCATCTGCGATGCGAAAGGACTCCACCGCCTCTTGGGGAGAGAGCGGACCCGCATCGCGGTGACCGCAGCTAGCCAGCAAGCAGAGAGTCGCAACGGCGAGCGATGCTTTACTAGTCATCGCTGCTCTCGGGGCACCGCGATCATATCGACTGCGAGGCTGCGCCCCGGCACGGCTGTTCCACGCACCGATGCTTTCGACGCGGCTGGCGGGGATTTCGGATCGTAATACTCCGGGCGGATTTGATTCAGAGCGGTGCTGGTGCTGTCGTCGGATATGTAGTACGTGGCCTTGGCCAGATGACCCAAGTCGCTGCCGACCTGCTCGAGAACCTCGGTCAGGTCGGCGAACATCTCTCTGATCTGTTGCTCTGCGTTTCCCGCCGTGCGGCCATTCAAGGTTGAGACGTAGATGCTGGCTGGGTGGAACACTTCAGCGATGCGTGAAAAGACCGGAGATGCCCTCGTGCCAACAGGTGTCCGGTGTACGATTGGCCGAGCCCCATCAGCGTCCTCCGTTGGTGCCATTGAGACGATGGCCTCGATCTCGATCGCCTGCCGGTTCAGCCATTCGACAAATATTACGGGTGGGGCACGCCCGCCATAGAACTCGACAATCCGGCGCTCGACACGGCTAGCTGACGCAATCGGGCGCAGGAAGCATTTCAATTGGACTAGCTGTTCGTGGCTAGCTTGCAAGTACTCGAGCATCGCGTCAATCTGAACCAGCACGTCGCTGGCGGCTACTTCCGGTTCCCCGTCGGCAGCCATGCCCGATATGTAGGCGTGGGAGCCGTTCGGAAGCAGCGCCGCGTGGGAAGCTCCCGGTACTCTGGGCAGCGTCGCCGAGACTGCCCAAATCGGTTCCGTTTGTAAGACGGCTCTGCTCTCGGCAGCAGCCACTGCATCCAATGCCACCAGTGCGCCCTGAATGGGCAGCCCACCTCCGACCAGAGTGACCGCGGGTCGACTGTCGAGTCGAAAGCGAGCCTCGATTTCGCTTGCCAATGCGGTGGTCGCCCGCGCGTCAGCCGTGATTGCGTTGAGGCGCACGAGACGATCTAGGGAACTTCCCGCGGACTCCAAGGCTCGTGCTAGGTTGTCCAACGCATGGCGAACTTGTGCCTGTGGGTTGTCGGCACCCATCAGAGCCCCTGAAGCGTCGATGGGTAGCGATTGCGCCGTGTGGACCAACGCGGCTCCTTCGATGCGAACCGCTTGCGCCCCGCCCAACGGGCCTTGGCCAACACCGTAGCGGGCCAGATGGACTCCTGGCACTGGATCCGCTCCAAGCAAGGGCCAGCTCAGCGCACACGCAAGGACTTGCCACGAACGGGGCAACATCGCCCTCTATCGTATGCCCCGGGCGGTGGCAGGCCGCACGGTGCCCCATGGTTTCATGCGTGCAGCCTACTTGCTGCCGGGCAGGAAGCGGTTGAGACGGCTACGGCGCGGATCGTGGTGGCAAGTGCCGCCCTTCCCGCGCGTCGCGCCACATTGCTTCGGTGTCCAGGGATGCGCCCGGATCGCCCTGGGCTTGCATCCAACGCTCCAGGGCGGAGGCTAGTCGGTCGCGGACCTTCGCCAAGCCGAGATCACCAATCAGGTTGCGCATCTGATAGGGGTCGGCTGACACATCGTAGAGCTGCTCCGCCGGTCTGCGCATGAAGCGGTTGACGAGCATCACAGCCTTGCGGTTGATGGCGGTTTGCACCGATGGACCGCTCTCGGCCAGCCATGTCTCCCAAAACCAGTTCGTCCGGAACGCGCCCATCATGTGCTTCTCGAAGTACAGCGCTTCGGGGCGTAGATTGCGGATGTAGTGCCAGCGGGCGTCGGCGATGGCCCGGATCGGGTAGGGCGGTCCCTCGGGCACGTTGTTGTGCATCAGGTAGACGTATTCGCGGTGGTCGGCGGCCTGTCCGTGCAGGACTGGCAAGAAGCTCTGCCCGTCAAATTCGTTGCCCACCTCGGCTCCCGCCGCAGCGACCAAGGTTGGCAGCACGTCGGCGTATTGCACGAGTGCGTCGGTGCGCCTTCCGGCGGCGATCTTGCCGGGCCAGCGCACGACGAGGGCAGTATGGACGCCGGTATTCCAATTCGTCCACTTGTTGCCGGGAAATGCCGAGCCTTGCTCGGAGGTCAGCATGACGACGGTTCGATCGGCCTGTCCGCTTGCGTCCAGCGCGTCAAGGACCTTCCCGACCTCCCAGTCCCAGACTTCGATCTCGGCGAGATAGGTGGCGAATTGCTCGCGCGTCCTGGGAGTGTCCGCCAGGTTCTCCGGCAGCACCAGCTTGCTGAGGTCGAATCTCTCAGGACGGCCCACGGTCCAAGGGGCGTGGGCCTCGTGAAACGCGGTCGCAAGGAAGAACGGCTGATCCTCGTCGCGTCCCATGAACTCTTCAATGCTGCTGGTATCGAACTCGGGCGCGGGAGTTGGCTCGCGGTGATTGATGATGCCGGGGACGGATTCGAAGCGGAACGAATCGTCCGGGGCCACGTGCTTCTTGCCGGACAGGCCGACTCGATAGCCGAGCCGGCTCAAATGATCCACGACGGAGAGTGTGCCAGTACGGGCCGCCGAATGGTTCCAACTCGAACCGTTCCGGAAAGGGTACAGGCCGGTATACAGTTCGGTGCGGCAGGGATTGCACATCGCGATCGACAGGTATGCCCGGTTGAAGGTCAAGCCTTCGGAGGCGAGACTATCGATGTTGGGCGTGGAGATATTCGGCCCGCCATAGAGGGGCAGGTCGTTATACGTCACGTCGTCGGCGATGATCAGCAAGAAGTTGGGCGGGCCATCTTGGCTCTGGCCTAAGGGAGCTAGGAACAGGGCAACGGCCAGCGGCAAGTGTTTCGCGTGCACGGCCTATTGATCGTAGCGAGGTTCGGCATTACACGGGCTTGGAGCGCCGACTCGGTTCGAGTCGCGATGTTGAGGTGCTACTCTGTTTGTCCGAACCTGCCGATGTCCGCCCTCTCGCGACGTGACGTGTTGAAGTCCTCGGCCCTGCTGGCGCCGGCGTTCGGCTTGGCTGGATGCGCCACCGATAGTCGCTCTTCGGAAAAGCTGCCCAACATCATCGTGTTGGTGACGGACGACCAGCGCTGGGACATGCTCGGCGCTGCCGGAAATCCGCTGATCCAGACCCCGCACATGGATCGCTTGGTCATGGAGGGAGTGCTGTTCGAGAACCACTTTGTCACCACATCGCTGTGCGCTCCCTCGCGGACATCGATTTTCACCGGGCTGTACGCGAGTTGCCATGGCACGCACGACTTCGCCACGCCAATGTCGGACGAACTGCACGAGCGCAGCTATCCCGGACGCTTGCGCGCCGCTGGCTACCGGACAGCCTTCGTTGGCAAGTATGGGGTCGGCCGCACCTTGCCCAAGGACAAGTTCAGCCACTTTGAGGGTTTTTCCGGGCAAGGGCAGTACCTGCACGAAGTGGATGGCGAGTCCCGCCACCTGACCGGAATGATCGGAGACCAAGCGCTCCAATTCTTGGAGACGTGTGACGGACAGAATCCATTTTGCCTTTCGGTGAGCTTCAAGGCACCGCATGTCCAAGATCGCGTAGCACCATTCTTCATCAATGATCCCGAGTTTGACGAACTGTACGAGGATGTCGAGATTCCAGCCTTCAAGAAGCTCGATCCGAGCTATTTCGAGGACTTGCCCGAATTTCTCAAGGATGGGTACGAAGGTCACATCCGCCAGCAGCGTCGCTTCCCGACACCGGAGACTTGGCAATCTGCCATGAAGCGCTACTACCGGCTCATCACTGGTGTAGACGTGCAGGTAGGACGGATCTTGGACTGGCTCGACGAGAGCGGGCTCGGGAGCAACACCGTGATCTTGTTTACTTCCGACAATGGGTTCTTCCTCGGCGAGCGCGGCTGGGCGGGCAAGTATTTCATCCACGAGGAGTCCGTCCGAACACCATTGATCGTGCGGGATCCGCGCAGCCCGCAGCGGATGGGGCGACGCCGCACTGAAATGACCCTCAATCTGGACATCGCACCCACGATCCTGGAATTGGCCGAGCTCGAGGTGGACCCTTCTACGAATGGAAGGAGCGTGGTCCCACTGCTCGACGGCGAGTCACCCCCATGGCGCAGCGAGTGGTACTACGAATTCCTATGGCAGCGCGAGGGCATTCCGATCCCGCGTACGGAGGGGGTCCGCTCGCAGCGCTGGAAATACAACATCTACCTCGACGGCCAGCCCGGGTATGAGGAGCTATACGATCTCGACTCCGATCCGGAGGAAGAAACCAACCTGGCCGAGTCTGCCGATCATCAGAGCCAGCTCGAGCAGTTGCGCAGTCGCCACACAGCGTGGAAAGAGAGCTTGGCAGACTGGCGGCCCGATGAGGCGTGGGCGGATCCCTCTTGAGTTGCCTGCGGCACTGAGGTGGTTGGCGCGGAAACGCGAGTCCGGACGAATCTGGCTACACGTCGCTACCGTTTGTCAGGAGGGTATCGCCCTGACGGTTTGGCAGGGTCGTACTTCGGGTTTGGAGCAGGCATATTCGCGTCTACGTCCTCAAGCCATGCGTCCAGGCGTTTCTCAAGAGACTCCGCCCGGTCCGCTAGCAGGCCCGCGAGATTGTAGCGCTCGCCCGGGTCGTTGGCGAGATTATAGACCTCGATCGAACTATCCTCGAACCACTTGATGAGTTTCCAGTCACCAGCCCGCAAGGCGGCGCTCGGTGCGCCGCCTTGGTTGCCGTAGTGCGGGTAGTGCCAGTACAGGGGTGCCCGCCGAAACCGCTCGCCGCGCAGCAAGGGGACCATGCTGGTTCCATCGATGTGCTGATCTGGACGCGTGCGCAGCCCGGCCAGTTCCAGCAGGGTTGGGTAGAAGTCCACGCTGGTCACCGGTGCGTCAATCGTGGAGCCGGGCTCGGAGACGCCGGGAGCTCGAATAATCATGGGCTCCCGGATGCCGCCCTCGTACATCCATCCCTTGCCACCACGTAACGGTAGGTTCGCTGTAGGGGACCCCTCCGAGGTGCTCAGGCCACCGTTATCGGACATGAACACCACGATGGTTTTCGAAGCGAGCCCGTTTTCCTCGAGTGCTCCCAAGACCATCCCGACCGCCGTGTCCAGTGCCTCGACCATGCCGCCGTAGACGGCGTGGTCCTGCACCTGTCTCGCCTCGCGAAATCCTTCCTGCAGGAAGCGGGGGCCGGCAAAGGAGAACTTCGCTGCCTTGGCCGCGTACTTCTCTTCCAACTCCTCGGTCGTCATCAGGGGCGTATGTACCGAATAGAACGACAGGTAGGCGAAGAAGGGCTCGTCGCGGTGCTGGGCGATGAATCGCTGGGTCTCGCTAGCTAGGCGCAGGGGCAGGTACTCGCGTTCCGGACCGTCGACCAAGTTGGGGTTTCCGTAGGGGGAGAAGTAGTTGTCGCCACCCCATGGGCCGCCGTGCTCCCAACCGCCCTTGTTCTGGTCGAAGCCTTGGTCTTGGGGCCAATAGCCCTCTGGCCCCATGTGCCACTTGCCTGCGAAAAACGTGGCATATCCGCTTTCCCGGAAGGCTTCGGCCACGGTGACCTCCTCCAGCGGCATGCGGTCCGAGTACGCCGACGGCAGCAGCATGGTGTTGCGGTTCCACTGTTCCGGCTGATTGCCGCCGCTGGGGCTGATGTAGTCCGTGACCCGCAAGCGCACTGGATACTTGCCGGTCATGATGCTGGCACGGGTCGGGGAGCACACCGGACAGGCCGCGTAGGCCTGCGTGAAGCGGGAGCCAGATCTGGCTAGCCCGTCGATGTTGGGCGTTTCGTAGAACTGGCTGCCGTAGCAGCCGAGGTCGCGCCAGCCCAGGTCGTCGGCCAAGAAGAAGACCACATTGGGCGGAGCGGCCGCTGACAGGGAGGCCGCGAGCGAGGTTAGCAAGACGAGTCGGGCCACAGTGGCGGTTCGGAAACAAGGCATCAGAACAATTTTCCGGTCAGCTTGGTTGCGATTGTCAAGACCTGTTGGCGACGTTGAGGCTGGCGCTGTCTGTTCTCAGCCGATTTGGCGCAGTGCGGCCCATGCCAGGATCGGTCTACTCGACCTTGCGGTACGTCTCGGAGAGACCTGGGCGGAATTTGGGCGGGCTCTGGTACATATGGCCCTCGAGGAACGTCACGGATTGGCGTCGAGTCGCCTTCCTCAGCGCATCCAGTGCAGCTTGGTAGGCCGCGTGGTCGGGACCGTCTCCCCCCATGGCGACGATTTGGTCCGGCTGGGATGCTCTCCAGTGCTCGTAGCCGGCGTAACGGACCATCAGAAACATCTCGTCGTAATCCGGGCTTTCCTCGAATCCACTCTCCGGTGGATAGACGGCCTTCCATTGGCCAACGATGCGGGCGCCAACTTTCTCCAGATATGGCCAGACCCCCTCGACGCCACTGCTTAGCAGTGCGTCCGCCGTGCCCTTTGTCACCTGCCACGTAGTGAGAGCGATGATCTCGCGCGCCGGCCAATTGACATCGTTGCGGACCGGGCGCGGCCCTATGGCGGTTGCGGCCTCCGCCGGTTCGTAGGTTTCCTCCAAGGCGGGCATGTAGTATGTCCGCGTCGTTGCAGTCGATCCCTCGAGGAAATATGCGCCGTCCGAGTCCGCGGCATAGTGGTTGCGGGCGCTGAGCGCTTCGCGATTGCGCCTGTAGTCGGGGCCGTTCCCGCCTAGCAGCAGGTGGCCTTGGCGGGTTGCCTTCCAGTGCTCGTAGCTGGCGTAGCGGGCGAGGCGATACCCGTGGTCGAATGCGGGATCCGCATCGGAACCGTCCGGATGGATGACCATCCACTGGCCGACGATGCGGCTTCCGATCTTCTCGAACCAAGGCCAAACGCCATCTCGGCTCAGCCGGAAGTACGCATCGTGCCCGCCCTTGTGAAACTTCTGGTGGCGAAGCACGAGGATCTCCGTCCCTGCTTGGGGCACGTCGTTGCGCACAGGACGAGGCTTGTCGGGCTGCTGGCCAAGCGCTGGAGCGACTAGTCCGGCCACGGCCAGGACCGTTCCTATGAGGGGATTGCGAGAGACTTTGGGCATCGCGCTCTACAGTGTAATCGGCTGCGGGACGGAGGACGGGCTGGTGTCGTGGCGTTGGTCTACTCATGTCAGGCTGGATTTGCTCGGCTGCGATTTTTGTGTAAGCGACAATGGTTGTCTAGGCTCCGAGATTGGATGTCGCTACCCGTAAACAAGGTCTCAACCGCGGATTTGGTCGCCTCGGCCCGCGCATGGCACATGCGCCATCCAACGCCAATCTTCGAGGATCCTTATGCGAAGGAACTGTGCGGGCCAGTGCTTGGCTTCGCGCTCAGGTTCCGCCCGTTCGAGTGGTTGCTGTTCAAGGTCGCGCTGGCCGCCGTAATGCCCGCCAGTATGTGCGTAGTCATGCGAGCGCGCTACGCCGAGCAAGCGCTAGAGCGTGCGGTGGAGGAGGGTATTCGGCAGTACGTCATCATCGGCGCAGGCATGGATTCTTTCGCGTTCCGGCGACCGGACCTGCTGGAAGAGATCGATGCCTTTGAGATCGACCATCCGGTGACGCAGCGGAAGAAGCTGGACCGAATCGCCAAGGCTGGCTTCAAGGTGCCCAAGAACCATCACTTCGTCGCTGCAGATTTGTCTCAGGTGTCTACGGTCGAAGCCTTGGCCACATCGGCATTCGACATGTCCAAGCCCACGTTCCTTTCCTTGTTGGGAGTGATTTACTACCTCACGCCCGAGACTTTGGTGGAAACTGTGGGATCCATCGCTCAAGGCCTGCCTCCGGGCACGCGGCTGGTGTTCGACTACCTCTTGGACGAAGAATCATGCGTTCCGGCCGGCCGGCCACTGCGGGCGAGGATGCTCAAGTTTGTCAAGGGCCGGGGAGAGCCCATGCGCAGCTCGTACTCGTTGGCCCAGATGAATGCGCTGATGGCCCGCGAGGGCTTCAAGCCGGTCGAGAGCTTCGAGATCACTGACTTAGAGGACGGCTATCGCGTGGAATTCGGCGAGCTCCCGATCGAAATCCCCGGGATCTTCGGTTTTGGGACGTTTGAGGTTGCCGGGAAGTCCGATTGAACTGATGTGCGCTCGGTGTGCGGGCGCTGTGAATAGCGCGGTTGATCGACAGGCTTTCCGTTCCGCTGCTGCTGGGGCTGCCAGCACTGTCGCGTCATGTGTTCACCGCAGAATCAGTCGCGTTCCATGCGAGGTTCAAGCCGCCGGTACTGGCCAATCCCTACGCTAAGCCGCTATGCACCCATTGCTTGGGCTTGGTCCTCGATTCCGTCAGTTGGGCGGTTAATCGGCGATGGTCGAACTTGGCCGCATCTTCCGCCGCATTTGGCTAGTGAGTCGGCAGACCACTCAGCGCGCAGGCGTAGGCTTCGAGCAAGCGCGCCCGGCCCATCGGTGCTGGGCGTCCCTTGGGATCAGCTAGGATCGGACTAACGCCTTGGTAGAGCCAAGCTGCGAACGGAATGGCACCAAAAGCCAGATACCCCTGCACAGTGCGCAGCATGCGGCGGTGCATTTCGGCAATTGTCTTCTTAGAACGCAGGTCTGCGACTTGGTCGAGCGCTTCTTCCCACGCTTGGGTGTGCTGCTGGAGATTTGCGGACCTCCAGATGTCATGCCCTTGGAGCACCGCTAGGGCGGCGCGGGTGAGGCTGAAATCCTGCGATGCCCAGACAATGCTGCGAAGACTGTTGCGCAGCAGCTGGTAGGCCGGATCACGGAATCCAATATGTCCGAGACGGGCGAATTCGAAGAGTTCTGTTTCGACACCGCGGAGTCGGCGGCGCAAGCCTTCGGCGCTGCAGTGTCTGGAAATCTTGGTGATGGCGAAGGCGGCCGCGGTGGCGAGCAGCGCCGCCCGCAGTACGCTCAGGGCCTCTGGGTCAAGCGTCATGAGTTCTTCCTCCGGCCTTGCTGATCGATTGCCGAAATCACGTCACTTGCGACGGATAGCAGAGCTTTGAATGCAAGGTGTTCTAGTAGTATTTCTTGTTGTGGCAAGAATTGTCAAGTAAAGATCCACTTATTTTCGGTTTTTATTTCATTCAAACACAGCTATGAATGTGTGGAATGATCTGGTCCTCTGGCTGCCAACGCACAGCGGGTGCGTTTCGAGTCGGTCGGTGAGTCTCAGGAGCGATGGGTTTCGGCGGAGCGGGCGTTGCCGAGTGAGCTCAGGGCATGGCTAACGGTAGAATCTAGTTTGCTTGGGGGAACTGATGCATCGAATCGCTCTAACACTCTCACTGACGGCGCTACTGGCCACACCCGTCGCCGGACAGGAGAGCCGCCGCCCGAACGTGATCTTCATCTTGGCCGACGACCTGGGGTACGGCGATCTCGGCTCCTACGGACAAACCGTCATCCAAACGCCCGGACTTGACCGAATGGCGGCCGAGGGAATCCGCTTCACGCAGTTTTATGCGGGGTCGACGGTATGCGCCCCATCGCGGAGCGTACTGATGACTGGGCAGCACATGGGACACACACACGTCCGCGGTAATGCCTCAGGCCCGCGAATGGACGCCCAGTCCCTGCGGGACGTTGATGTCACCGTGGCTGAGGTGCTCAAGGAGGCTGGTTACTCTACTGCGCTGTTTGGTAAGTGGGGGCTTGGCGAGGTGGACTTGGAAGGACACCCGCTCAAGCAGGGCTTCGACACCTTCTTCGGCTATTTGAACCAGGTCCACGCGCACAACTACTATCCAGAGTTCTTGTGGAAGGGCTTGGAGAAGATGCCATTGCGTAACAGAGTCCAGCGTGTGTCACGCACCTACGGCGGCTTCACCGGTGGCTGGGCGACCGAGCGCAACGAATACTCCCACGACGTGATCATGCGCGAGGCCATGACTTGGCTGGAGGGTAGCGGCGAGGCGCCGTTCTTCTTGTACTTGGCTCTAACGATTCCGCATGCCAACAACGAAGGCACACGTGGCACGGGCGATGGAGCGGAGATTCCCGATCATGGGATCTATTCCGGCAAGGACTGGCCGGACCCGGACAAGGGGCAGGCGGCAATGATCTCCCACATGGACCGAGATGTCGGGCGACTGCTCGACAAGTTGGGTGAGATGGGCATTGCCAAGGACACCTTGGTGATGTTCTCGTCCGACAACGGACCGCACAACGAATCCAACCACGATCTGCTCAAGTTCAATCCATCAGGGAGCCTGCGAGGCATCAAGAGAGCTCTCTACGACGGTGGAATCAGAGTGCCGTTCCTTGCTTGGTGGCCGGGAACGATACAGCCTGGTCGGGTCTCTGACCACATTGGCTACTTCGGAGACCTCATGGCCACTACGGCTG
>LXNJ01000287.1_pt1 | contig 36652 bp, 26 predicted proteins | sample 809081 | NCBI WGS metagenome assembly LXNJ01 (sample SAMN04870510, study PRJNA318959) | sponge metagenome | biome: sponge; feature: marine sponge reef; material: water | host: Petrosia ficiformis | place: Greece: Milos, Mediterranean Sea | collected 2013-05-29 | depth 5-7 m | reverse complement strand
CGGCAGCCAGCCAGCCGCGCAGCACCGGCCCGTTCAGCAGGACCGCAACCTCACGATCACCTAACGGAGCCAGAATCCACCCCAACCACCGCTCTTCAACACCGGCCTTCGCAAGTGCGTCCGGAACATCTGTGGAGTTCGTCACGACGACGGGTCCATCACCCTCGACTCGCATCAGCAGCCCCTCGATCTCAGCGAAGAGTCGGTCTGGCCGCGGTTGCGTCGCTACCTGGACCGAAGGGACAAGGACCATACCGTCGCCGAGGGGTGCGAAGGTGAGCGCAGGCATGTCGGTCATGGGTCTGGTTTCCGCGACCGTCCCGTCATCCATGAAAAGCGTCAAACGGTGTCTATCGAGGACCCACACCCCACCTGCGGTTGGCCGCATGGAGCTGGGGAGTTCGAGCTCTCCAGGCCCCTCGCCTTCGCCACCGAACGTTGCCAGATGGGTACCATCGAGCCCGATCCGATGGACCTGCGCAAAGCCGCGGTCCAGGACATATACGGACTGCCCGTCCGCCGCCAAGGCGAGTTCGCGAACCCTTGCCAAAAGGGGGCCGCCCGGTGGAGGATAAACGGCGATGGTGTCGCCGAGCTCGAGAATCGTCTGGGGTGCCTCGGATACCGATCCGACCTGAGGCTCGGGCTCCGCACAGGACGTCAACGCCGTCAGACCCAGAACCGGTAACACCCCGGCGCATTGCGGCCGCCGGGATGTCCGAATTTCGTGATCCGACTCGTGTCGAATCTGCACGAGATCTAGTATCTCCTTATGGAGATCGGCCAGTGCGGGAAGGAGTGTATGGATCTGAATCTGGATGAGTGTGGCCGGATTTCGGTGTTGAGGCAGGTAAGCCCGAGGAACGCGCTGACGCCTGCAGCCGGGGGGCGGAGCGGCCCTGCTTTAGCTTAACCCAATTGAACCCCAATGCCAGATACCCGATCAGAAACCGAGCGGGTACCCGATAACCATCGGTCGCAATTCCGCCCAGCCGAACGCATGACGAGAGCGGAGCGTATGCCCCCGAATCTGCCTCGGCGTGCAGCCGTGAGCCTACCCCGTCACGGCCTCCCCGATCGCCACGGTTCCGTAGGCGATGAGCGCGAAGCGGATGATTCTCCCGGCTGTTCCCCCGACCAGAAATCCGGCCAGCGGGAGTTTCACGACTCCGGCGGCCAGCGACACGATGTAGAAGGGCGGGAAGCCGGTGAGCGAGCTCACGAACACGAGACCCCAACCTCCGGCGCGGACCTTCTCGACCCGGCTGGAAGCCTTGTCCATGGCCTTTCTGGCCCGAGCGGGAAGGCGATCCGGCACCCAGCGCGCGAGTGCGTAGAGGAGGGCTTTCGAGACCATCTGGCCGATCGAACTGGCGATCGTCAACGGCCAAAGATCCGAAGGCGAGGCGACCACCGCCGCTCCAAGGATGACCTCGGCGTTGAGGAACGGGAGCAGGCCGCTCCCGATGGAGGCGACGAAGACCGAGCCGATCAGCTCGAGGTTCACCGGTTGCGGTCCACGGCGGCCAGAGCGAGTCGGGCGGCGGCGAGCGCGGCGTCTCCGCCTTCGACCAACCTGATTCGGACCTCCTCCCGGCTTCGGATCTCATCCCGTGCGGCGTCCCGCCGGCGTGGGTGGCTTCGTCCGCGAGCCGCCAGGCCGTCCACGACCAAGTTTCTCAGCGGGCCTCCTTCCCCAACGAGTCCGCCAACCAATGCCAGCGGAGCCGGCTCCATCCACGGCCCCGACCGCCGCACCGCTCGACGGGCGAGCTCGGTCAACGCGGCCCGCGCGTCCTCGACTATGGCCTGGGCCGCGTGGTCGCCTTGCTCATACTCGCCGAAGACCAGGGGCGCGAGGTCGGCAAAATCTCTCCGCGTGGCTTTCTCGGCCCAGGTGACGATGTTCGCGTCGCCGAGATGCCCGGCGACCCTATCGGTGAGGGAGGTCTCGGGGTCGCGGCCGTCGGTGGCTCGGGCGACCGCCTTCAGCGCTCGCATTCCTATCCAGCAACCGCTCCCGGCGTCGTCAATGGCAGGCCCCCAACCTCCCACTCGAAAGCGGCGATACCCGCCGGGAGCCTCCGGCGAGGTGCGCCTAGCCAGGGCCACCGACCCGGTCCCGGCTATTACGACCACTCCTTCGCCGGTCCCGAAGGCCGCGTACAAGGCGGTATCCGCATCGGTTCCGACCGTCACGCGCTGCGCCAATCCCGTCGAGCGGAGCGCCTCTTCCAGTTGGCTCGCCACCCCTGCCCTGCCGGCTCCGGCGACTCCAGCCCAGAGCGAAGCGGCCGGAAGCTCGGCTCCGGCTCGGTCGACCGCCTCCCGCACCGCCGACTCGATCGCTTGCGTCGTGGGAGCGAGATCGTTCGAGGTTGCCGCCGCCCCGCAGGCGTGGGCGGAGCGGGCCAGCAGGCGTCCGTTCCTGTCGAGCACGACGGCCCGGGCGTTCGAGGCTCCGCAGTCCAAGCCGACGACCCAGGTCAACGACGCCTCCTCCTTGCCGCCATCCGAGGGGGCAGGGCCATGACGGCACGGCGCAGCGCGCCGACGCCCGTTCCCACGAGGAGGGTGACCGTCGCACCGACGGGCACGTACCAGGTCCAGGCGACATCGGTGCTGAGCCAGATCCAGACGACGAAGCCGAGCCCGGCGCTCATCCCGACGATCGCGGTGCGCTGCCCCGGGCGGCGGGTGAGAATCGCGAGCAGGAACGCCCCCAGCAGCGCACCGTAGACGACGCCGGCTATCGCCAGCGCCACCTCCACGGCCGAGCTCTCCCGACCCAGGGGTATGAACATGATCGCCCCGACGGTGAGCAGTCCCGCCCAGACCGTCGTGAAGAATCGTCCGGCCCGAAGGATGCGTCGGTCATCACCTGCGGCACCCGCGAGAGGCGCCCAGAAGTCGTAGGCGGTGGCGGAAGCGAGCGAGTTGACCGACGACGAGAGAGACGACATGGCCGCTGCGAAAACCCCGGCGATGAGCAAACCGCTGAGGCCGGCAGGCAACTGCTCCACGATGAAGAGCGGGAAGATCTCGTCGCTCGCGCGGAAGCACCCGCCGGCACCTACGTCGCAGCCACTGTAGTACGCCCACAACCCGATGCCCACCAGGAGGAAGAGCGCGAACTGGACGATCACCGCCGCTCCGCTGCCCACGAGGGCCTTCTGGGAGGCGCGCAGGTTCCTGCACGTGAGCAAGCGCTGCACGATCAGGTGGTCGGTGCCGTGCGAAGCCATGGCGAAAACCGCTCCGCCCAGGACCCCGGCCCACACCGTGTAGGTGGCGTTCCAGTCGGGCCACGGCACGTCCCAGTCGAGCAGTTGCAGCTTGCCGGCCTCCCCGGCGGACGACAGTATCTCGCCCCAGCCTCCGGCGACCATGAGCTCGAGCGCCACGATCGCGACCGCGGCCCCGAGCAGGTAGAGCCCCATCTGCAACGCGTCCACCCAGATCACCGCCTTGATCCCCCCGAAATACGTATAGACGAGGGTGAGGACCGCGATCACCGCGATGGACGCCGAGTAGGGCAGGCCCGTGATGAGCGCGAGCGGGATCGCCGTCGCGAATAGGCGCACGGAGTCGGCAAGCAGGCGAGTGACCATGAAGATCGCCGAGGTGAAGCGCCGGGTCCCGGTGCCGAAGCGGCGTTCCAGAAGTCCGTAGGCCGTGGCGAGCTCGCCCTTGCGGTACGCGGGCAGGAAGACGAACGCCACGACGATCCGTCCCAGGAGGTAGCCTGCGGTGAGCTGGAGAAAGACGAGGCTCCCGAGGTAGCTCACGCCCGGAATGCTCAGGAAGGTCAGGGTGCTGGTCTCGGTCGCCACCACCGAGAGCATGACGAGCTTCCAGGGCATGGCGCGAGCGCCCAGGAAATATGAGGCTCCGTCGCGTTGGTTGCGCCCCAGCCACGCGCCCCATGCAGTCACCCCGGCCATGTAGACCACCAGTACCGCCACATCGAGGGCTCCGAAGCCGCTCACGGTGCAAGTCCCCGGGTTCCGGTCACCTTGTAGGCCTCCATGGCGAAGTATGCGGGCAGACCGAGCGAGCGCATCTCTTCCGCGGTGCCCCTATTGCGGTCCACGACGCGCTGCCAGAACTCGCGGGGGTCGTGGCCCGGGAACGGCGCGCTGTCCTTCTGGGATTCGTGGCGGAATATCGCCTGCGTCTTGAGATGGAGCTCCATGTCGGAGAGGGGGGTCAGCAGGTCGGCCTCGGAGAGACTCCACTCCTGCCACGCTCCCCGATAGAGCCAGAGCTCGGGCTCCGGTCCTTCGTAACGGTCCAGAGCCTTTTCGACGGCCTCCAGACACATGCGATGCGTCCCGTGCGGATCCGAGAGATCGCCGGCGGCGCAGACGATCTCGGGGTGAACCTCCGCGAGAACACCGCGCACGACCTCCACATCCTCCGTGCCTATCGGGTCCTTGCGCACCGTGCCGGTTCGATAGAAGGGGAGGTCGAGAAAACGGGCGCTCGACGAATCCACTCCGGTCGCCTCCAGCGCCGCGACCGCCTCGGTCTCCCGCACGATCCGCTTCAATGCCTGCACCTCGGGCGCATCCACGTCTCCCGCCCCCTTGGCCCGAAGCAGTTCGCAGACGCGGCGAGCGAGATCGGAGGCCGCTTCCGCTTCCATGAAGCCGAGTGCGGCCGCGGAACGTTCCACGAAGTCGAGATAGCGCCGGATTTCGTGATCGAAGACCGCGATGTTGCCCGAGGTCTGGTAGGCGACGGTCAGGAGGTTCTCGTTCTGGGCGAGCTTGCGCAGGAGCCCACCCATCGATATCACGTCGTCGTCGGGATGAGGGGAGAATACCAGAATACGTTTCTCTCGGGGCAGCCTGCTCTTCCCTCGAATCTTGTCCGAGAGCTCGTTGAAGACCCTCCCGTTGAGCTCACCCGCGCCGTACCTCGCCACCAGAGAGCTCAGGTGGTGCTCGCGATAATCGTCCTCGGAGAGGTGCAGAATGGGTTTGCCAGCTCGACTGCTGAGCCAGATCACGGCCTCCGTGACGCGCTCGGAGCGCCACTCGACAGATCCGACCCGCCAAGGCGCGCGAGCGCGCGTAAGATCGGCTGCGGCTGCGGGATCGAGATAGACGGTCGCGCGGGGGTGCTCCTGGAGATATGTGGCGGCGACGTCGGGGTGCGGCTTCCCTTCCACCGCTCGACTGACTATCGGCGCCTTGTGCTCTCCGGTCGCAAGCAACGCGATCTCGCGGGCCTCCAGAATGGTGGCCACACCCATGGTGACGGCCTGGGGAGGCACCGCCTCCTTAGTGAAGAAATCTCCTGCGGCGTCGTTCCGAGTCACCGAGTCGAGATAGATGAGCCGGGTGCGGGAGTCTCGTTCCGACCCCGGTTCGTTGAAGCCGATGTGACCGGTGCGACCGATGCCGAGCAGCATGAAATCGATTCCGCCTGCTTCGGCGATCCTCCGTTCGTACTCGGCGCAGTGAGCCTCTACCTCAGTCGCCGGCAGGTCTCCCCTGGGGATGTGGGCGTGTGCGGGCGGTATCCCCACCGGACCCCAGAAGTTTTCACGCATATAGCGCCGGTAGCTGTGCCTGCTCTCCGGCTCCATCGGATAGTATTCGTCGAGGTTGAAGGTCACCACATTCGAGAAGTCGAGCCCCTCCTCTCGATGGATGCGCGCGAGCTCGCGGTAGACCCCGAGCGGCGTCGACCCCGTGGCCAGACCGAGAACCGCCTTGCGCCCCTGGGCCTTGCGCTCCCGGATCACTCCAACTATCCGGTCGGCCACATGAGTCGCGACCCGGTCGTGGTCAGAGAGTGTCCGCACCCGGACTCGCTCCCTGCTCCGTCGGGGGGTGCTGCCGGCGGGACGTGGTGTCGTGGGCATGGGTCGAATTGGCGTGGCGGGTCGCTTCCGTCAGCGCGACCCTCGGGGTTCGACCTCGCGGTCGTCGACGGCGAGCGCCGCCGCATCGTGAACCGCGCGCCTTAGCGGAACGTGGCGGGAGTTCTCCCGGGTGGGGTGCACCCGATTGGTCAGCAGCACGACCCAGAGCTCGAGTTCCGGGTCCATCCACAGCGAGGTCCCGGTGTAGCCGGTGTGTCCGAAGGAGCGCAAGCTGAAGTAGTCGCCGGCCGAGGATCTCTCGGACGGGGTGTCCCATCCGTGGGCGCGGGTCGAGGTGGAGTCGAAGGCCCGCGTGAATAGGGCGAGCGTCCCCTCGCCCACGACGCGCCGCTCCTCGTTTCGTTCCACCGGGCACGGCTCTCCCGCTATCCTTCCCGGGACGCAGGCAGGCGCGCTCCCGCCGTCGAGCATGACGCGAGCGAAGACGGAGAGGTCGACGGCGGTGCTGAACAGACCGGCGTGGCCCGCGATTCCACCCATGGCGTCGGCGTTCTCGTCGTGGACTCTGCCCCAGACCAGCTCGCCCCGCCAGTCCTCGTCGAATTCGGTCGCCGCGATCCTGGGGCGGAGACCTGCGGCAGGGCGGTATCTGGTGTCGAGCATACCCAGCGGCTGCCAGACCCTGCCTTCCAGAAATCGATCGAGCGGCTGTCCGGCTACCTCCTCGATCACCCAGGCGAGCGTCATCACGCCGATGTCGGAGTAGACGGTCACCTCTCCCGGCGGGCCGTCGAGCGGTTCTGCGGCGGCGGCGTCCTTGTAGGCGTCCACGCCCGAAAGCTCGGTGAACCAGCGGCGGAAGGGCGGCAGTCCGGTGCGGTGGAGCAGGAGATGCCTTACCGTGACCTCCCGCTTGAGGTCGTCGCCCTCGGCCCACCAGGGCAGATAGCTCACCACGGGTTCGTCGAGCTCCAGACGACCTTCGTCGACGAGGATCATGGCCGCAGTGGTGGTTCCCACGACCTTCGACACCGAAGCCAGATCCCAGATCGTGGTCGGCTCCACCTCCCGACCGCTTCCGTAGGCAAGCTCGCCGTAGCCGGCCAGTTTGACCAGCCTGCCGCGCCTGCCGACGGCCACGGCCATCCCTGAGGCGACCGAGTCGGCGATGCCGGCCTGCATGATCTCGTCTATGCGGTCGAGCACCGTGCCGGACATGCCCACGGTCGCCGGGTCCGCGACCGTCACCTCCTGTGCGCGTGCCGCCGCCCCCGATCCGCGGGCCACGATGCCGGCCGCCACCAACGGGTCCTCCACGTCGACCCTGCCGACCGGCGGGCGCACTGCCTCCCGAACGAACCCGTCACCGATGGCCAGATCGGGCGGAATGGCGATGGGCAGCCTGCCTGTGACGGCCTCCTCGCCGAAGAGGGCGCGCGCGACGGCCCGCTCGGAAGCCGCATCGTCTCCCCAGGCGATCAGGTGGGTGGTGACCGCAGGCAACGCCCGGGCGAGATAGGGACTCCGCAGCGAGACGAGTATCGTCGGTCGCTCGCGAGCCGAGCCGTTCACCAGATCTCGGAAAGGCGCGGGCAGGGCGTCCTCGTCCGAGCCCCGCGACGGATGCACGTATACCGAAACCAGGGCGCGGTCGGCCGCCGCCAGGAGGGAGGCCGCCCGGCGGTAGGCGGCTTCGTCGCTGCGTTCGTCGAGCTCGACGGTGGGAAGGTCGGGCAGGCGGTCGGCGAGCGCCGCGTCGAGCGCGCGACCGGTCCAGAGCCAGTTGGAGCGCGTGAACCGAACGTGTACGGTTCGCTCGGCGCTGACGCTCGATAACGGAACCAGCTTTTCCGCGTCCCGAGCCAGCGTGATGGACCGAGTCGCGACGCTGTCGGCGAAGGCCAGGTGTTGGCCCGTGCCGACGTGCGCATCCACCTCGTCTAGCGATACGAAGCGGTCGCGATGGAGACCCAGCCTGGCCTTCAGGGTCAGAATCCGGCGCACGGACGCCTCCACTCTCTCTCTCTCGACGCGCCCGGTTTCGACCGCGGCCACCACCGCCGCGATAGCGGTTCCGACCTCCTTGGGCGAAAGAATTACGTCGGATCCGGCCTCCAGCGAGCGCACTGCGGCCTCGCCGACCCCATAGCCGTCGGTGATGGCCCTCATGGTGAGCGCGTCGGTGAAGAGCACGCCTGTGAAGCCGAGCTCGGAGCGAAGCAGATCGGTCATCACCTCGGACGAGAGGGTTGCCGGCGGCCCGTAGGGACCGAGCAGCTCCGGGAGCGAGACGTGTGCCGTCATCATGGCGTCCACCCCCGCCTCCACCGCCCCGACGAAGGGGACGAGTTCGAGCGAGTCGAGTCGAGCGCGGTCGGCATCGATCACCGGCAGCCCCACGTGGGAATCGACCGAAGTGTCGCCGTGGCCGGGAAAGTGCTTGCCGGTGGTGAAGGCCCCTCCCTCCCGAGCGCCGCGTACGAAGGCCGCGCCCATGCGAGCCACGAGTCCGGGCTCGCCCCCGAATGCCCGCGAAGCGATCACCGGGTTGTCGGGATTGCTGTTGACGTCGAGTACCGGTGCGAAGAGCAGGTGTACGCCGCTCGCCCTGGCCTCCACTGCGGTGACTCGTCCGTATTCGTGCGCGAAAATCTCGTCTCCGACGGCCCCGAACGCCATCGTGGGCGGGAAGGAGGTCCCGCCGCCCTGCGGCAGCATGGACGGGAGAGCGAAGGAGCCGTTGATGCGCATGCCCGGACCGCCGTTCTCGAAGTCGGCGGTGACGAGAAGTGGAATCTCGGCCCTCTCCTGGAGGGCGTTCAGCTTGGCCACATAGGCATGCGGCGTCCCGATGGACGGGACGACGCCGCCGATTCGGTCGTGAGTCACCCAACGCTCGAGGGCGGCGAAGTCCGGGCTCGTCGGCGCGGCATATCCTCCGGGTATCCATTCGATGACGAGCTGACCGACGAGCTCCGGCAGACTGAGCTCGGCCATCGTGCTCTCCACCCAGCGCTCGCCGTCCCTGTCGAGCTCCGGAATCGGTCCCGCCTCCGCGACCCCGACCGGCGAACAGGCCCAACCCAGCGCAGCCGCGGTCGCAAGCGCCCCTGTCGCCTTCATCATCGTTCCCGACTGCCCTTCGCGGGAATCATCACTCCGTCGCCCGTGGAATAGAGCGGAGGGATCGCGGTGGGAGTGCGCCCGACCACCTCGATCTCGCCCAGGAGCGCGCGGGCCGCAGCGACCTGGTTCACTCGGGCGCCGCTCCATGCCAGCACGTAGGCTCGCACCTGCGGAAATTCGGTAACCAGATACGGATTGCCGAACGACACGAGTATGTGCGGCTTCCCGGACTCTCGCAGATGGTGGATGAACTCCACCGTCTCATCCGGAAGCGCCACCGTGCCCGAGTAGGAGACCGCGGCGACGTAGGTGCTGACGATCACCAGCGACTGATTCGCGACCTGACGTCGAAGCGCGCCGTAGTCGGCGGCCGTGGCGTCGGCGTCGATGTTGACCGTAGCGAGCCGTCTATAGGTCTGGCCGAGCCTCCGGTTGAAGTAGCGACCCGCCATCACGTCCGAGCTCCGCCGGAAAGTGACGGACGTGACCCTGGCCGTCGGCGTGCCCAGGAGCGGCAGCATCTCACGGCCATCCTCCACGTTCTTGAGGACGGTGATCGAGCGCTCCGCTATCGCCCGAGCGACCTCGTCGTGCTCTGGAATGCCGACGCGCGCAGCGACCTCGCCGATGTCGACGGTCGCGACCCGCTCCAGTCCCAGTCGGGCCTTGAGCCCGAGCACCCGGCGCACCGACGCGTCCAGCCGTTCCTCGCTCATCCGCCCCGAGGTCACCGCCTGGGCGATCCCGGCGATGGCCGCCTCGGGCGAGGGAGGCATGAGAATGATGTCCGAGCCAGCCTCCAACGCGCGCACCGCCGCTTCGCCGCCGCGATGAAGACGGGTGATCGCGCCCATGTCCATCGCGTCAGTGAACACGAGGCCGTCGAAGCCCATGTCGCGGCGCAACAGATCTTCCAGCACCTGGGGTGCGAGGGTCACGGGAGCTCGCACGCCCTCCGAGAGCGCCGGGATTGCGATGTGGGCCGTCATCACCGCACCCATGCCGGCATCGACGGCGGCCTGGAAGGGCACGAGCTCAACTGTCTCCATCCGCTCGCGGGTATGGCTGATGACCGGGAGGGAGAGATGCGAATCGGTGTCGGTGTCGCCGTGGCCCGGGAAGTGCTTGCCGGTGGCGACGGCTCCGTGGTCTTCGACTCCCCGCACGAAGGCGCTTCCCAGTCTGGCCACCCGTTCGGGATCGTCGCCGAACGAGCGCACGTTGATGATCGGGTTGTCGGGGTTGTTGTTGACGTCGAGCACCGGTGCGAACGCCACGTGGATGCCCACGGCGCGAGCCTCGACCGCGGTGATCCGCCCCATCTCGTAGGCGAGCTCCTCGGCGTCGGCTGCCCCCAGCGCCATGAGGGCGGGAAAATCGGTCGCGCCTCCCAGGGAGATGGTTCCGGGCATCTGCACCGCCCCGTGGAGTCGGAATCCGGCGCCGGTCTCGAGGTCGGCCGCGACCAGGAGCGGGACATCGGCGACCTCCTGGAGGGCGTTCAGCTTGGCGGCCACCTCCGTGGGCTGCCCTACCGACATGATGACCCCGCCGACCTTGAGGTCCTCCACGTACGAGGTGATTCGGGAATGGCTCGAGCTTCCTACCGGCGCGAAATCGCCCAGCACGAAGGGCATGACGAGCTGGGCCGCCTTCTCTTCCAGGGTGAGCGACGCCATCGCGTTCTCCACCCAGCGGAGTCCTGTCTCCCTAGCCCCGGCGGAGGTGGAGGACACCCCGCTCTCAGCCGTTCGCCCGACCGCTGCGGGTTGGTTTGGAGCCGGGTTGGAAACCTGACCTGGGTTGTTCCCGGTCGAGGGAGTGCGGGGTGGACCCGCCTGGCGCGCGGAGCAGGCCGTGACGAATAGGGCGCAGATCAGTGCTGGGAAGCGGTGGCTCATATCTGGGAGGCCCCTCCGGGGTGCGGCAAGGGTGTGGTCGCCGGTCGGCGGATTATGTGGACTTGTCGTGCTCGGAGCGGACGCCGCTGCCGTTCGGCCGTCCGACATTCTCAGTACAGCAGGTAATCTTGGATCCTGGCTCTGAATTCCGAAATCCCACCGTCCCAGCTTCCCGTGATCTCGTCGAGGTCGGATCCCGCCTCTACGCCGAGACGGAGCGAATCGGTGCCAGCCAGACGGTCGAAATGTCCCTCTCGCCAGCTCCAGTCGTCTCCCGAAAGCGCGCGAGCTTCGATCAGAGCCGCCACCGCCGCTCTCGGAGCGTCGAACTCGGCTTCGATCGCCACGAAACGTACGCCCCCGAGCTCAGTCCCGTCGAACTTGCCGTCACCCGGTGCGCGCGGCGTGAAGCGGACCGCCTCGAAACGCACTCCGGCGATTCCGTAGGCGTTGAGCCGCTCCGCCAGCTCCCGGCCGTCGAGCCAGGGGGCGCCGATCACCTGGAACGCCGACTCCGTACCCCGCCCGACCGAGAGCGGAGTCCCCTCGAAGAGACAGGTGCCGGAGTAGGCGAGCGCACTCTCCTCGCTGGGCATGTTGGGCGAAGGCGCCGTCCAGGACAGGCCGGTCTCGGAGTAGGTCATCTCCCTCCGCCAGCCTTGCAGAGGCACGACCGAGAGCTCCACTTCGATCCCGAACTCCCCCACGTAGGCTCGGGCGAGCTCGCCGGCGGTCATGCCGTGGCGCATAGGCACAGGGTACATGCCGACGAAGCTCTCGAAACCGGAGGAGAGGATGTTGCCCTGCATAGCGGCCCCGACCGGATTCGGGCGGTCGAGCACGACGAAGGGTATCCCGAGCTCGCCGGCGGCCTCCATGGCCAGCGCCATGGTGTAGACGTAGGTGTAGTAACGGGCACCTACATCCTGCATGTCGAAGAGAAGGACATCGAGGCCGCTCAGCGACTCGGGGGTCGGACGGCGGACCGCGCCGTAGAGCGAGTAGACCGGAATTCCGGTTCGGACGTCCACGCCGTCCTGCACGCCGACCCCTGCTTCGGCGTCGCCGCGAAGACCGTGCTCCGGGCCGAAGAGGGCGGCCAGCTCCACTCCCGGCGCCCCGTGAAGGACGTCGACGGTCGAGATCAGTTCGGTCTCTCCGGCGGCGGGTCCGGCCGGCCCTACGATCCCGGTGTGATTGGTGATCAACCCGACCCGCTTACCGGCGACGAGGTGGAGCGAGTCGACGAGCAGAAGCTCGGCGCCGACATGAACGCGATCCCCAGCAAGCTGTGGACAAAGCCTCCCCCGGCAGCGCGACCCTTCATCCGCGCCGGCTGCCGCCGACCCGCCACCCTCCGTTCGAGAACCGTCGCCGGGCACGACCAACACCACCGCGAACAGGGCGATCACCGCGAGAGCGAAGATCGCCCCCAGCGAAAGGTTGCGCAGTTGGGGCGGAGGAGCGCTCGTCATGCCGTCGTCGCGCCGCCCGATCCGGCTAGCCGCCGGTCGCCGTACGCTCGACGTGAGCCCGGAAGAGGCGCGATAGCTTGCGCGTCACCTCGCCCGTCATGCCGTCGCCTACCATTTTGCCGTCCACCTCGGTGCACGGGCGGATCTCGCCGGTGGTCCCCGTGAAGAAGAGCTCGTCGGCAAGTTCGATCTCCTCGACAGCGATCGGGCGCTCGGAGCATGGGACGCCGGCCTCGCTCGCCAACTCCAGAACCAAACGGCGGGTAACGCCGGGGAGGATGTTGGCGGTGAGCGGATGCGTGACCGCCGTTCCGTCGAACACACCCCAGAAATTCTGGTGCGCGCCCTCGATGGCGATGCCGTCGCGGACGAGAAGGGCGTCGTCGGCGCCGAGATCCAGAGCCCGCTGGAAGGCGAGCACGTTGGGGAGCAGCGAGACCGTCTTGATATCGACCCGACCCCAGCGCAGATCGGGAACGGTCACCGCCGAAAAGCCCTGCTCCCAGCGGTCCGCTTCGGGCCGATCCCAGGCCTTCGCATAGCCGAAGACCGTGGGTTCGACGGGCTCCGCGGGAAAGAAGTGCGTCCGGGGCGCCGCGCCGCGAGTCACTTGGAGGTAGACCAGCGCGGTGGGAGCGTCGGCGATCCCGTTGCGGCGAACTAGCTCCCCGGGCACGCCTGCGAGCCTGGAGACATCGTAGGGAATACGCATCCATTCGATGCCTGCGGCCAAGCGGTCGAGGTGCTCGCGCAGCGCAAAGGGCGAGCCGTCGTAGAAGGGAGCGACCTCGTAGACGCCGTCGGAGAGCAGGAAGCCTCGGTCCTCGGGTGAGATGCGCGCTTCGCTTCTAGGCAGAAACTCGCCGTTGAGGAAGAAGACAGGTTCTTTCATCCGCTCCCGGCGTCACCGTCGAGACGGTCGAACTGAGAGATGAGTTCGGCCTCGCTCAACGCGTTCTGGGCCGGCCCCTGGGCGCCGGTCGAATCCTGGCCATCGTTCGAGGCCGACGCGTCGCCGGCGCCGCTTCCCAGCGGGATCGCACTGGCCGACTCCGCATCGGCGGCAGCAGCGTCTCCGGCTCCCAACTGCTTCCGTTCGGCGGTCCCCTCGGGCAGCAAGCCCATCTTGGACTTGAGCGCGAGCAGACGATCCTCGGTGCCGGCGTCGGCGGAGCCGGCCTCGAGCCGCACGAACTCGGTCTCGAGCGTATCGCCTGTGATGGCCTCGGTGACCTCCGCCTGCGCGACCGCCTGTCGCTCCTCCTCCTCGATCTTGTCGGCCATGCGGTTGAAGGCCTCGAACGCCGAGGTGTTGGAGAGGCCGGACATGGTCTGGTGGATCCGCTTCTGGGCCTGAGCTCGCTTCTGCTTGGCGATGAGAAGGTTTCGCTTGCGCTTCGCCTCCTCGATCTTCTCGTTGAGAGCCCTGAGCGAATTCTTCAGGTTCTCGGTCTCCGCAGCCTGCGCCCTCCAGGTCCGATCCAGCATCTGGTGACGCTCGGCGTGCTCCTGCTGGCGGACCAGCGCCTGCCTCGCCATGTCGTCCCGACCTTTGCGGATCGCGAGCTCGGCTCTGTGCTGCCATTCCCGGACCGCCTTGACCTCGGCGTCGAGCTGGCCCTTTAACTTGCGCTCGTCGGCGATGGCGGACGCGACTTCGCGCTTCGCCTTGGCCAATTGGTCGCGCATGTCCAGGATGATCTGGTTGAGCATCTTCTCGGGGTCTTCCGACTTCGAGATGATGTCGTTGACGTTGGACTTGATCAGCGTCGAGAGGCGTGAAAAGATGCCCATGCTCAGCTTTCCTCCTCTTCGTTGCTCGAGACCCCCGCGAGCCTCCGGATGGTGTGCTCGTGAGACGACGCTGCCAGTTCCATGGACTCGATCGAGGCCTGGAGCTCGTGGAAGTCGAGGGTCTCGAGTTCGTGCGTGTCGCTGAGTATCAGCTCGTCTCCCTCGATGGCGTAGGCACCGTGCACGACCTCGCTGGCGTTGAGCTCGAGCAGGGTCCGGTAGAGGGCCTTCTCCGCGGCGAGAGAATCGGGTAGGTCGATGAGCTTCATGCGGATGAGTAGGATGGTGTCGTCGTAGTGAAGCACGACGGGGAGGCCGCTCGTGCCCGACCGTACGAGACAGATGCCTTCTTCCACCTCCTCGTAGTCGAGATCCATTCGGATCAGGAAGCTCTCGAGATCGTCGTAGGTTACCATGCGTTCGGTTCTCCGGTGAGGTTGCCTTTTGCGCGTGTGCGCACCGGTCTCCGCACTTTGGCGGGCCAAGGGCCACTTCGCTACCCCCGCGTTCGCGGTTTCGTTTCCGGGTTCGAGTGCCGGGAGGGCGACGTTGAGCGGTGAGCAGGATAGGGACCGTCGCGGAAGCGTCATCATTCGAGTCTCGCACACGCATCTAGCCGTTCTGGCACGAGAAGGCGACCACGGCCCGGAAGCTGCGCCAGCGCATCCGGGCGGTCATGCAATGGGCCGTGGCGATGGAACTCCGGCCGGACAACCCCTGCGACCGGATCGGTCCGGCTCTCGGCGCGCAGAACTACATCGTCCGGCAAATGAAGGCGCGGGCGCTCGGTCGAGGAAGTCCGCTGGTGTTTCCGAGCTTGCGTGGGCAGCCCCTCGACGGCACCGCGTTTACCAGAATGTTCAAGAGGCTCGGGATCAACGCGGTGCCGCACGGTTTCCGGTCGTCGTTCCGGGACTGGGCGGCCGAGGAGACCGACCATCCGCGCGAGGTGGCGGAGGCGGCTTTGGCCCATATGGTCCGCAACCAAGTCGAGGCCGCCTACCGGCGCACGGACCTTTTCGATCGCGGAGGCGGCTCATGGCCGACTGGGCCGACTATCTGGCGGACGGGAACTGAGAGAGAGCGCCCGGCGAGGCGCGCCCGTTTGCGGCGGCCGACCCAGCCGGGTGCTCGCCGTTCATGCTGGAGGATTTCACCGGCCGCGTGCTAAGCGCCGACCGCCCAACGTGTCGCTCTTCGAGCCGTTGCGACCGTCCGAAGCGTGGAACCGCGATGATGATAGACGGTCGCTTCTGGCTACTGCTTCTCCACGAGCGCATGCACCGCGCGGTCGGCTGGATCGAGGCGGAGGTTGACGAGTGGATGCGCGAGCGGATCACGGCGATCCGAAGCGACGCGGAGTGAGGGGATCCCGGCCCGTGCATTTCGTTTCAAGGAAAGCCATTCTCGCGGGTTGAATGTGCCGGATGCCCGGAAGGTGCTTGCGCGGGCAAGGAGCAAACGAGGCTAGCGGGTTGGTACCACGACCCGGTCATTGCGGACCAGCACGCGGCCACCGGGCTCGAATGCGAAGGGCACGGAGCGGTTGTCGGGATCCCAAGGTCGAGGTGCGTCTGCACTTGGAGATTAAGGTGTGACATGGTCGTGTTGCCGGAGTTGCCGACGAGGGCCAGCGGATCGCCCTTCTGAACCCGATCGCCTTCGCCAACCCGGAGCGTCCCGTGACGTAGGTGCGCGAGGACGACGAAATGGCCGGTGTCAAGCTCGATGACGATGACGTTCCCCGCCGCATCCGCCGGATCGGTCGCGAAATTGGAGCCTTCTGAATCCTCCATCTCGTCCCGTGCGACGACCACCGTAACGTCCGCGGGCGAAACCAGCGGCTGCTCCCAGCTGTGGCCATCTGAATTGCCCGTCTCGTCGGTGAAGATGAAGCCGTTGTCCAGCCGAACGAGATCGAGGGCAAACCGCTGGTTGTAGGCCGCGAGATGGTGACTCTGAAGAGGACTTGGACCGCCCTGCAGCACCAGCCACTCCCCGTCGAAGGGTGGAGCGATCTGCACGATCGCGGCCGCGCCCTCCCCGAAGCGCCTACCCACCAGTGCGCGACCGAGATCGAATGCCAAGACCAATGTGGCTGCCGCCATGACGAGGGTCGGCCCGGTATTGGTCCGGCGCGAGACGAGGAACGAAGCCGCGACCCGCAGCACGGAAACGACGATCATGCCGGTGACCACAGGCGTCATCTCCGCCGAGCGCGTGAAGACCGCTAGGCACGCAGCGGCAGTCATCGCCCAGAAGCTCGCGCGCCCGACCGCCTGCAGGAGTTGGGGCCGATGGTCGGGCGTGCCGGGTTCGCGCAGCAACACCAGATGCAGACGCCCTTTCCATGCCAGCCAGCTGAGGCTCACGACCGCCCAGACAAAGCCGAGCAGCAGCACGACCGCCAGCGCCTGGTGGCTGTAGACCGGGGAAGCGCAGGGAGAACAGACCCGCGAAGGCCAGCACCGTGAGCAGGGTAGTGACGATGGCGTAGGGTTTCATTTCAATCTTCCTTGCGAGGACCATTCAGAAAAGCACTCCCCAATGTAGCCGACATCTCATTGCACCTGGCCCTTGCCCACAACGGACCCCTTGTTCCGGCGCCAATGGCCAGCCGGACGCGGACGGACCTTCTTCGAGCGCAGAGAAACGCGCCAGAGCACGAAGGTCCGAAATGCCGAAGAGGGTAAGTCAAGTCAAACTATCGCCGCCGAATGGCAGACACCCTCAGATGATGTTGGAACCGAACAGTCGTTCGAGTGTATTTAAGAAAATCATGTCTGTTCTCACTAGGTAGGGCGCACTCTGGATTCCGTGTGCTGGAAAGTATGCGCAAGCGATCTTCATTCAAAGCGAACAACCGCCTTCTTCCTGCCGACCGGCTGACGGACATCGCTTGACCCTGCGGTCGATGCTCGGCCTGTTCGCGGTCGCGGCCATGCAGGGCACGGTTGCTGCGCAGACATCCCCTATCGTTCCCGACCACTCCCTTCGCCGGGCTCATGCGGGGGACGCCTACCTGGACGATGCGGCCCGCCGACTCATGTTAGGGTTGAAGGCCGCCCGCAACACCGCTCGGCTCAGCATCGAAGCGTATACTGCTGTGATCCGTGAGAGGATGGCCGTCGAACAGCCTGCCTCGCGGCGTGATCGGCCATGGATGCACGGTGAGCGAACGGCCCGCTTCAGGTGGTCCCGTTACGAACCAACTATCGTGCATGTCCTAGGAGGGCGTTTCGGGGATCCGTCCCTCGGCCCGGAAGATGTGGAGTTCTTCCCTGGACTACGGCCGGAGCGCCTTGCGGCCGATCCGCTTGGTGATCCATTCCTATTCGGGTTCGGGGTGTTCACTCAGTCCCCGGGGGCTGAGGTCCTCACTCGCAGCCCCCTCGAGACAGGTTCCGAACGCTACTACCAGTTTCGTTCTGGAGACACCATTTCCGTACAATTCAGCGATGGCAGCATGTTCAGAGCGGTCGCCGTCACCGTGATTCCGCGCTACCGAAGCATCAGGCTCGTCTCCGCGATCATGTGGATTGACCCGGAGTCGTTCATGCTGGAGCGCGTCGCCTTCCGGCTGGCCAAACCGATTGACCGAGAGGTGTCGTGGCAGCTCAGGAACGCCGGACGGTGGCAGCTGGGAATGGACCTTGCCATCGGCTCGTACGATCCCTCCGAAAGCGCACCCGTAGCCGATACGGCACTCCCATCGGAACCATCTTCCGCTCGTCAGGGGCTCTTCGACCGATTGGTCAACGGATTGGTCAACGGCGCGATGCCCCGCCTCGAAATGGACATCTCAGCTGTGGTCGCGGACTACGCACTGTGGGAGATGCGGCACTGGTTGCCCCGTAGGGTGACATGGAGGGGGTATGTGACGGTGGCGGAAGGCGTCAACGCCTCCGGCGTCGTGCCCCCATCTATCCCGGTAACGATCGACTGGACCGTGGAAATCGAGGATATCCGTGAACGCAGCGCAACAAACCCCTCGCGGTCCCCGGCCACGGCCGAGGAAACGCTGCGCCTCTGGCGTCAGGAGGGGGACAGCATCAGAGGCGTACTGGAGGAGGCGCATCCCGGCGAGACGGTCACGATCACACCCGCAGACCGGCAGGCCTTGGCGACGAGCCACCTGTTACCCCCGACCTTATGGGAGGACGATTACGGAGTCGATGATGCCACGCTAGAGCAGATCGCATCAGAACTCTCGGCCATCGGCATCGGAGAGGGAGGTGACCGCGCAGAAGCACCGAGCCCCTGGCTGTTCGATCCCCCAGGCAAGACACTGAGGCTCTTGCGCTACAATCCTGTGGAACGCGTCTCGGTGGGAGCACGCCTGCAGCGCGACCTAGGGCGGGCACGCGCGGCGCTGACGGCGAGGGTCGGCACTGCACGTCTGGAGCTGCCGGACATCGACCTAACACTGCTGCGCAGCCATCCCAGCCACCGAGCGCTCGTTTCCTTCTACCGGGCGCTGCGTGTCGCGGACCCGGGCGATCGCGACACCGGCACGCCCGACATCTACATGACCGGGAACGCTGCGGATTTCCATTGGACGCACGGAGCCGCAATCCGATTCCTGCCCCCCGCCAGTGAGAGAAACTGGCTGTCGCTACGCCTCTTTGCCGAACAAGACGCCGACATCGCGACCGACACTAAGCGGAACCGAGTCGGTGCCGCCGTCGCATGGAGGCCCTGGTGGGGCGGCCTCGATTTCGGGTCGCTCGGCGGGGGTGGTCACGCGAGCGTCCGTGCATCGGGGGGTGACAATCCACACATACGCGCCGTTCTCGAAGGCGCTCTGGTGATTCCCCTCCCGTCCCGACTGTTCTTGGGAATGCAGGCCGGAACTGCCCACGTGTGGGGGGAGCCAGCGCTGCACGACCTCTGGCGCATCGGTGGCAGCGGAAGCTGGCTCCGAGGCCACGCGGAAGCTGTGCGGGCGTCTCGAATCCAGATGGCCAGGCTGGATCTGCAGAAGCGCATCAGTTTCCTGCGCTTTTCCGTGTTCGCTGATTGGGCATCGACCGGAGGCGAGGATTTCTACGCGGTGGGCGCGGGGCTCGTCTTCATGGACGGAAGCATCCGGCTGGATGCGGCCAAGGGGCTGCGGCGGCATAGCCAGGGTGGTCCCGAAGCCGTTTTCAGGCTGCACTTGTGGGACGGTGCGTTCTTCTAAGACGGCCCGGCGGCGGGGACGGCGCTCCCCGATTGGCGACCCCTCTTCGGGAGGAGATGGAGGCGCGGCTGGCGGAGGCTGATTCGCTCCCGGGACCCCGCTGGAACGCTTAGGACTAGGCCTCCTTGCCCGTCGTTGACACAGCCGGAATCGGGCCGCTCCGTGTACGGGCATGGAGACTGTGACGACCCAGAATTCCCGCCGCCGAGGGCTGGCCCGCGCCCTTATCGTGCGTGAGCCAGCTTACCCCAGGTATAACCCGGGGGCCGGCGAGGGTTGGCCCTGCCCCCCCTTCGATCCCCCCGCGCATCGCGCTCCCTTGGAGGTCGCGCATGGGAGCGCCGCCCCCTTTTCCCGTGTCGGTGCGGCGTGATGCCTGAGCGCCGAACCGCCCGTCGTCACCGCCCGCATATCGGCGGCCGAGTCCGCCACAGGGTTGTATTTACACGAGTTATACTGCGCGATAGGCTAGCCGTTCTGGAACCAGGATCCACGGGGAAAACCTACCGAACCGAAGCCTGAAAGAGCGCTATTCGTCCCTCGTCTCACCTAGCCGGTGCGCTGCATCGGCACCCGTGCGGGTTTCGCCGCCGTCGGCCAGCAACGGCCTCAAGTGCTCCCCGGTCAGCGAGTCGGGGTTCCGGGCAAGATCTTCGGGCGTGCCCTCGGCCACGACCAGGCCGCCCTCGGCTCCGCCTTCGGGACCGAGGTCGATGACCCAGTCGGCGGTCTTGATCACATGGAGGTTGTGCTCGATCACGATTACGGTGTTGCCGAGATCCACTAGGCGGTGCAGCACCTTGAGCAGGACGCGAACGTCCTCGAAGTGGAGGCCGGTGGTGGGTTCGTCGAGAATGTAGATAGTGCGACCGGTGGCCTGGCGGGAAAGTTCGGTGGCGAGCTTCACCCGCTGGGCCTCGCCTCCCGAGAGGGTCGTCGCCGCCTGCCCGAGGGTGATGTAGCCGAGGCCGACGTCGTTGAGAGTCTTGAGTCGGGAACGGATGCGCGGCACGGCGTCGAAAAGCTCGAGGGCTTCCGCGACGCTCAAGGCCAGCACGTCGGCGATGCTCCGGCCCCGGTAGCGAATGTCGAGCGTCTCGCGGTTGTAGCGCTTGCCCCGGCAGGTTTCGCAGAGCACGTAGACGTCGGGCAGGAAGTGCATCTCGACTTTCTTGAGGCCGTCCCCCTTGCACAGCTCGCAACGACCGCCCTTCACGTTGAACGAGAAGCGTCCAGGTCCGTAGCCGCGCATGTTGGCTTCCGGCAGACTGGCGAAGAGCTCGCGCACGGGCGTGAAAAGCCCGGTGTAGGTGGCTGGGTTGGAACGCGGAGTGCGCCCGATGGGTGCCTGGTTGACCTCGATAACCTTGTCCAGAAGACCGAGACCGTCGATGCGGTCGTGCGCGGCGGCCACCGCTCGGCTTCGATGGAGGCTGCGGGCGAGCGAGCGGTAGAGGGTCTCGTTCACCAGGGTCGACTTGCCGGATCCGCTCACCCCGGTGACGCAGGTGAACACGCCCAGCGGAAAGGTCACGTCGATGTCGCGGAGGTTGTTGCCACGCGCTCCCACCACCACGAGCTCGTTCCGCGGGTCCGCGAAACGCCTGGTCTCTCGACGTTCGATGTTTCGGTCGCCGCGCAGATAGGCGCCGGTCATGGAGTGCTCCTCCTTCAGCACCGCCTCGATCGGCCCGTTCGCGACTACCTCGCCCCCGTGCCTGCCCGCCCCCGGCCCCATGTCCACCACGTGGTCGGCGGCGAGGATCGTACCTTCGTCGTGCTCGACCACGATAACGGTGTTGCCCATGTCCCGCAGCGTGCGCAGCGTCGCGAGCAAGCGATGGTTGTCGCGCTGATGCAACCCGATGGACGGCTCGTCGAGGATGTAGAGAATACCGACCAGTCTGCTCCCGATCTGAGTCGCGAGCCGGATCCGCTGCGCCTCACCTCCCGAAAGGGTGCCTGCGGACCGACCGAGCGTGAGGTAGCCCAGCCCGACATCTTCCAGAAATTGCAGGCGATCGGCTACCTCCTTGATGATTGGGCGGGCTATCGCGACCGGAAGCGCCCCGTTTCCTTCAAGCGGCAGCGAAGCGATGTAGCCCGTCAGTCGGTTGATAGGCATCCGTGCCAACTCACCTAGGGACATGCCACCCACGGTCACCGCCCGCGACGCCGGTTTTAGTCTGCTGCCGTCGCAGGTCGCGCAGGTGCGCGTGGTCATGAACTCCCTGATCTGGCCCTGCACGGCCTGCGATTCGGTTTCGCGGAAGCGTCGGTTCAGGTTGGGGATGACTCCTTCCCAAGGCCTTTCGAAATGTCCTGCGAAGCTTCCGGACTGCGAGCGATACGGAAACCTGACCGATCGTTCGCCCGATCCCCAAAGCAGAATCTCTCGAACCTTCTCGGGCAATTCCCCCCAAGCGGCGTCGGGATCGAAGTCGTAAAGCTCGGCCAGACCGGGCAGAGCGGAGCGTCGAATGTGGCTCGAAGCTTCGCCCCAGGGCAGTATCGCCCCCTCCAGCACGCTGAGGGAAGGGTCGCCGACGACGAGCTCGGGGCTGACCTCGGCTCGCGTGCCGAGTCCTCCGCAGCTCTCGCAAGCGCCGTAGGGCGAGTTGAACGAGAAGTGGCGCGGCTCGAGCTCGTCGAGATCGGATCCGCAGTCGATGCAGGCGTACCGCTCGCTGTAGGTCGTCGCGTCCCCCGGCTCCCCGATCCTGGGGTGCTCCACCACCTCGATCAGGCCGTTTCCGTGGCGCAGCGCCATTTCCACCGAGTCGGCGATCCGCTCCCTGTCCTGAGCGCGAGCCACGAGGCGGTCCACGACCACCGAAATGTCGTGCTGCTGGTGGCGGTTCAGACGCGGCGGGCTCGTGAGATCGTAGGTCTTCCCGTCGACGCGTACTCTGACGAATCCGTCCCTCCGGGTGCGTTCGAAGAGCGCGGCGAATTCACCTTTGCGGCCGCGCACGAGCGGTGCGAGGAGCTCGATGCGGGTGCCTTCCTCGATCTGGAGCAGACGATCCACGATCTGAGTCGCCGACTGACGCTCCACGGCCTTGCCGCACTCCGGACAGTGGAGGATGCCCACCCGCGCCCAGAGCAGACGCAGATAGTCGTATATCTCGGTTACGGTGCCGACCGTCGAGCGCGGGTTGCGGCTCACGGTCTTCTGCTCGATGGAGATGGCGGGCGAGAGCCCCTCGATGGCGTCCACGTCGGGTTTCTCCATCACACCCAGAAACTGTCTGGCGTAGGCGGAGAGAGATTCCACGTAGCGGCGCTGCCCCTCCGCGTAGATGGTGTCGAAGGCCAGCGAGGACTTGCCCGAGCCCGAAAGGCCGGTGATCACCACTAGGCTGTCGCGGGGGAGCGTGATGTCGACATCCTTCAGATTGTGTTCGCGGGCGCCGCGCACGACGAGTTCCTCCCGGAAGCTCCGCCTCGTTCCCGCCGTCACCATCCTATCTCCTTGAAGAGAAAGACGCCGACTATCTGTTGCGGCGCTATCCCCAGCCCGCCGAGAGTGCCGATGCCTCCGAGCCCTCCGGATCCTCCTCTGAGGTAGCGATCCGCGACGAAGGTCTCCACCCAGTACTCGTCGCCGAAGCCCCAGTCGACCCTGACGCCGCCGAAGAAGCCGCCCACTCCGGTTTGCTGGGCGAGGGGACGCAGCACGAGTACGGCGAAGGCGTCCTGCCCGATGTACTGTCCGATCTCCACCTCCGTGGTGGCGAGGGGGGAAGCGAGCCCGGCGAGGGTGTAGTCGCCGGCCTGGGTTATGGAGAGATAGTCCACGCCGATCTCCTGGGCCAGAGCAGTACCCAACTGCGAGGCGGCGGCTCCGGAGATGAGCGTGGCCAAGGCTCCGGTGGTCGCCTGGGAAAGCGGGTTCTGCGAGGCAAGACCCGAAACCGGCCTGCCCAGCAGGAGGTAGCCGATCAGGTCCGCCTGATCGAGTCCGGCTTCGTCGGAAGTCAGACTCACCTCGGGAGCGGTCAGGGTTCCTTCCACCGTCGCGGTCATCTGGAGCGGCTCGCCTTCGCGCCTGCGGATGCGGCTGACGGCGGTGACATCGAGGTTCGGATTCACGCCGGGAATGCCGGTGAAACTGACCGAGCCGCCGGATACCTCGAAGGAGCGCTGCAACAGCGAGTAGTTGCCCCGCAGAGCCTCGAGCTCGCCCACAAGCACGATGTCGCCCTGCCGGCGATCATAGCTCACCGAGAGTTCGCCCCCCATTTCGACACTCATTTCGGGGGAGCGCAGCCACAGGTCGCGGGGAACCTCGAGGTCGATCTCCGTGCGTAAGTTGGCGAGGAAGGGATTGCTGAGACCGCGGAGGAAGGGTTGCGCGGCGAGGAACGTCGTGTCGGTGCCGAAGAGGCGCGGATCGGAGAGATCGATCACGTACGCAGTTCGCTCGAACTCCTCGGTGAAGAGCGTACCGCGGTCGACGATGACCGCTCCCTGCGCGACCGGACGCAGGTACCGGCCGCCCAGGCCGATCTCGCCGGTGATCACGGCCTCCATGTCGGCCCGCGACACGGTGAGGAACTCGTCGAACATGAAGTTCACGTCGAGCGCCGGGTTGGCGACCGAGGAGAAATCGACGGTCCCTTCCGCGACAAGCTCGCCGCCTCGGGTCGCGAGCCTGAGATCGACGCTCCCGTCGCGGTTGAGACCGAGCACGCCGTCGGTGGGGGGAGGTCGGATGCCCAAGGCCGGCAGAGACCACTCGAAATCCGTGATTTCGAGCTCCCCGTCGGGGCGGAGGACGTCGAGGTTTCCACCCAGCCGGGCCGAGCCGGAAATGACGCCGCTCACCCCTTCCAGATCGCGAAGAGCGGCGAGCGCGGAGGCCGCAGGCAACGAATCGAGCTCGAAGGCCATGTCCATGAGGCCGTCAGGGGTCCTGTCCGCCACGCGGGTCAGTCCCAGGTCCACCGGCATCGGTCCCTGGGCTCTCAGCACTTCGCGCTCTCCCACCATGCCGGAGAGCTTGACCCGGGCGCTCAGCTCCTGGTACGATGCGCTTCCGGTCAGACTCGACAGCTCGAAGTCCTCGAGACGGGGTTCGACTATGATCCAGTCGGCCTCGATGCGGGGTGCGTTCGAAGGTCCAACAACGGCCGCCGTCAGCGTCACGTTCCCGGACGCCGGCCAGTCACCGAACCCGCCCAGCTCCCCGATGTGCGCGAGTTCGACCCCTTCGACGACGACGTCGAACTTGGTGATGCCCACCCGGGCCAGGGTACCGCTGGCGGTGACGAACTTCCCCGACGCTCCCCTTCTTTCGAGCCTGAGATCGTTGAAGGACAAGGCCTGCGAGCCCCACGACACCTGGGCGGGGCGGGCCAGTTCGTAGAGGACGGTGTCGGCGGCTATACCTAGCTCGGTTACCCCTATCTCCACGCCTTCGTCCTCGATAGTGAACTCGGACGCCAGGGCGAGTGCGCCGGTCGAACCCCGACGCAGGTCCACGCGGGCCTTGCCGACGCCTCTTTCGGAGACACCGCTCACGGAGGCCGTCTCCACCCGGCGGCCGTAAAGGCGCAGACCGCCGGCCTCGGCGTCGAGGGTCCAGGTGTTGTCGAACTCCGGGAGTCCGCGCACTGTGGTCCTGAGCGTCAGCGAATCGATCTCTTCCCTCCTGTAGGCCATTTCGGCAAGCCCCAGGTCGAGTTCGAGGTCGAAGTCCTCGAGCGACCCGCGCAGAGCGACTCTTCCTCGGAGCCTTCCGTCGAGCCGGACGTCGACGGCTTCGGGCAGCGCCTCCACATCGACTTCGGTGATGGCAAGAAGCGTCCTCTGGAGGGAGGTGAGCGTATCCTTGACGGGTCCGACCGGCCCGATCACGAGCTCGCGCAGACCCGCCACCGACTCCGCCCGGGCGTCGAAGCGGATCTCCCCTCTCGAAGGCGAGTTCAGTCCGATGCGCCCGGAACCGGCAATCGAGACGCCCCCCACCCGCGTGATCATCGTGGCGAGGTTCAGAAAACCTCCCTCCACCGACAACTGAGCGGCCAGAGTGTCCACGGTCAGCGGCCCGGTGCGTAAGGAGCTTGCGGATACCGAGGCGCTAAGGTATCCCGCGTTCAGATCCCGCCCGCGTCCCTCCACGTCGGCTCTCATGTTGATCGATGTGGGTTCCGGGAGTTCGGGGAAGAGACTCGAGACCGGGAGGGAATCGGCCTGGAGACCGAAGCGGTAGAAGGCGCCAGGCTCCCTGATGTCCGCGACGCCGCTCACCGCCAGTCGACCTCCGCCTATCTCCAGGTCGGCGTCGATGCCTGCATCGCGAGCCCGCCCGGAGATCGAGACCGCTCCCGACGCGTAGGCGCTCCCCACCTCGCCCTCCAGCCCAAGAGCTCCGAGTGGAAGCGAGTCGAGCGCCGTCAAAGCCTCGATCTCGAACTCGGAGAGCTCTCCCTGGCGAATCTCTCCTCTGACCGAGATCGGGGACACGCGACCCTCCCACCCGTTCGTCAGGTCGAGATTGAAGGTGAGGCCGCTCGTCAATCCGCCGTCCAGACGCGCTTCGAGCCGGTTCCGACCCCTGAGCGGAAAATCCGCCCTGCTCCGTCCCAGCAACGTGACCTCCTCCCGCGAGAACGGCTGGACCCGCACCACGAGCTCGCGGGCCCGCAGCTCCTCTCCGTCCGTTCCTCTCTCCCCGAGGTCGATCCACCCTCGGACAGTGGCCGAGATCGTTTCCGGCGTGGGCGAGAACGTGCCGGCCGCTGGGTCGGGCTCCGTATCTTCGTCGCCGGCGGAGGTCACGGTCGGAGGACCGTCGGGGCGCGGCGGGAGCATCGGACTCGCCACCTCCTCCGGGTGTAGGGCCAGAACCCCGCTTACGGCCAGATTCCGGCCCTCTCCGTCGAGAATCGCGTCCCCCGAGAGGCGGACGTTCTCCGGCATGACGACCTTGAACCATCTCTCGACCAGGGAGGAGGGCGCGGATTCGACCGTCACCTCCACCGAGTCGTAGCGGTCGCCCTCGCGGTCGATCAGCAGTCCGCCCTCGAGCCGTGCCGTGCCGCCCCGTTCTTCGACGACGATCGGTGAGAAGTCGAGAAGGATCGCCCGGTCGGTGGCGAGCCCGATTTCGCCGTTGATGCTCGTGCCTGCCAACCGCGGCTCGATGACCGTGAAATCGTCCCCCGACGCCGCTCCGACGGTGACGAATCTCGAGGTGAAGGTCCAAGGTCGGCCAGTGTCTTGCGTGTCGGGCGGCTCCACCCTCGCCTCCTGGAACGCCAGAGTCGATTCCGCCAGGCTGAGGGAGCCCTGGGTGATCACGACCCCCTCCCCACCGGTGTAGGTAAGGTGGCCGCTCAGATCGTGAACCCGCACCCCGCCGCCGTTCAGCTCGAGGTCGGCCGAGAGCGACGCTACCGTTGCGACGAACTCCGCCCGGGAGTCCTCGGGCCAGAGCGTCACATCCTCTAGGTCGAGGTCGATCCCGGAAATGGGCAGCTCCGATACGGACCCTGAGCCGTCGGAAGCGGGGATGTTGCCGAGCAGTTGGTCGTCTCCACCGCCGACCGGGACCGCAATGTCGAGAAAACTGTCTCGGATGGAGACCTTCTCGATCCGCAACGGCGACCGTTCGGCCCGGTCGGTATCCGGAGCGAGATCGTCTTCACCCGGTGCGGTCGCGGATCCCTCGGGAGCGAAAAGCCTGTCGACGTTGGTCGCGGCCTCGGAGGGCAGACGGGCGATCTTCCCGTCGAGCCCCCAGATCGCGACCTCGTCCACGCTGAGACCGCCAACCAAAAGCGACGCCAGGGAGCTCCCGAGCGCGATGGAGTCGGCGGTGAAGATCGGCTGGCCGTCCTCGTCCATCAGACCGACTCCCTTGAGCCGCATCTGCTTGAAGATGTCTCCCTCGGCGAGCGAGTCGACAATGATCTCGCCTGCAAGCGATTCGCCGACTCGGGTGATGGCTTCCTCGAGTATAAGACGACTCGCAAGGCCGCCGCGGGCGAATACCAGCAAGGCCGACGATAGCGCCAGCAGCCCGAGCCACGGCCACGGCCGGCTCCAATGCCACCAGCGCCACTTCCTGGCCGCGCTCCGGTCCCCATCCTCTCCCGCCGAGGTGGCGTTCGGTCCGGTCTCTGGATCGTCTCGGCGTCGGGTCACGACAACTCCACTCAGAAGGCCTGGCCGATCGAGACGTGGAGGCGCAGTCGGTCGACGGACAATCCCGGCGCTTCGCCCCAGCCCCGTTCAGCCTTGAGCCGAGCGAGGGTCGAACTCTGCACCCAGGGCACGGGCCGACCGTCGACCACGAGCCTGGACTCCGGATCTTCCCCGTCCAAGTAAGGCAGGATGAGAGGAACCACCACCGGAAGCTCCTCGCCCGCGCGAAAGTGGTAGCCTAGATCGAGTCGCAGCGGTCCGATGGGGCTCGCGTAGCGCACTCCCAGCCCGGGAGCGACCTCGACCTCGGAGAGAGACACGCCGGCCGGGTTGTTCCAGACCTGGCCCACGTCGGCGAAGAGCACGCCCTCGAACAGATTCGAGAGTCCGATCCGGGTCTCCAGGTTGGCTTCGAAAACCCAGTCGCCCCCGGTGGGCCGGGCCAGGAAGACGGAGGCGTCCGCCCTATCGGGATCGCAGGTCAGGGCGGCAAGCTCTTCGGGGTCGCATCCTCCGGGCCCCAGCAGGCCGGCGGCCTCGGGCACGTAGAGCACGCGCGGACCGAGTCCGCCCTGTTCAAATCCCCTCACCGAGCTCGCCCCACCGGAATAGAATCGCTTGGTGGGATGGAGCGACAGACCACCCTCTCGGACGCTCTTCCCGTCAGCCCCGACCCAGCCTCCCCGCAAGCGGGTGGCGAGCACGAGGCGAGACGCGGGCTGGGAATACCAGACGCCCTCGCCCAGAACGCGCTGGTAGGTGAAATCGGATCCCGTCCACGACGAGGCATACTCATAGTCGAGTCGAACGACGTATCCGGCGGTAGGATTCAGAATGCCGGTCACCAGACTGCGGTTCAACCGAACCGTTACCGGAGCCAGACGATGGCGATCAGCCAGAATGGAGATGTCGTTCGGATCGCAGACCAGCAGGCTCGCGCACAGGAGCGCATCGGCCGCGCTCAGGCTGGAGAGCTCGAGGCCGTAGGCCGCCGTCACCGTGGTCTGGGTGTTCAATGGACGGGTGACGGCTGCGGAGGCGCCGATGGCTTCGCGCACGAAGATGTCGGGCACGGAGTTCCGTTCGGCGAAGAAAGTGGCCGAAAAGGAGTTTCGGGTGGAAAAAACCCAAGGCTGACTGAATTCGAGCGAAGCCAGCCAGTTGAGAGCCGCGAATTCCTCTTCTCCACTCTGCGGACAGGCCAGGTTGTGAAGTTGGGACGCGAGCACGTTCGACACCCTCGTCCTCACGCTCAGGCGCCGACCGGCGCCCAGGAAGTTCCTCGCCGTCCACCGCGTCTCGGCGTCCAGGCACTCGGCGCTGTTCAGTCCGGCTCCGTATCGGAACCGGTAGGCGTCGGACTCGGATATCCTGATCTCCAGCGGCATCACGGAATCGGCGAGAAGGATCGCGGTGGAGTCGGCGAGCAGGTCCGCCCGGCGCACGATCTCCAGACCGAAGAGCCGGGTGCGGGCGTTGCGCAGCTCCTCGCGGCTGTAAAGGTCGCCTGCGGCGATGCGGGCGGTGTATAGGATCGTCGTCCGGTCGAGGGAGGAGTTGCCGGTCACAGTGATTTCGCCGTAGCGCACCAGAGGGCCGAGCGAGACATCCAAGGTGACCTCGGCGGCGTAAGGAGCGCCCGCCGGAACAAAGGTCTGTCGAAGCACGCGGGCATGGGCGTAGCCGCGATCGGCCAGGCGAGCTTCCAGCGAATCCCTGAGAATCTGGAGATCGACGATCGAGAGCGCCTTGCCGGGAACCGGTGCGCCTCCGGCCGGAACCGCGTCGGAGAGCGAGTCCGGGAGGCCCGCAATCTCGAAGGAAGCGAGCAGGACCGGCCTGCCCTCGTCGATGGTGAAGGTCACATCGACCGAACCGTCCTCGCGTTCGACCGTGGAGAAACCGACACTCGCCTCCTGAAAACCTCGCTGATGGTACCAGGCTCGCAGCCGGGCGGCGTCCACCACGAGAGAGCGCTCGCGAAGGAGCGCCGTGTTCGTAGCGAAATCCGCGCCCGCCCAGCAGAATGGAGTGAGCAGGAAGGTGACGCACTCCGAAGACCTCGTCTGAACGATCCTCCTCAGCGAGTCGACCGGAAAGGTGAGATCGCCCGTGAACTCCACCCTGTGGATCTGCGGCGTCGGAATCTGAGCCGCCGCCCCGCCCCCGCCTGCCAGAGCGACTGCGGCCAGAAGGCCGAAGAGCAGACGCCGCGCCTTGCCCGCGAGAAAGGAACGCTTGCCCTCGCTGCGCGAGAAGCGGGTGACGGCGAGCGCAGGACCGTTCAGGTCTAGGAGGTTGACGGTATTGACGCCTTCTTCGGGAGCGCGCCAACGGGAGGACGTAGCCGTGCCTGCATGGATCAGGAGGAAGGACCCCGACCTCGATACGACCCTGTCCGCGTGCGAGACGTGCTGGTGACCGGCCAGCACCACGTCTACCCCCATCCCGGCGATCCTTTCGATGGCGTCTTCGGCGTTGGGCAGCGGAGAGCTTGCCTTTCCATGAATACGTCGGAGGCAGTGGTGGATGACGAGGATGCGGCGCTCCCCGGGCTCAGCCCCGTCGAAAGCCGTGCGGGCGTAGTTCAGATCTTCGCTCCGCAGCCGTCCGTTCACTATGCCGCGGTGGGGGGAAGCGGTGTTCAGGCCGACGACGAGAGCCCGCCCGGGCAGATGGCATGCGCTTCTTCGCTCGCCTATGTGACGATCCCACTTTCGCCACGGCCACAGCAGCCGTTCCCAGAACCGATAGAGCGCGACGTCGTGGTTTCCGGCCACGCATATCGCAGGCGCTCCGATCTCGGTCAGAAGAGCCTCCGCGATCTCGTATTCGCGCTTTTTCGCCCTCTGGGTCAGATCGCCCGAAACGACTACGAGATCGGGCGCGAGTTCCCGTATGAGCGCGAGAAAGGCTTCGCCTGCGGTGCGCAGGAAGGGTCGGCCGATCTGGAGATCCGAAGCGTGGAGGACCCGCAGCTCCGGGAGCGGATCCGGGGGCAAGTCAGGCCGCCTTCCCGGCCTTTGCTCTCCTGAGGGCGCGCAGGCCGACAAAGGCTGTCGCGATCATGGCCAGGCTGAAGAGCTGCGCCAGAGTCAGAATGCCGAAGAAACGGTCGTCCTTGGCTCGTAGGAACTCCACGAGGAAACGCTCGGCTCCCGCCAGAGCCATCCAGATGAAGAAGAGGGATCCCGCAGGACCCCCGCCCAGACGAAGTTTCCAGAGGAACAGGAAGATCAGGGTGCTGAGGCCGACCTCGTAGAGCTGCGTGGGATGCACCGGGAGCACTTCCCCGTACCGCTCGACCAGCGCGGGATCCACCTCGATCCCGAAAGCCTCGATGTTGGCGACGGTGGTCGCCGGGGCGCCGTTGGGAAAGGCGATGCCCAGCCAGGAATCCGTGGGCCGGCCCCAGTCGTCCCCTACCAGAAAACAGCCTAGGCGACCTATTCCGTACGCGAGCGCGAGGGACGGAGCGATGGCGTCCGCCGTTGCCGGGAGCGGCAGCCGACGGCGGCGTATCTCCCAGAGCACCAATGCGGTGCCACCGATCAGCCCGCCGTACCAGACCAGACCGCCGCGACCGAAGAGCATGCCCGTCGGGTCGGCCGTCAGCCGGTCGAAATTGAGGAAAACGTAGTAGAGCTTGGCGCCGACGATTCCGCCGACCACGGCCATGAAGACGAAATCCCAGGCACGGTCCGGGTCCTGGCCGATGCGGCGCAGCTCGGTCCGGACCACGTAGCCGGCGGCAAGGAAGGCAAGGAACATGCAGACGCCGAAGGAGGTCACGGGACTGCCGCCGAGAATTGGCACCCACTGCGGAATGTCGAAGATTACCGGGTACATTTGCGCCTGAGTTGTGGTCGGTCCACCGTTGTGCCGATCAGTTCGCCGCCGCCGCGGTACCGTGCCGGAAGGTGCGGCGGTCGTGTCCGGCGTTGGAGATACTGGTCAGTCCGGGGAAAGCTAGCGAGGCGGAGGCGTCCGTGTCCCACGGGCTGGCCCCGTCACGGGCGTACCGGAAGCGGGCGGTCCTGGCGATCATGGCTCCGTTGTCGAGCGAGAGCCGGGGGCTGGCGAAGTGGAGGGAGCCGTGTGGCCGGAGTCGTCGCATCAGCTCCGCCCGCAGCGCCTTGTTCGCTGCCACGCCGCCACCGACCAGCACCCGCCGGCACCCGGTCCGCGCAACCGCTCGCATCACCTTGGTGGCGAGAACGTCAACGGCCGCCGCCTGAAAGGAGGCCGCCAGGTCTGCGGAACGGGGAGTCGGGTCTCCGATCTTCTCCACAAGCACCGCCACCGCCGTCTTGAGGCCGGAGAACGAGAAGTCGAAGTAGGCAGGGTCCCCGGGTTGCCCGGCACGGCCCTTCACCATAGGCCGAGGGAGCTGGAAATGGGGCTCCCCCGCGGCCGCCGCCCTTTCGATCTCGGGTCCGCCCGGATAGCCCATCCCCAGAAGCTTGGCCACCTTGTCGAAAGCCTCCCCCACCGCGTCGTCGCGGGTCTCCCCCAGGAGCGTGTACTCGCCCCAGGCGCCCGCATGGAGGAGGAGAGTGTGCCCGCCCGACACCAGGAGCCCAACGAAGGGCGGGCAGGCGTCGGGGTCTTCGAGGGATGCGGCGAATAGGTGCGCCTCCATGTGATGGCAGGCCACGAAGGGGCGACGGTATCCGAAGGCGGCGGCCTTGGTCCACGATACTCCGACCAGCAGGGAGCCGATGAGCCCGGGGCCGGCGGTCACGCTCCAGAGATCTATCTCGTTCCCCCGCACCCCGGCCTGGCGGAGGGCGGCGTCGGCCACGGCGTCGATGGAACGCAGGTGAGCCCGGGCGGCGAGCTCGGGTACCACCCCGCCGTAGACCTCGTGCTCGTCCTGAGAGAGCACGACGTGGCCGAGAATCCGGTCGTCAGCGTCGATCACCGCGGCCGAAGTCTCGTCGCACGAGCTCTCCATGCCGAAGATCAGCGAGGGCAGGTCGGCCACGCCTGCGGTCACTCCGCCGGTTCCGCAGTCATCCCGTGGATGTCAGAGCCCAGAGCAGCACCGCGATCACGAGGGCGGCGATCTTGAGATGCCAATTGCGCTTCAACCCAGCCGGCGCCTCCTTTAACATCCGACCGACCTCGTCGACGCCCCCGAATTTGCCGAGATTGGTCAGCTTGGAAACCAGAGTCGTCTTACCTGTCGACAAGGTCAACCTCCCAGCAGGCGTTGAACGAGTTCGCGATTGACCTGCGAGTCCCAGTGGGTTCCGCCCGCGATCTTCTTGTATATGATTCCGTCGCGTCCGATGAGGAAGGTCTCGGGTACGCCGGTCGTCCGGTAAACCCTCTGCACCCGCCCCTCGGGGTCGTGGAGAATCGGGAAGGTGAGGCCGTGCTCATCGGCGAACAGATCGAGTTTGCCGCCCGGACGGCCTGCGGCGTCAGCCTCGCCGTAGGGCGCGTCGACGCTCACCGCGAGTATCTCGAAGCCGTCGTCGGCGAATTCCTCGTAAAGCCGTTGCATGGAAGGCATCTCTTCCAGACAGGGCGGACACCAGGTGGCCCATACGTTGACCAGAATCACCTCGCCGCGATGCTCGAACACGGAACGCCGGCCTCCTTCGAGGTCAACAGCGGAAAAGTCCGGCGCTTCAAAGCCCACGACCACCGGTTCCGCGTTGTCCCGCAGCACCCAGGCCGCGGTGATCAGAGCGGCCAAGGCCACAACTCCCCAGAGGTAGGGCGAGCGGGTCCACCCACGCTTCACGGTGTTCGCTCCGTCGTTCGGGTCGGCACCCCCTCGCGCCGGCTCCAACCGACTGCCAGCCGCACCTCGTCTCCCTTGGCGACCGGAACGCCCTCTTCCGGTGTCTGCTCGATCACCAGCCCGCTTTGGAAGCCGAAGCGGAAGACCTCCCGCACCTCCCCCAGCACCAGGTTCAGCGAGTCGAGCAGCTCCTCCGCTTCTTCCAGATTCAAGCCGACGATTTCCGGCATCGGGAAGGGTAGCGGTCCGGAGCTGACCACCATGACCACCGTATCGGGAAGACTCAGTTCGGTTCCGACCTCGGGAACGGTCTCCACCACCTGGCCGCGTGGGAGATCGGAGGCGACGGTGTCGAACACCAGTCCGAAGCCGGTTCCGGTGACCAGCACCTCGGCCATCCGGCCCGAGAGGCCGGTCACGTCGGGCACGAACCGGGTCAGCGGACCTCGGCTCACGGTGAGGCTCACCGAATCGCCCACGCTGGCCACCTGACCGGGGAGCGGAGATTGTCCGAATACGACCTCGTCGGGAATCTTCGGATGATTCAGGGAATCGACTTCCCTGAGGATGAGGCCGACCCCGGAGAGCATTGAGGTCGCCGCGGTGAGATCCATGCCGGCAAGACTGGGTACGGCGAAGAACCCCGTGGGCGGCGGGGCCGCCGGGTAGATCAAACGGGTGGCGACGAGGTAGCCGACCGCCAGGCTCGCGATCGCACCGAGGGCCAGCTTGCCCAGGTAGCCGAACAGACTTGGAGATGAGCCGGAGCGGGTGGATGGACGCGAGCGCCGGCCGGAGGCTGTACGGGCCCGGGATTTGGGCTTGGACGCGGCGGCCTTGGGCATCTGGGCGGACGGTTTCTTCTTGCCGCCGGACCGCTTCTTCGGCTTGCCGGGGCGGCGGCGCGCGATCGAGTCTCCTAGCTTCACGGGCAGTTACGGCCGCCTCCGAAACCGGGCGGCGAAAGCTCCGTCCACGCCCGTCTGATCGGGTCTGACGAGCAGGTGACTTTCAGGCGCCTGCCGCGCCGCCTCATGCGCAGGAGGCTCGAGCCTGAAGTCAGGGTGCTTCGTGAGAAATGCCGCCACTTGGAGCTCGTTTTCCTCCGGTTCGAGTGTGCAGGTCGAATACACCAGTAGTCCGCCCAGGGTTACCGCACGAGCGGCAGCGGCGAGGAAATCGGCCTGGAGAGCGGCCATCCTGGCAGGTGCGTCCGGTCTCAACCGCCAGCGCAGGTCGGGGTTGCGGGCGAACGTGGCGGTGCCGGTGCATGGAGCGTCGAGCAGAACCGCAGGGGACCGGTTCAGGGGCGGACGACGGGCGTCGGCGACCGCGCAGCGGACCTCCAGCCCGAGACGACGGGCGCCTGCGGCCACGAGCTGCAGACGGGAGGGAGATCGATCGAGCGCGACGACCCGGCCGCCGCCGGCCGCCAGAACCAGGGCCTTACCGCCTGGCGCGGCGCAGAGATCGACAATGCGCCCGTCCGCCGGCAGGTCGGCGTAACGAACCGCCGAGTGCGCCCCCGGTCCCTGGATGACGGCATCGCCCACCGCTTCGAGAGCCGCGTCGGGCGCGACTCCGGCTGGTAGCGGTACACAGCCGAAGAGAGTCGGATCGGGGTGGCGCGCCTGCTCGGGTTCGGGTCGACTTCGGGGCGTCCCCGCAATTCCGTCGCGAGGCGGGACCAGCCCCGCCAACCGGTTCCCGGCCCTCTCCAGGTCGCCATCCAGCGGGACCAGGCAGGTCGGAGGCCGACGGTTGGCCACCGTCACCAGATCCCGAGCGGTCTCGGCGCCCCACCTGGCGCACCAGCGCGCCACCAACCAGCGAGGATGCGAACCGCTGGTGGAGAGGTGGCCTACCGGATCGTCCTGCCAGCTCGGGAAGAGCTCCTCCGGTTTCGGAATCCTCAGAACCGAGCGCAACACGCCGTTCACGAACCGGGTGGCTCCCGCGGTCGTTCTCTTCCGAGCCAAGGCCACCGCTACCGAAACTGCGGCATACTCCGGCACCGAATTCAGGTGGAGCGCCTGATACAGACCGGTGCGCAGGATCTCTCTCACCGGCGGATCGAGCTCCGCGACCGGGCGTTTCGAGCGCGCCGCTATGAGGTGATCGAGCCGGCCGCGAGCCCGTGTGGTTCCCCAGGCTATCTGGCGGGCGAGGCGACGATCCCTGAGTTCGAGCCCTTCGGCGACCTCGTCGAAGGCCCGGTCGAGACGACGACCGCGCTCGACCTGGAGTCTTGCGTCGAGGGCCGCATCGCGTGCCGGAAATGGCGACCGGATGCTCAGTCGACCATGCCTTCCATAGGGGAGGAGGGCGCGGCGATCTCGCGTGCGGGCATCCGGCCGGCGAGGAAGGCGGCTCGACCGGCGCGCACGCCGTCGGCCATGGCCCGGGCCATCAGCGCCGGGTCCCGCGCCTCGGCCAGCGCGGTGTTCATCAGCACTCCGTCCACACCCTGCTCCATCGTCACACATGCGTCCGAGGCGGTGCCGACCCCGGCGTCCACGATCACCGGGACCTCGAGTCGCCGCTTGATCTCTCTGATGAAATAGGGATTGACCAATCCGAGTCCGCTGCCGATGGGACTCGCAAGCGGCATGACGGCGGCGCAGCCCGAATCCTCCAGACGCAGCGCGGTCACGAGGTCGTCGCTGGTATAGGCCATGACCTTGAAACCTTCCGCAACGAGGATCTTCGCGGCTTCGAGGGTTCCGTAGACATCCGGAACCAGGGTGCGTTCGTCGCCGATGACCTCGAGCTTGATGAAGTCGTTGAAGCCGGCGGCGCGAGCCAGACGCGCATAGCGGACGGCGTCTTCGGCCGCGTAGCAGCCCGCCGTGTTGGCGAGCAGGAAGAACTCGTCGGGGTCGAGGACGCTCAGGATGCCCTCGTCCTCCCCGGTCAGATCCACGCGTCTGACCGCGACTGTGACCATGGAGGCCCCGCTGGCTCGGATCGCCTCCAGCATGATCTCGTTGGTGGAGTACTTGCCGGTGCCGACGATCAGCCGCGAGGCCAGGCGTTCACCGCCTATTTCGAGGAGGTCGCCGGAGTCGGGCCGGCCTCCGGACACCGTGAGTTCTTTTCCCGTATGCATCGAATGCGTATCCGAGGTTGTCAGGTTGCGGGACAGGGTCGCATGTTCAGCCACCGCCCACGAAGTGCACGACCTCGAGCACGTCTCCCTCCCGGACCTTCGTTTCGGCGAAGCGTTCCTGCCTCAGAATTTCGCGGTTGAGTTCGATCACGACGGCGGCAGGATGGACGCCGAGCTCCGCGAGCAGGCTGGTCACGGTATGTTCAGAGGCGATGCGCAGATCCTCGCCGTTTGCGCGAATGGCGATTTTCTCTCCAGTCTCGATCAAGGCAACGCCCTCAGGTAGTCTTCCGCGGCATGAACGGGATCGGTGCGCCCCC